>Ga0163180_10001743_pt1 | contig 12305 bp, 16 predicted proteins | sample AtlANTMetagenome_2_FD_109647 | JGI IMG/M metagenome (GOLD analysis project Ga0163180, IMG submission 109647) | Marine eukaryotic phytoplankton communities from the Atlantic Ocean - Atlantic ANT 4 Metagenome | ecosystem: Environmental > Aquatic > Marine > Oceanic | place: North Atlantic Ocean...
CACTGGTGATGTAAACATCTTAGGTATCTTAACTGCTACAGTTATTCAGTTAGATGCGTTCCAGAAAAATGACACCTCTATTGCTCTAGATGATTCTGGTAGTGATGGCACTATCAGATTTAACACTGATAATGTTGAAGGTATGCGTCTTGATGCCAATCAGAAGTTGGGTATCGGAACTGCATCACCTAGAGATAGACTTGATGTTTTAGATACTGCTCAATTTGAGCGTGTTAATATAACTGGTGTTTCAACATACGGTGGCGATCTTGATATCAATGCAGATGTAGACATATCATCAAACCTAAATGTCACAGGTGTATCTACATTTGTTGACGATATTGTCATAGGTGTTGCTGGTACAGTTGGATTTGCAACTGATGGTCACTTTGCTGACTCTGCTAATCTTACATTTGGTCATGGACAAGATTTAAAAATCTACCATACGGGTGATAATAGTTACATCAGAGATGATGGAACTGGACAGTTCATTATTCAATCTGATAACTATATCTCTCTTCAAAAAACAAATGGAGAGAATCTTGCCAACTTTATAACAGATTCTAGAGTAGAGCTCTTCCACGATAATACAAAACGCTTAGAAACTACAGACTATGGCGTGTATGTTAGTGATACTCTTAAGACTAGAGTTGCTATTACAACTAACGCATTTATTGATGTAGGTGTTGTAACATCTCTTACAGGTACTGCAGCAACAATTACAACAATTGATGTTACTAATCTAGATGTACTTGACGCTAAGATTAATGCTGGTTTAGCAACTAACTTTGCTATTACTAACGCTAGGATTCAAACTGGTATTGCTACTGAGATGACCTTTGCTGGTTTCTCTACCTTTGTTGGTATAGCAACCTTCCAGCAAGATGTATTTGTTGCTGGTAACTTGAATGTAATTGGTGATGTTTACTATGATGAAGTTCAAGGTAGAAACTTAAATGTAACTGGTATCAGTACACTCAACTTAACTGTCATTAGTGGAGTTGCTACTATATCTGATATCAAGATTGGTGCAGGTAGTTCTAGTACTAAGATTGAAACTAATAGTGGAGAACTTGTTCTTGATTCTGCATCAGGTCAAGTAACAATCCAAGATAACTTTAATGTTGTTGGTTACGCTACATTTAAGAACGGTTTATACTATCGCTCAGATCAAGGAGGAAGCACTGGTATTGGATACAGTGGTCCTAATGGTATGGGTTACTTTGAAGCAGATGGTAGATTAGTAAGTACAGCAAGTACAGTTGGATTCCTAACTACTTCTAACTATGTTATGACCACGAACGCTGCTGGAGTTCCAACATGGTCTGACTCTATCGATGGAGGATTCTTCTAATGGCAAAACCAAATAGTAGACTAACATTACAAGATTATGTTTTTAGGCAATTAGGTGCTCCTATATTGGAGATCAATGTTGCCGATGAACAGTTTGATGATTTATTAGATGATTCATTACAATTGTTTTATGAAAGACATTTTGATGGAGTTGAAAAGGTATTACTTAAGTATAAAATTACCACTGAGGATATACGATCTGGTAGAGCAAGAGGTGGTGGTTTTGATGTGGGTATTACAACTACAACTCAAGGAACTGATGCATTTGAAGAAAATTCTAATTTTATAACTGTACCTGACTCTGTTATTGGTATAGAAAGAATTCATCAATTTGATAATAATGCTATTAGTAGTGGTATGTACAATATTAAATACCAATTGTTCCTTAATGATATTGCGTTCAATTTAGGATATAATGGTCTTCTAAATTATTCAATGACTAAAACATATCTTGAAGATATTAATTTCCTTCTAACAACAACTCCACAAATAAGATATAATAAAAGAAATAATAGATTATACATAGATTGTGATTGGGCATCCATAACAGAAAATACATACATTCTAATAGAGTGTTATAGAATAATGGATCCAGCAAATTACAGTTCAGTTTATAATGATCATTTCCTGAAAAAATATCTAACAGCAAAAACAAAAAAACAATGGGGACAAAATCTTATAAAGTTCCAAGGTGTTAAATTGCCAGGTGGTGTAGAACTTAATGGTAGACAATTATACGAAGATGCTGATTTTGAGATAAGAGAAATAGAAGAGAAGATGCAAGATACATATGAAATGCCAGTTCTTGATATGATAGGCTAATGCCATTAAATCCTTTTTTCCAACATGGTTCACCTGATGAGCAGCGATTAGTTCAGCAGCTTGTTGATGAACAGATTGGAATGTTTGGTTTAGATTGCTACTACATTCCTAGGAAACAAATAGTTACTGATGATATTTTAGGTGAAGTTCAATCATCAAAATTCAACGATAATTATATTATCGAAGCATACCTAAACAACTATGAGGGTTATGCTAAGGGTAGTGATGTAATGACTAAGTTTGGTATAAATTTACAGAATGAAATTACTTTAACAATATCAAGAGAAAGATTTGAGGATTTTATTGCTCCTTTTCAATTTAACTCTACTAACTTGCAAGGTGCATTAGACGGTGATATAGATTTTGGTACTAGACCCAAAGAAGGAGATCTTATATTTTTCCCATTAGGAGAGAGACTATTTGAAATTAAACAGGTAGAACATGAGAGTCCTTTTTTCCAGTTAGGTAAAAACTATACATACGAACTTCAATGTGAACTCTTCCAGTTACAAGACGAAATTATCGATACGAATGTTGCTGCTATAGATACCAGACTAAGCGAAGAAGGATATATTACTACAGTAAGTCTTGCTGGTATAGGATCGACTGCTAAGGCATCTGTTGATACCTTTGCACTAAACGGTTCAATACAGAAGATTACATTGAATGATGATGGTTCTGGGTATACCACACCACCTTCAGTTATTGTTCAGACATCTCCTGCTGGTGTATCTACATCATTGGGTCAATGTGTTGCTATTACTACAAGTAAAGGTAATCTAAATGCTATTGATTTCGTTGCACTAACTAATCCTGGTTTTGCTTATGTTGAACCACCTATCATTGGATTTGGTACGCCAGGTGTCGGTGCTGCTGCAACTTCGACATTAACTAATAGTGGTATTTCATCTATTAGAATTACTCAACCAGGTGTTAACTATGTTACTCCTCCTCTAATTACTATTCAACATCCTCAGTTTGTTGATAAGCAATATGAGTTTACTGGTGTTGCTACTGCTGGAACAATGCAGATCAGTGGAATTAATACTATGGCAAATATTGCTATTGGTCATACTATTAACTTCAAGTCACTTGGTGCTGTAACACTTTCTGGTGGAGGAATTGTAACTTCTATTGGTACTAATAGTATTGGTATTGGTACTTCTATAGGAGGTACTGGCACTGTTAATACAACCTTTATTGGTACTGGTGCTATGGTTGGTGCTAAGGCAGGTCAGATACAAGCAACTGCTGTTGCAACTCTATCTGGTTCCAGCATGTTTAGAATATATCTAACAGATGCAGGTTCTGGTTATGAGAACACTCCTACTATTTCAATCTCTGCTCCTTTGAGTACAGGTATAGGAACATATCATCTTAATGAGAGGGTAGTTGGATCTGATTCTGGTACTGAAGCATATGTTAAGAGTTGGGACTCTGTTAATAGAAAATTAGAAGTTTCGATAAATACAGGTGATTTCAGGTCTGGTGAGTATATTACTGGAACTGCATCATCTGCTAGATATCAAGTGTTCTCTTATTCTGATGACTTGAGTACTCAAGCTTCAGGAGATGAATTCTTTATGAATGATGAGTTTGAAGCAGCAGCAGACGAACTTCTCGACTTTACTGAGAAAAATCCCTTTGGAGATGTATAATGTTAGGTACTTATTTTTACCACGAAATTTTACGAAAGACTGTTATTTCATTTGGTACACTTTTTAATGATATCAATGTTCGCCATGATGACAGGAGTGGGGCAACTATTAGTGAAACTAAGGTTCCATTAATATATGGTCCTAAGCAAAAGTTTTTAGCAAAACTTGAACAGCAAGAAGAATTGACAAAGGCAACTGCTATTACATTGCCTAGAATGTCATTTGAAATGTCTTCTATGAATTATGATCCTAGTAGAAAAGGTAGTATTACCAGAACTTTTAAAGCAGTAGATAAAACAGATAGTACAAAAACAAAGAAAGTTTATTTACCAGTTCCATATAATGTTGGGTTTGAACTCAATGTTATGACAAAATTGAATGATGATGCGTTACAGATCGTAGAACAGATACTTCCATTCTTCCAACCAGCGTACAATATTACAATTGATCTTGTAGATTCTATTGGAGAAAAAAGAGATATACCTGTCGTACTTGAAAATATATCATTTAGTGATGAGTATGAGGGAGACTTTACAACTAGACGAGTGTTAATGTACACTTTTAATTTTACTGCTAAAACTTACCTCTTTGGTCCTGTTGCTGAGAGCACAGATGGTCTTATTAAGAAGGCACAGGTTGACTACTATGCTGATACTAATACTAGAACAGCTAAGCGTGAGATGAGGTATGCAGTGACTCCTGATCCTATTAGTGCTGGACCTGAGGATGACTTTGGATTCAGTGAAACCACTACAATGTATGGTGATTCTAAAAAGTACAGTCCTACTAGACAGGAGGATGTCTAATGACTAAAGAAATAGATGATGCATTAAATACTACATCTGATGATCATGAGTATGTGCAAAAATTTAATAGACATAAAAGTCTACCTGAGAAAAAAGATCATGGTGTAGAGATAGATAAAGACTATCAATACTCTAGAGCACAGTTATATACTTTGATCGAAAAGGGTCAAGAGGTATTGAATGGTGTAATGGATGTTGCTGATAGTTCTGGTTCACCAAGAGCATATGAAGTAGCAGGTCAGGTATTAAAGTCTACTGCAGATATTGCAGATAAACTGATGGATCTTCAAAAAAAGGTAAAAGAAATTGACGAGACTAAAAATAAAACTACAAATAATGTTACTAATAACGCTATTTTCACTGGCAGCACTGCAGAGTTGCAGAAACTCATCAAGCAAGGATTAATGGGTGATAAATAGGGGTGTGTTATAATAGAAACAATGTCTGAAGAAGTTAAAGAGGACAAACCAAAAGGTGTTCTCGGAAAATTAAAAGACAAAATCTTACCCGATGAAGATGAGCAAGCTGCTATCATTAGTACATTTGTTCGTCTTGGGGTGTTGGTTTGGTCTGGAGGAATATTAACTTTAAATTATGTTGCCATTCCAGGTGTTCCTCAACAGAAAATAGATCCAACTTTTATAGCTTCAGTTTTTACAGGAGTTTTAGCTAGCTTCGGAATTCAAACTGCATCTAAGAAAGGTGATGGAACGATGAAGATGAATGGTAATGGTGGTGCAGGTAAAAATGGTGGTCCTACACAAACAATTGTGATAGAACAAGCACCACTAAAAATAATTGCTGAGTCACCTAAAAAATCTGAAACTTACAAAATGTAGTCATGCAAAAAATTATTAATGTACTTGCTGTTGCGTCTAGCGTTGTATCTCTTGCCGTTGTTGGCAGTGGGGTATATGTATATGTCAACAGAGATTCAATTGTTGATGGAGTTAAATCACAAGTTATGGAAGCTGTTACTGGATCTCTGGGAGCAAGTATTCCAGGTTTGGGATCAAATGACTTGATGCCATCTCTACCACAAGCATCACAATCACCACTACCTGTTGGTGAGAATGCTGCTGCTGGCGGTCCTGTTGGATTTGGTATTCCTAACTTTTAAATAATGTTTTCTTGTAGACCTGTTTGTCCACCTGTAACAGGGTGGATGGAAGTTGGATTGAATAAAGAAGTTATAGGTTACCTTTGGGATAGAATCTCTGTAGCATCAGGATCTGCTAAAGGTCAATTGGCAGGACATATATCTTCAAGCTTAGATTTAGTAGACAAAGATAATTATTTTTCAAATATTTTAATAGGATGTGCTAATCAATATAACAAACATTTTCCATATACACCAAAGAAGTTAAATCATATGAAGGTTGATGGATTGAAGTTAAATGGTTTTTGGGTTAATAGACAAAAACAACATGAGTTCAATCCATCCCATGATCATGGTGGAGTATTCTCTTTTGTGGTTTGGATGAAGATACCAACATCCAGTGCTGAACAGAATAGTCAGGGATTCCTAAAAGAGGTACATAACTCTGTAGCATCTGACTTTGAGATGTCATACATAGATACATCTGGTGTAATAAGTTCTTATATCTACAAAATGAACCCAGATATGGAAGGCAACATGCTATTCTTCCCATCATCATTTCGACACGGTGTCTATCCGTTTTATAATTCTGAGGAGGATAGGGTCTCAATATCAGGAAACTTGTATTACACCTAAACCGTATGCTATAATCGGAGGGCACTATGACGAGGTTACCCATGAAGATTATTAATGAACAAGGGGAAACAGTCTACGAGTGTCCTAATTGTGGTCATCAAACTAAGTCAGTACAAGGTATGATACAGGGACACATGAAGTATTTTTGCAAAAAAACACCTAGATGAATCTATTTTATATAGAGTACCATAAAGTTTTTTGTAGAGAGTGGGCTTGGGCAAAAGATAAAATACTCTCTATGGTTCCGTTTGGAGATACATCATTAAGAGATCATAATATATCATTCACAGATTATTTTAAGAAAGACATACCCGAATATAGTGAACTTTTTCTGTCTATTGTTAGACCAGAATTAGAAAGTTTTATAAAAAAATCAGATTACAAATTTAATGATGTAACTGCATTGTGGTGTCAAAGATACAACAAAGGAGATTATTTTCAACCACATGATCATGGTGGTGTAGGATACTCTGCTATATTCTATGCAGAGTACGATGAAAAGAAACATGGAAGCACTACATTCTTCTCACCATTTCAAGATGTTCATGGGCATAGAAAATCATTCAGTCCATCAGTCGTAGAAGGTGACCTAATAATATTTCCTGCAAATATAATGCACATGGCTCCTAATAATACTAGTGATACACATAGAACTATCTTCTCGTTCAACCTAATATAAATAAATCTGTAGCATATTGTGTAATATGAAACTAGATGAAGGTGGTCTCTCTAGAGTAATTAGTAGAGCAAAAGATAAAAAACAATCTCATGCAACTGTGTCTGCTGAGAGAGGTGACAAATCCAAAAAGGAAAATAAAGCTCGTTCTAAGCAATTAGAGAAAGATCTTCGTGGTAGAGGATATGGTCCTAAAAAAACAACAGGTACATATTCTGAGAAAGATAGTAAGACTGGTAAGGAAACTAAAGTTAAAGAAAGATCTTATTTTGTTACCTCAGGTAAGAAAGGTAAAAGAAAATTTAAAAAGGATATGAAGAAGGTTGCTGCAAAGCATAACCAAGATTCAGTTCTAGTTAAACAAAAAGGCAGTTCAACTGCTAAGTTACATGCCACTAGAAAAGGTGGACTAGGAAAGTCTAAGAGTGCAACCGCAGGTAAACTCAAAGCAAAGAAAGGAGAATTTAGTACTCAAGTTGGGAAAAAACACATGACCTATGAATCTATTCTAAACAAAGCAGAAGTTTTGAGACAGGAGTTTGCAGAAGGGAAGAAAAAAGGTCTATGGGACAACATCCATGCAAAAAGAAAGCGTGGTGAAGCACCTGCTAAAAAAGGAGATAAAGATTATCCTAAGACACTGAATGTGGAAGGAACATCTTATGGTTTGTATAAAGGAGATGGCAAACCAAAAGGTGCTATGAAAAATTTTCTTGACAAGAGAGCAGAAGCAGCAAAGAAGAAGAAAAAGGTAAAGCATGATTGCTCATCTAAAGTAAAACATGAAGAGTATGGTATAGGTGATTGCATCAAAGAAATGCATACTCTTGATGAGTATGGTGACATCACACATTATGATGTATTGTTTAGTCATGGTGTAGAAAAGAATGTTCCTGTTAAAAAGTTAACTAGTCTTGTTAGTGAAATGCATGAGCATTATATTAATGATGATAAAAATGCAGAAGTTGCTGAAGCAAAGGTTGATATGAAGACCCCAGACTATAAGAGAGCAACTGTTAGAGATAAGAGATATGGTAATCCTCATGGATCACATGAACTAGGTGGTGGTATCAGAAAAGATAGAAGAGCAGATCACGAAGCAAGGCGTGGTGTTAAGAAGGAAGAGATCGAAATGACTCGTAAGGAATACAATAAACTTCATAAAGATTTTAAGAGTGACGATCCTAAGAATCCTAGAACTACAAGGTATGTTAAAGGTAAGGGCACAGTCTCCTCACCTGTTAAGTTTGTCGGTGAAGAGAAAAAAGAAAAGAATTGTGGATGTGGTCAAGATCCTTGCATCACTTATGGAGATCATCGTCATAAGAAAGACAAAGTTACTGAAGCAAAGGTAGATAAAGGTCGTAGTGACTACGGTAAAGCATCTATCAGGAACTACAGAAGAAAAGGACCAGGTCACGGTGATCCTGGTATGTTTGACCCATCAGGTAAGAGAGGTAAGACCATTGATCTTCGTAGAAAAGAACATGAGGCAAGGAGAGGTAAGAAAGGAGCAAAGGTTCCAGCATATAAGGTAGAACATCATCAGAAAGATAAAGATGGTAATACAATTCCACATGAAGATCTTAATGAACTCAAGACTTCAACTCTACTAAGTTATACTCAGAAAGCAACAAACCGTTTAGCATTTGATGGTGATGGTAAAAAGAAAGCTATCAAAAGAGCTAAGGGAGTTAAAAACGCAGCAGGTAAATTGGCAATGAGGGCAACTGATCCAGATGGTTCAATGGGATTCAATAAGAACCCTAAGAACGAAGATACTATTCCTAGTAAAAATTTCAGTTCATTTATGGAATCTGCTTGGCAGAGAAAGGAAGGTAAGAACAAGACAGGTGGTCTAAATGAGAAAGGTAGAAAATCTTACGAGAGAGAAAATCCTGGTAGCGATTTAAAAGCACCACAACCTGAAGGTGGACCTAGAAAAAAATCTTTTTGTGCTAGAATGGGTGGTGTTAAAGGACCGATGAAAAAACCTAACGGTGAACCCACTCGTAAGGCATTGGCACTCAGAAAATGGAAATGCTAATTGGCAAACTTTGAAATTTCTAATGTAACAAAAGACATACCAGTCTTTACCACAACTCTTGAACTTGCTGCAGTCAACTCTAAGATTGCTGTTGTTAAAACAGCCTCGAAAGAGAATGCATTAAAAAATCTAATCAAAGATCATAGGAGACAATATCCAGAAGGATATCGTAGTAATGTTCAAGCATGGAGGAGTGATTGGTTTACCCATAAAAAAGATCCTAGATTTCAACCTTTTGTTGATGTCTGTACAGAAGCATGTAATTTTTTATCTAGAAAACATTTTAATGCAGATGCTGAATTAATTTGTTCTAATATGTGGGTGGTGGAATATGTTGATGGAGATTGGACAAAAGAGCACGATCATTTTCCTGATGTTATGTCTTGTGTATATTTTGTAGATGTTGAAGATAACTGTGCACCTATAATTTTTGAAAACTCTTTAGAGATAAAACCAGAGAATAATATGTTGATATTTTTCCCATCATTATTGAAACATAAAGTCCCACCAACTGATGCTAAAAGAACTGTTATATCGATGAATTTTAGATTGAGGTCATGTATGCCAAATGTTAAGTATAACAACAGTTATGCAGGTTTTTATTGATCCCCTAACTGAGTGTTGGAGTCCACACTGAACTAAGCAAAATTACTCAAATTATGCTATAAATATGTTACAGTATGGGATTGAAAGATCATGCCCCTGACTAAACATTATACGGTTGGTTATCACGATAATCATAATCAACATGCAGAAATTTGTGAGTATGCAGATAACGCATATCAAGCAATACAGTTTGCAAGAGAGGATCTCCCCGATTTGATCGGACCTCACTCAACGGAATATTGCTTGCTAGAATCATGAGTAATATAACAAAAAACAAACATGAGATAATGTGGTGGATGAGTAGACTCACCATCATGGGAGTATCTTTATCACTAGCAGTAACACTTGCAGCACAGGCATGGGTATAGTATTATAAATTATATTAATTACATACATTAACATATGTTATCAACACAATATCGTTTAAGGTTAACCGCAATCTGCAAAGATATAGGTGCTGGAGTCGAAGTTAGTTTAGAAGATATGATATGGGCAGAGAAATTGGCAAAGTCGAATACATCTGCTAGAGGTATGTTAAACACTGCAAGAAGAATTAGTACAGACCCGACAGACTCTTTTCTGAATGAGTTGAACATTGGAGACCCCGATTCAACTCATCATCGCAGGGGTTTCGGAGATCCACAAGATGTGGTAGACTGGTTCCACAATGAAAGGTCTGATGATTGGAGGCAGCGTGATTGAAAAAGGAGATAAGATAGTTCAGATGGTTTTGATTAGTCCTCACGAGGCAGACCATTTATTTAAAAAACAAGACGGTACATTTTATTGGTGTCATCACAGGAAAGGTGGTGACACCTTTTCTGTACCTGAGATACAGATGGAGATGTTCTCACCTCCACCACCTAAGAAGGTAGTAGTAGGAACAGATGCACCGCACCATAATATCTTAGAAAAATACTATGGTAAGGATTGGAAACCTGTACCACAAGAAGGATTGGAGGATCATTACTAATGAAAGGATACACTAAAGAAGATATCAGAAAGATTTTAGGAACTTCTTGTCCTACTATGCCCGAAGATTATGAGACTGGTAATGAGATGAGAAGAAGAAAGGGTAATGAGATGAGAGCAGGGTTGAGACCTTATCCAACATATCCTGCAAAGAAGGTAGGTCCAAACTTTGATGAGAATGGAAAATATATTTACCCAGAAGGCAGTGGATTTAATTATATGGATAGATTAGATCCTAATTCTGAATGGGGTGGTAAAGTATCATGAATGAAGTTGTCTGGTTCGTAAACAATATGGTAGCATTTCTCTTAATATTAGTAGGTGTCGTAATCTACTACATATTTAAGTACGATGAAATTTGGCCAAATGGGAGCGATGACACCACCAAGCAGGAAGAGCTGCTACAACTTCAGGGTAACGAAGATAAAGAAGGTAGTTGATGGTGACACTATTGATGTCATTATTGATCTAGGATTTGACATAGCGAAGACAGAAAGGGTACGGATCGCTGGTGTGGACACTCCTGAGAAAAGAACTAGAGACTTAGAAGAGAAAGCATTGGGTCTTGATGCTACTGCGTGGATGAAACAAAAATTAGAAGAAACAATTAAAGGCGATGAAGAACTTACTATTAGAACCGAACTTAAGGGTGGCATGGGTAAGTATGGTAGGCTTCTTGGTTGGATATATGTTGGCGATGCTGATGTATCACTCAACGAATTAATGATTCAAGAAGGTTACGCTTGGGCATATGATGGTGGAACAAAACAAAAAAACTTTGAAGAACTCAGAGAGATTCGTAGAGCACACGGTACGCTAGTAGAATAATGCCTACACAAAATGAAATCTATCTTGGCAATCCTAATCTAAAAAAGGCAAACACAACTGTTGAGTTTAGTCAGAAACAGATTGCGGAATTTATCAAATGTAAACAAGATCCAATATATTTTGCAAAGAATTACATTAAAATTGTATCTTTGGATGAAGGTCTTGTGCCCTTTAAGATGTATGATTTCCAAGAAAAATTAATTAATAATTTCCATAATTCTAGATTTAATATCTGTAAGATGCCAAGGCAGACTGGTAAATCCACTACTGCTGTTTCATATCTATTGCACTATATTGTTTTTAATGATAGTGTTAATGTAGGTATTCTGGCAAACAAAGCAGCAACTGCAAGGGAACTATTAGGTAGGTTACAAACTGCCTATGAAAATTTACCTAAGTGGATGCAGCAAGGTATTTTGTCATGGAATAAAGGATCAATGGAGTTAGAAAATGGATCTAAAATACTTGCAGCATCTACCTCTGCATCAGCAGTTAGAGGTATGTCTTTTAACATTATTTTTCTGGATGAGTTTGCCTTTGTTCCTAATCATATTGCTGAGGCATTCTTTTCCTCAGTATATCCTACTATCACTTCTGGTAAATCAACCAAAGTCATAATGGTTTCTACCCCATGTGGTATGAATCATTTCTATAGGTATTGGCATGATGCACAAAGAGGTAAGAATGAATACACTGCTACTGAAGTCCACTGGTCAGAAGTACCTGGTAGGGATGCTAAGTGGAAGGAACAGACTATTAAGAACACATCTGAACAACAGTTTAAGGTTGAGTTTGAATGTGA
>Ga0163180_10001744_pt1 | contig 12304 bp, 9 predicted proteins | sample AtlANTMetagenome_2_FD_109647 | JGI IMG/M metagenome (GOLD analysis project Ga0163180, IMG submission 109647) | Marine eukaryotic phytoplankton communities from the Atlantic Ocean - Atlantic ANT 4 Metagenome | ecosystem: Environmental > Aquatic > Marine > Oceanic | place: North Atlantic Ocean...
GTCGGACCAGCGCCATGAAGAAGAGAGTGTCTCCAAGAGCGATCCCGATCAGGCCACTTAGGCTGAGGAAGAAGGCCGATCGGGCATCCATTGGTACGGTGCCGACAAGGGCCAGCGCCAGGCCCAGGTAGATCAGGCCTAGAAGTCCTTTTGCCAGGTTCAGTCCCAGCGCCGATGTGTGATCGGCGAGGCCTCGAAACAACACCGATCCCAGTGCCCAGGCCGCACCCGAGCCGAGTGCTGCGATGCTTCCCACCGTGTGGGCACTCAGTTCAGTCACGTTGGGTGGAAGCGTCCGCTTACTTGGCGGGCACAGTGTCCAAGAGTGAGGCGCCGCAGTCCATTAGGGATGCGCCCTTATCGACCGATCCAGGTACTCCGACCTTCTTCAGCGTGTATCTCTCGGATCCGGGGATGAGTTGCGCGGTTGCGCTGGAGTGGGAGGAGCGCCAGCCCTCGCCAGCATAGTCTGTGCAGTGCACTTGCCCATCGTTTGCATTGGGATGGTGGTAGGCAAAGGTCTCCGGGTAGTGCTCGAATTCCATTACGGGACCGGGCTGGTAGGCATCATAGATGCGCTTGTATGCATCCCGCATGACCTGCTCGGGAAGCCCGTTGACGTTGATGAACTCATCTTCATGCAGGGCTTGCTCAATGCTCAGCCAGTTGAGGTGATCGATCTCGCTTTTGAGGAGGCCATCGTCGACGCCTGCCTTGTAGACGGTCGTACCAGGCATCAGCGAGAGGTACTTGACCCGTGTGATGTGGTTGTTCTCTTCGGCCCACTGGCACATGTGGTCCAGTGATTCCTCGGTCTCGTTCTGAAGGCCTACGATGGTCAGTCCGCCAAAGCGAACGCCCGCCTCCTCGACTGTCCGCTGTGCGCGGATCGTCAGGTTCTCGGAATTGCCCTTTCTGGCTTCTTTGAGGACGTTGGTGCCGAGGCTCTCTACACCAAAGAGTGCAATGTCACACCCGGAGTCGCGCATGGCATCGGCTCGTTCCTTGTCCATGTCTCCACAGCGCGTGAGGCAGGTCCAGCGGACATCGTGCTTCTTGATCACTTCCATGATCTCAAGCGACTGCTTCTTGTGCGATGTAAAGGTCAGATCGACGAAGAAGACGAAGTCGATGTCGTGCTTGGACTTCAGCTCCGCCAGCTCCTCATCGAGCTTCTCGGGGGACTTCGCGCGTTCTTGAGGTGTGGTCCGGTAGCAGAAGCTGCAGTCCATCTTGCAGCCCCTCGAGTAGGAGCTGATGATCTGCTTCTGCAGACCCTTGGGTCCCTTTGACTGCGGCCAAAGATCGAGATTCATCTTTGGTAGCGCATCCAGATCCATCATCTGTCCGCGGGGCGGCGTGGCGCGGATGCGGCCATCGGGCTCCCGGAACCAGATGCCTCGGACCATCTCGAGTCCCTTCGAGTCCCATTCGCCAGCGACGTACTTGTCCATCAACTCCAGGATGGTGATCTCACCCTCGGACATGACCGCGATGTCGCATGCGGTGTGATTCATGAAGATGTCGGGAACGCTTGTGACCAGAGAGCCGCCTACGATAATGGGCACCTCTGGCATCGCCTTTCGGACATGGGCCATCAATTCTTGGCACCAAGGGAAGTTGTCTTCAAAGGTGCAGATCCCGAGCACATCTGTACCCTGCTTGATCTGCTGAAGTGCCGCCTGCATCGGATCCAATTCGTAGCGGACGTCGACAATGCGGACCGGGTAGCCCGCATTGTGAAGGACTGTGGAGATGTAGCTCGCGCCTTCATAGGGGCTGGTCAGGAAGAACTCCCAGCCTCGGGGCATGGAGAAAGGGGACGGACCCACTACCAGCGTAAACCGTGGCTTGGACGCGTCTGTAGACTCCGGTGTCTTGTCTTGGGCTCGCATCAGTTCGCGGTACATCACATCGACTGAGCTGTCCGCATTCGTGTACAGAAATTCTGCGAGTGAGGGCTTATAGGCCATTCGTAGACTCTCCTTGCGTGTTCATCCACAGCGGGCGCACCAATGCCCACAGCGTATCTTACCCGATCGCGTGGCCTGTGGCCCATATGCTTGTCAGAAGATGGAGATCGGTGTCTCTTCCAAGCCCAGGTAGTCTTGGGGATTGGTCTTGGAGGCATCCATGCGCTTTCGCAGTGTCTGCTCCATTTCGTAGGTGCGCCGAGGGTCTCCTGAACTGAGATCCTTTGTCTCTCCAGGGTCACTCTTCAGGTCGTACAGCTCTCGCTTTCCATCGAGCAGGTCGAGGATCAGCTTGTAGTGGCCATTCCGTCCCATTCGGTGGTGCACGAATAGGCGGTAGTCGGTCTCGGCAAAGACCTGGAGGTCCATGGAGTCACCCCGGAGCAACGGAAGCAGGCTGGTTCCGTCGACATTGCTGGGCCCATCGAGACCGAGGGTGTCGAATACGGTTGGGAACAGGTCGATGGTTCGTACGGGGGTGCGGATGTCGTGGCGTCTGCCGTAGCCGGGGAATCTCGCCATCATCACGACGTGGAGCTGCTCTTGGTACAGAGTAGCGCCGTGATCGAGGCCGCCATGCTCCATGAACTCATCACCGTGATCACTCATGATGATGATGATGGAGCGGTCGTACAGGCCCAGGGCCTTGAGCTCACTCAAGAATGCGCCGACGCGCTCATCTGCGAGTCGCACCTTTCCGTCGTAGACCTTTTCCAGGTACTTGGCGTCTTCGGCATCCAAGGAGCCGTGCAGGTGCGCTGGATCCCCTGGACTCTCGATGTTCTCAAGCCCCTTCTCCCGGAGCTTGGCCTGCTCATCCTTCGAGCCATTCAGTGCACCTGAATATCCGCGGATGCTGTTGCGCTCGCTCGTGGGTAGATCGAACTGTCCGTGGACGTCATAGCCGTGGAGGAACAAAAAGAATGGACTGTCGATCTGAGCCTTCATCCAGTTGATCGCCGGCGGGATGGAGTAGTCCATCCCTCCGAAGTACCGATCGTCCAGGTAGGTCTCAAACCCGCGGCTGAAGCCATACTTGCCCTGGACGCCCGCGCCACCGGTGAAGCCCGCCGCCTTTCGGCCGCTGCGGATCAGGAGGTCGGGGTAGGTCTCAATCCCTGCGGAGAGGCTGGTCTCAACCATCTGCCCACCGCTGAGTGGACGGAGCTTGTTGGTGATCTGGTGGACACTTGGCCATCGGCCGGTCCACACGGACATGTGACTGGGCAGAGTCCATGGTGCGGCTGACGTGGCGTCGTGAAACACCACCGCCTCCTCGGCAAACTGGTCCAGGTTGGGAGTCAGGCCATCTGTGTTGCCAGAGGTGCCTGTCCGATCCCAGCGAAGCGCGTCCATGCTGATGAGGATCACATTGAGCTTGTCGGCTTGTTCGGAGAGATCGTAGCGGGCCGACTCCATGGTGTTGTCCTTGAACAAGGGCTTCACCTTCTCCGAAGCGGTCTTGGTCGACCCTTCCTCATCTGGCTGCAGGAGGAGCCATCCCACCACCACGATGTTTACGACAACCGCCAGGACAGCAATGAGTCGAAATTGCTTGTTCACGGTACCTCTTGGGTCAGGGAGCAGTCTGCTTTGTAGCCTGTATGGCGATCGCCACCGACTCTACCAGTCCGGGCAGTGCGCCTGCTTGAGTGGATGAGTAGGCGATTCGGATGGCGTTGTGCCGCTTTAGGCTGATCACGCCCACGCCATCACCGAGCAGCCTCTGGCGAAGTGCTTCCGGATCTCCTGGGGTGGGTACCATCGCAAAGAAGCCACTGTTGAACGGTACGGAAGGCAGGTCCGCATCCAGGAGGGCCTTCTTCAGTGTCTGGTACCGCTCGGTGACCTGGCTGAAGATTTCCTGTCTCTGGGTCTCAAGCGTGGGGTCTTTCAGCGCTGCCGAGACCATCGCTTGTGAGACTGCGGGGGCGGTGGAGACGCTTGAACGTGCGGCGCCCTTGAGCTTTTCCTCCAGGATGTCTGCAGCCTCTCCCTGTGCACCGAAGGTCACGAAGCCCACCCGTGCACCGAAGAACACCAGCTCCTTTGTAGCGCCATCCACCTTCACCGCGAGGACTCGCTCGGGGTCCATGGTAGCGATCTCGAAGAACGGGCTGCGCGGCAGGCGACCCGACTCGTAGACGAAGCCTGCATAGGCATCATCGCTCACCACCACCAAGGGCTTGTCGGTTGCAGCGATGGCATCCAACCAGGGTCGAAGCTCGGCCTCGGTCGGCGTGTAGCCGGTGGGATTGCCCGGGAAGTTGAGGACCACCACCGCCTTGGTTCGAACCTGAGCCAAGGCTTCTGCCATCGATGTCGCGCAGAATCGACCATCCTTGAATACCGGGTAGCGGATGATCCGGGCGCCGTGCCGTGCACCGAAGATGAGGTCGTAGTTGCCCCAGCCGGGATCGGGCAGGAGCACATCGGTGTCCTCATCCGCAAACAGATCCCCCACCAGGCTGAGACCGTGGGTCAGGCCCACGGTCACAAAGGGAGAGGAGATCGGCGGGTCGCCGGCCTTTGTCATCCGCTTTCCCCAAGCGGCCCGCAGGGGCTTCTGCCCGCCCTGCGGCGTGTACAGAAAGACGTCGCGCAGATCGAGGCCTGTGAGGTACTGGCTCAGTGCCCCCAGGGGCATCGCCCCACCGGCACCATCGGTGAGCTGTCCGATGGTCGCATTGACTTGCGCTGCACGGGCCTCGGCAGCTTGTGCGGGAATGCCCTTGGGGAAGAACATTCGCCGGCCGGTCTTTGACAGACAGGCTGCCGCCGCAGGGTGATGCGAGGCGAGTCGATAATTCAGGTCGTCTGTGGGATTCATCCAGGGGGTCTATCGGGGTCCTCCTCCGACGTCACGAGGCCGGCCCATCGGGGGAGTCTGTTGGCTGTCCGTCCCGACTGGCAATAGACGTCCTCCGTGGATGTTCTTACCCAAATACTGACCCGACTTGGACGGATCCTCGGCGACCCGGCGAGCCTGTACAACACCGGGCGTACCGTCTCCGAGGTGATCAAGGTTCCCATCCTGGGCTTGGCCATCCTGTTGGCTCTTCTGTGGCGGTTTATTCCCCGAAAGACCGCCAATGTCGCACTCATCGTCCTGACTCTCATGGCGACGGTGAACTACAGCCGGTGGGGCCCCAAGGTCTGGGTAGAGAAGATCGATGCATACGATCTGGTGCACTACTACATCAACGCCAAGTACTTCGATGAGCTGGGCTACTACGACCTGTATCCGGCAGCGATCTTGGCGGATCACTCCAACGGCGGGCCGCACTTCCAGGAAGGCACCCGGTACATGGCCCAGGATGAAAATGGCCATGGGTTGAAGTCGATTGGGCACGCCCTCAGGCAGGGTCGTCGAGCCAAGCAGAACTTCACGCCGGAGCGCTGGGAGCAGTTTGAGCACGACATCCTGTGGCTGCAGCGCGAGTCGGATGCCATGAGCGACAAGCTCTGGCGTCAGATGCTCCAGGATCACGGCTTCAATGGCACCCCGGCATGGACGGTGCTCGCCAAGCCCTTGGCCAATCTGGTTCCGGTCGAAACGGTGAAGCTTCTTGGCTTCATTGACGTGGTGCTGCTGATTGGTGCCACCTTGCTTGTTGGCTGGGCCTATGGTCGATCGACGGCGTGGTGGCTGTGGTTGTTCCTTGTCACGACCTACTCCACGCGATGGCCGGTGTTCTCTTGGTCCTACCTCCGCTACGACTACATCGCGGCACTGATCTCTGGCATGGCGATGCTGAAGAAGGGGCGTCCCTTTGTTGCAGGCCTGTTCACGGGTTGGGCTGCCGCCATGCGGATGTTCCCGCTGATGTGGCTGTATGGGCCGGGCATGAAGGGGTTGATCGGCTTGAGCAGGAAGCATGTCGATCGAAAGCTTGTGGCGCTGGCGCTGGGCACCTTGGTGGGTGTTGTCACCTTGCAGGGCGCTGCCGTGGTCACCATGGGCGCTGACCAGGTGAAGGTACACTTCGACAATATGATGGATCACAATTCCGCGGAGCAGCTGAGCTCTCGGCGGGTGGGGCTGGCCATGGCGTTGCCCTATGAGGGACCGTATGGACCCAAGTACGTGCCGCCGAATATCAAGCGGAACAAGAAGCGTACGGAGAAGGTCCTTGGCCGTCGGTTCATCCAGCCGGAGCGAAAGCAGAAGGTGGCCGAACAGAAGCCACTTCGGTTTGCCATTGCGGCGGGAGTGATGCTGCTGTTGGGCTGGGGGCTTCGAAAATCGGAGGATGATGAGGCCTATGCCTTTGGCTTCATTCCGCTCTTCCTCCTCACTACCGCCAGCTACTACTACTACGTGGCTCGGGCGACTCTCATCGTTCTGCACGCAGCCGATCTGAAGAAGACTCGGAATCAGGTCGGGCTGATCATGCTCCTCCTCATCGAGATGTTCACCAACTACGCGGCCTCCGTGCACGGTGAGTACCGGGTGTACCTGATCGGCAACGTGGCCTGGGGCCTGGCCATCTACACCGCTGTGATGATGATCTGGTTTGTGGCGGAGAGCCATCTTGGCAGGGGCGGACGCGAGGCTGCTGCGAAGTGAGTCCAGGGCTCTTGCGCCTGATGCTCAATCTGTACCCGCCGTATGTGGGTGCGGGCGTTCGTATCGCATCCATCGCGCCAGACTGGTCGGAGATGATCGTCGACCTGAAGCTCCGGTTCTACAACCGGAACTATGTGGGCACCCACTATGGCGGGAACCTCTTCACCATGACGGATCCCTTTCACATGCTGATGCTGATTCAGCGTCTGGGGGATGGGTACAAGGTGTGGGACCAGCGTGCGGAGATCACCTTCTTGAAGCCAGGGCGAGGACGAGTCCGGGCCACCATGCGTGTGAGCGAGGCGGAGATCGAGGCCATTCGGATCGCCACAGAGGAGGGGGACAAGCACCTGCCGCAGTTTCAGGTGGAGATCCGTGACGAGCAGGGAGACCTCGTGGCTACGGTGGCCAAGACGCTGTACGTCCGGAAGATCAAGGCCTGAGACCGGCTCGCCTCACTCCTCCATGTAGCCCAGGCTCTTCAGAGCATCCTCCATGTCCGGGGCCAGCGCCTTGCTGTCCGCCTTTCTCTCGGGCTTGGCTTTGTAGGCCTCCAGCAGCGCAGAGAGGGCCGCCAGTCGCTCAGGCTGTTCCGTGGCGAGGTTCACGCGCTCCTTGGGATCCTCGGCCACATGGTAGAGCAGCTGCTCGGATGTCTCCTGGTCTTCGATGAGCTTCCAGCCATCGTGCACCACACTCCTGAGGTCGGCAAAGCGGCGTGTCTCGGAGATCACCGGCCGAGACTCGCCCAGGACAAAGCCGTTGTCGTATGCAATGGCCTGACCCTTGAATGCGTCGGGAGTCGACAGGCCCAGCAGGTTGGTCAGCGTCGGGGCCAGATCGATGAGGGGTACGGTCTGAGCGTGACGGGCCCCCTTCATTCCTGGGACATGGATGATCAGCGGTACATGGATCTGCTGCTCATACAGCGCCTTTGTGTGCTTCTTGATGCCGTGGTCGCCCAGCCCCTCTCCGTGGTCTGCGACGATCACCACGATGGTGTCCTCGAGGTGGTCTCCATCCTCGAGCTCGTCGAAGAGTCGGCCAAGGTGGTGGTCCATGAAGGCGATCTCGGAGTCGTAGCGCGACTTGGGGCCCTTCCCGAAGTCGAAGTCTTCGTGACGGATGTAGTCGCGATGCGGATCGAAGTAGTGGAGCCACAGAAAGAAGCGCCCCTCTGGACGATTGTTCAGGAAGCGGATGCCGCGATCGGTAATCTCCTTACTGGAGGTGACCTCATGGGGGGAGCCCTTCTCCAGGACCGACTTGTCGTACTTGGCGAAGCCCTGTCGGAAGTTCGTGTCCTTGGGGCGGAAGGCGTGGTGACTGATGTGAGCCTGGGTGTGAAAGCCACTCTCGTTGAGGTGCTCTGGCAGTGTCAGAAGCTCTTCAGAGAGCTTCATTGGCCAGTCGAAGATGCCGTGATCCCGGGGCAGCAGCGATGTGAACATCGAGGCCACAGATGGCTTTGTCCAAGGACTGTGGCTGTAGGCCGACTCGAACAGCGCGGACTTCTCGGCGAAGTCGTTGAGGTTGGGTGAGGTCTTCCTTCGGTCGTAGCCATAGGGCTGAAGCTTGTCCGCACGGGTGGTGTCCAGCACGATGAACACGACATTGCTGTTCGTGTAGACGGGCGCGGGCTTGAGAAAGGCAAACCAGACGACCGCAGCGATGGCTGCAATAGCGGTCGAGATGATCACAGGCTTTGCGAGTGGATGATTGGCAGACATGGCTGCCGAGCTAAGCGGCTGGCTTCCACCTGTCGACCTCGTGCGGGTCGTCGGTTACCGGCCGGCGATGACACGTTGGTGCTTGCTGCTTTTGATGGCCTGTGGTGGTCAAGGTCCTGTTGGGGACCCTACTGCGGGTGAACCGGCCTCTATCGGGCTGGCGTACACGGCCCCCACGGTCCTAGAGCTTCCGCCTACCAGCCGGCCGGAAGGCAAGGTTCCAAAGAGATGGCGCGTCCGTGGCAAGTGGGAGAAGCTTCGCAGCAAGGATGGCCGCGATGAGTATGGGGTTCGGCTGCCCTACCGACTGGTCTTCTATGGCTCTGAGGGTGGAGCACTCCCGGAGGGGATGCGGCTGGAGATGCCCAAGGGTACCCGAGTGCTCTTCGAGCAGCAGAAGCGGCGGATGGGCACGGCGGGGACCTGGGGCATCAAGAAGAATCAGCTCATCTTTCGGGTGAAGGAAGGGCAGGGTCCGCCGGAGCAAGTCTGGGTTCGGGTTCCAGGAGCCACAACCAGTGAACGCTCCATGAACATGGATACGGCCAAGATGGCGCCCAATGCGTTTGCATTTCGGACGCTCGATAGGCGCAATTCTCAGAGTCATGGGCTCTTTTTGCCCGCGCCGGGGAAGGTCCAGTGGTCTGTTCGGGTGCCGCAGAGGGGCCGCCTGAGCATTGACGCGGAGCTGCTCTCGCCGCCGACCCGCTCGGGTCAGCGATCGGATGGGGCAGCAGTCGTGGTCTCGGTCGATGCCGGCCAGGGAGCGGTGACGGTGCTGCGCCAGGAGCTCAAGCCGGGCAAGCAGCAGATGCTGGAGGCGGAGCTGATGCCCTGGGCCGGTGAGACCGTGACGCTCACGGTTCAGACCGAGGCGGGGGAGACTCCGGACCTGGACTATGTCTTCTTGGCCGACCCGGTGCTCTATACGCCCAGCGAGTCGCCAAATCGGATGCTGGTGGTCTTCGTGGATACGCTGCGCCAGGACCACCTGAGTACCTATGGCTACACGCGAACCACCAGTCCAGTGATCGATGCACTGGGCGCGGAGGGGGTGGTCTTCGAGCAGGCCCGCGCGCCCTCGCCTTGGACGCTGCCCTCCGCGTTGGCTGCGATGTACGGGCGTTCTCCTGAGGTGGTGGCAGGTCAGCCGCATCTGGGCGAACAGCTGGGCGCGGAAGGCTGGGCCAGCTGTGCGGTGGTGAGCAACAATTGGTTGACCGCTCCGGATACCCTGGGCAGCGGATGGAGCCAGCAGCGGGCTCGACGTGGAGCCAAGGCATCGGAGCAGACCAAGCGGGCTCTGAAGTGCCTGGAGGACTACGCCGATCGGGATGCCTTGGTCTTTGTGCACTTCATTGACCCCCACTTCCCCTACATGGAGTCCGATGAATACCGAGGGCGCTTCGAGGGGGACGTCCCCGCTGAGCTGCCCAGCAAGATTCGACACAACCATGTCAGAGATGCCTACGCTGCGGCGCAGACGGATGAGGATCGAGCCGCCATCCGTCGGCACATTGTGGACCGCTACGATCAGAACATCCTAGCCGTGGATGCCGCAGTGGGAGATCTGCTGGAGTCTGTGGGTGAGGATGCGACTGTGGCCTTGTTTAGCGACCACGGTGAGGAGTTCTGGGAGCACGGTGGCTTTGAGCATGGCCACACCCTGTACGACGAGCTGGTGCTCGTCCCGATGTTGATTCGGGTCAAGGGTCTCACCCCGGCGAGGATTGCGTCGTCCGTGGGCCTGATGGACCTGGTTCCCACGCTGAGGGAGAGCCTTGGCCTTGCCGCTCTGGCTCCGGTGACCGGTGGAGGCACACAGGGGCAGTCGCTCCTCTCGATGGCGCGCGGGGATGTGGCCGCCACCCAGGCCATTGAGAAGCGCCCAATCTCACTGGGGCGGGTGCTCTTTGGCGATGATCAGTGGGGTGTGGTGCACCAGGGAAAGAAGTGGGTCTGGAGTGCAGGAGCGGAGCAGCTGTGGGATCTTCCGTCGGACCCCAAGGAGCGCCGCGATCTCGCAAAGGACGTCGATCTCTCTGGCTACCCCGCGCACCTGGGTGCAGCGCTGCATCGCCCAGTCGCCCGCGTGCTTCGGGTGGCAGGGCCAGGCGTCAAGCGGCACATGGCGGGCGGCAGCTCCACGCTGAAGTTGAGTCATCCCTCGGCGATTCAGGCGGCATGGACGCGCCTGGATGCCCACGGAAGCCTCGCGGACCCGGTCCTGGAGTCCGGCGCGGTGAGCATTCAGACCTCCAAGGGTCAGAAGGCACCGCGGGAGCTCTTTGTGCAGCTGGGTGAGGGGGTAAAGGCGGCGGGTCTGCAGCTCGAGTGGACCCATGGCGGCACCACGCACAGTGGGACGGTACCGGCCAAGAACACAGACGGGATCCTCTACAGTCTGGGCCCAGAGCAGGCGCCCATGACTGTGCGGTGGGCGTGGCAGCCGCTTCCGCTGGCGGAGGGCGGGGTCACCTACTCCGGAGATGTCACCGACGAGCTCAAGGCGCTTGGCTACATCGAGTGAGGCCTTATCGGGTGATCCACCACACCCCTTCTCGTGCCCACTCCACCCCGCGCTTGATGAGCTTGGGCTCAGTCTCAGGGGTGAGCATGATGGTGTCGATGCATCGAACATCGCTGGCGGCAGCGTAGAGCTCCGGTACTCGCTCCGGAGCCACTGGGAAGGGCGGACCTTGCTCTGCGGGCAGGGGCAGATCGTAGGTGAGCAGGAGGATGTGTCCGCCTGGCTTGAGTAAGCGCAGGATGTGATCGGCGTAGCGTTGCTGCTCGCTTGGGGGCAGAGCGATGATGGCGGCACGGTCGTAGACGGCATCCAGCGTGCCTGTGTGGCTCTCCTGCAAGGAGAAGATGTCTCCTTGGAGCAGGGTGATGGCCGCATGCGTGGTGCGGACAAATCCGTGCAGTGAGTCCGTCTCAGGAGAGACGCCCCGCTCCTCCCAGAAGGCCTCTACGGCTCTCGTGACCAAGTCTACGCCGACCACCTCCACCCCTTGCTGCGCGAGCCAAGGCATGTCGACAGACTTGCCGCAAAGGGGAACCAAGATCCGCTTTGCATCTCTCAGGAGCGCGCTTGCATGGGCTTGAAGGTGCGCGTTTACGGCTTCTCTATGAAAGCCGATGCGGCCCTCACTCCAGCGCGCATGCCAAAGGGTCTGTTCATCGTTGGGTGCGCTCATGGCTGTGCTTGGTATCCCGAGATTGCCCACCGGAAGGTCGCGGTTCGACTCCAGCTGCAGGATCCTCCCCACTCATTCCTGTGTGTCGAGAGCTCCAAGGACTCCCCGGCGGGAACCCGTATGCCGCTGAGCAGGTGCAGCTGCAGCTCACCGGGAAAGGAGTAGTCGTTGCTGCTTCCGATGCCGGCGGTGTACTCGCCCAGGTTTGTTCCTGTGCTGGTTCTCAGTGAGACGGGCCATCGCTCGGAGCAAGAGGATGTGTCGCTTGTCCCAGAGATGGCCAAGTCGGTGATGATGACATCTTGGTCTTCGGGGGCTGTCACCAGTGTGGCGGTCGCATCGCCAGAGGTGGGCATGTCCATGCTTCCACCACCGGTGACCACCGGGTTGACTCCGGTACTTACCGTGCCTGCTGGGTAGCCGATGGCCTCCTGGCTCGTGAGCACCATTGTGAGTGTGGCGCCTAAGCTGAGGGAGAGGGCGGTGGTGAGCCACAGCTGGAATCTGGATGTATGCATGGTAGTCCTCCGAGGGAGTGGGTCGACAGCATGCCACACCGCATCAGGTAGGATGGCTCTTGGGTTTTTGCGGAGGGGATATGCGCGCGATCCTTTGGGTGTTTGTGGCTGGGTTGGTTGTGGGTTGCTCGGGCGATGATGAAAAATCCATGACCTGTGGTGAGGGCACCCACGCTGAGGGGGATGTCTGCGTGCCAGACGAGGAGTCGGATACCGACACGGACACGGACACGGACACGGACACGGACACGGACACGGACACGGACACGGACACCGACACGGACACCGACACCGACACGGACACGGACAC
>Ga0163180_10001746_pt1 | contig 12294 bp, 14 predicted proteins | sample AtlANTMetagenome_2_FD_109647 | JGI IMG/M metagenome (GOLD analysis project Ga0163180, IMG submission 109647) | Marine eukaryotic phytoplankton communities from the Atlantic Ocean - Atlantic ANT 4 Metagenome | ecosystem: Environmental > Aquatic > Marine > Oceanic | place: North Atlantic Ocean...
CGCATCGACATACGAAGTAAACGAATTTGTTTATTGATTTAGAATTGACCGTCAATTTATAAAAACGGTCAAAAAGAAAACTAATGCCTATTGACAGAGTTAAGGCTCATATGTGTTAGCTTTACATTCTCCGTCACTTGAAGACATGATCCCCCGAGAATGCGTTCTAACAAACCAATCATATTCGTCACTGATTGAATATTTACTATTTAAGGCGCTGATCTGGTCAATTAGAGCTTTGCCTTGATAATACCTGCTCGTGTAATCTTTATCACACCAATCAGGCTTTCTAATATTGACACCTAAAGCCGAAAATTCATTCATGGCTTTCAATATTAGCTCTTCAGCCTTCGCTTTTAGTGCTTCTTTAGAATAATATGAGTAGAGTTCATTGACTTCTTTAACTCTGCTCTGATATTGATCAATCAAAATCTCAAGCTCACGTTCTTTGTCCTTAATCGAGTCGCTTGTCATTGACTGCTTGCTAGATAGAGAGTTCTTAAGTTTATTAACTTCGTCTTCTAGTTCAGCTTTAGTGCTTTCCAATTTCGCTTCCTTTTTGGAAAGCTCAAACTCCTTTTCTTTTAGCTTTGATTGCAATGTCGTCTTTTCTTTCTCTAGTTTAAATTCAGCATCCTTCAATTCTAACTGTAAGAGCGACTTTTCCTTTTCTAGTTTTATTTGTGCATCTTTCAGGGATAGTAACTTGGTTGATACAGCCTCTTTATCAACCTGCACTGCTTTGTACTCCCCCCATAAGAACGCACTTGCAACTGCAAAGCAGACAACAAAAGTTAAAAAACCTGCCAAATAGGATTTTATGGCATTAAAAATCTCTGTAAAAGTCAATACTTGTCCTTAATATATTCGTGATTTTGGGTTTAAGCTAACACCCGCATAACGGGCAATAACACGTAGGCTAAAATTTGGAGCGTAGCGACTGAGCCTCCGTGTTATTGTCCCAGCGAGCCCGCGAGCGAGTTTATGAGATTGTTATACGATTTCTATCGCGTTCCTTTAATACTGAAGCTTTTTTTAGTGCCCACCAACCTATAACGGCACTCATCACAATCCTCGTTGGGAAGTATGCTAAAGCAGGAACAGAAAATAACCAAGTTGCAAAGTCTTTAGGCATAACCACGAATGCGACGCTTTTTACCCAATATATAATCTCTACATAGCTTTTTAGAAATTCATCTAAGGATATGCCAAACGAGACAAAGTCTGATGACATAGCCAGCCATAAAGCGTAAATACCTAGCCCGCCATCTCCGAAGCTTCCAATAACTGAAGACCAACCAATAAAGAGTAAGAATGCGCGCACAAATGTGTCCTTCCGTGAATCGTATAACAATTTAATAGTGCGCTCATCGCGCATAATTCTGCCGACTTAACGCTCACTTATCTACTTTATATAGTTTTAACAAATTACCTAAGGTATTACTATCACTAAGTTTTCTAAAGTTTTTAGGTAAACTTAAATAATCCAATTTGCGCGCAGCGCTCATTTTCATGAATATATGCGCAAAGTGCAGTTTAACCAATCAATTAACGACGATATTTAGCCAATCTCAATGACCTGTTATCGCTCATAAAGGCCTTACTACATTTTTAGCATAAGATAGCTTGGCTTGTGCGGGCACTCTTTTAATACGGGCTACAACATTCAACCGCAATGCATACCGTATTAAATCAAAAAAGATAAGTATGAAATTTTAATTTGGAATCTCTATTTAATGCTTTGATTAGGTAAAGCCTAAAAACCAAATTCTATTCCCGATGAAGAGAAGCCTATGAGAAAAACCCAAATAAGGAACGACAGCACCATCGCTACAAGCCTTGCCACGTAAGGCTCTTTATTCCAGATGTGTGACAAACCATTCCAAAACCGAATGAGAAAGAACATATAGCGATCTTTTTTGATCAAAATACAGCGATTATACGATTAAGTGCAATTTGTCATAAAACTGCAATCAAAATAGGTGATAATTTAAACTCGAACTGTATTTTTTATAATCTAGAAGTTGAAGTAAATGAGCACACCAATGACGCAACTCACATTTGCGTTACAATCGTTTGAAGATCCTCTCTCTGCGGCTATGGGCCACACAATGGAATACGAGCTGTTAACCTTGCAAGCCAGTGCTATGCATGAAATAACGCTGCAATGCGTATTGCCTGACGACGCCCACGAAAACGATATTATTTCGCTGAGCGCAACGTATCCCAGTGCCCGTGATGCACAATACTTTACTGAAAAGGTACTCACTAACGCCGATTTAGAGCGTGGTTATGTGTATTTAACATTAAGTAAAATTACCCAAAGCCACTGCTTAGTAATGCAATTGATGCTGCATGGCTTAAATGCCACTTTAAAAAATAGTTTACAGTTTGATATGAATATTAACGCATTTGATGGCGGCTATAACGCGCCAGTCGTAAATATGGAGCAGTCAAAACCACAAGGTTTTCGCCGATATTTTGCAGGGGTAAGCTCGACCTTTTTATCATTGTTTTAAAACGCTTTTATCAATAGCGGTTAGTCGGGAAAGCTTATTTTTCCCATAGTCACTCCCGCAATACCTTGCGCGGTATTATTAAGGTGTTGCTGCTCACCTGCTAGGCATTCGTTGGCTAAAATAGCAAATAACACGGCTTCTTTAGCATCGGGATCTATTCCTAATACCTGTGTGTTTTTAAACGCCTTAACCTCTGGGCAAAGGTTTAAAAGCTGCTCCATTAATAGTGGGTTATGTATTCCACCACCACTGGCATACACCACACAATTTTCCTCGTGTTTAGCACACTGTTTTATTGCATCGCTTATTACATTAGCACTAAATGCATTGAGTGTTGCCATTACATCGTGGTGGGTTAAGTCAAGCGTATTGGTGAGTGCTTGAGCCGCTTTTAAATATGCTAAATTAAACACTTCTGGCCCTGTTGTTTTGGGCATGCTTAAATTAAAAAAGTCATCTGCGCATAATGCATGAAGTAAAGGCATATTTACTTTCCCTGCTTTTGCTATTTTTGCACCGTCGTCAAAATGCATCCCCTCAAAATATCTTTGTACATAGGCATCCATTATTGTATTACCCGGGCCAATATCAGAGCTAAATACACTGTTTGCATCACCGCTTTTGGGTAAAAAAGTTAAGTTAGCTATACCACCCATGTTAAGTAAAATACGGTTTTCAACAAGACTTGAAAAAAACAAGTAATCGCCATATACCGCAAGTGGGGCACCTTCGCCTCCTGCGGCTATGTGCTTTTGCCTAAAATCGCCAATAGTTGTAATGCCGGTAGTAACGGCTATTTGGTCGCTGTCGCCGATTTGTAATGTGCCATTAGTAAAGCTTTTATGATTATGCTGCGACTGTGGGCAGTGGTAAATTGTTTGCCCATGACTGGCTATTACATCAATACTTGCTGGATTTACCTGCCAAGTATGTAAGCACTGATTAACCATATTGCCATGGAGCTTACCTACCCAAGGGTGCAGTAAGGTTACTAGTTCTAAATCGCACTCTCGCTTTGCAAATACCTGCTTTATTTTGCTTTTATAATCGTCGCTATATTCAACGGTGGTAAAATTTAATATTTCAATATGTGTGTTTAAGCCCGCGCCGCTTACCTTACACAGCGCTACATCGAGCCCATCTAACGAGGTACCACTCATTAAACCTACAATTAAACGGCTTGGCTTTTGGGCACTATTATATATGGCGGCTATGTGTGGGTGCATAAAAGGTATCTTAAACAGTATTATATTTTGCTTATATTAGAGTACTTTAAAACAAAGTTATAGGCGTAAGCGGTTAATCTTTGTGATTGTGCAATCTCTAATTGCTTGCTAAGTTAAACCGTATTCAGCCCATACTTAATTAAAACAATGATTACCCTAAGAGACTTTAAACCAGAGGACGCGCCACACATTATTAATACCTTAAACGATGAACAGGTGACGCGGTTTTTATCGTCTAAAATTCCATTTCCGTATACTCAAGCCGACGCCGATTGGTGGATAAACCAAGGCTCTAAAAGTGGAATAGTTAGGGCCATTGTTGTAGATGAGCAATTTGCGGGGTGTATAGGCATAACGCCCGGAGAGTTCGAGTATAGCCGCAGTGGCGAAATAGGCTATTGGCTTAATAGCCACTTTTGGGGGCAAGGAGTAATGACTCACGCTATTACAAAAATTTGCGATGACGCGTTTAAAACCTCAAACCTAAACCGTATTTTTGGCGCAGTATTTAATGGTAATACTGGTTCTATAAAGGCACTGACTAAATGTGGTTTTAAGGCCGAGGCCGTTCTTAAACAAGCCATTTATAAAAATGGCGCATTTTACGATAGCCATATTTTTAGCAAGCTCAAATGAACCGTTTAGAATAATTACTCCGCTTAAGGTTGAATTAACAGCCCCTCGCCCAAAACTCCTGTTATAAGGTACAAATTTGTACATACATTTACTACTTAGCGCGCATTATTGTTTATGCCAATCGGGTTATTAAACGCATACACATTCGTTAAGTGGGTTCATATTCAAAAGGAGAATTTTATGTCTGCAACTAGTCGTCAACTTACTTTGGCATCACGCCCACACGGTGCTCCAACCGATAAAAACTTTGAGCTTAAAAAAGTCGATTTACCAGCCCTTAAAGATGGCCAGGTACTGCTGCGCACTATTTACTTATCACTTGACCCATACATGCGTGGCCGCATGAGCGACGCAAAGTCGTACGCCGATCCGGTAAACGTGGGTGACGTAATGGTTGGCGCTACCGTGTGCCAAGTAGAAGAGTCTAAAAACGATAAATTTAGCGAAGGCGAGTGGGTACTTGCCTACACAGGTTGGCAAAGCTACACCATTAGTAATGGCGAAGGCCTTATGCAATTAGGCAAAGAACCTGCAAACCCGTCTTATGCGCTTGGCATTATGGGTATGCCTGGCTTTACGGCGTATATGGGCTTACTTGATATTGGTGCGCCTAAAGAAGGCGAAACGGTAGTCGTAGCCGCAGCAACGGGGCCAGTTGGCGCAACCGTTGGCCAAATAGCTAAAATCAAAGGCTGTAAAGTGGTAGGCGTTGCTGGTGGCAGCGAAAAATGTGCCCATGCAGTTGAAAAACTAGGGTTTGATGCCTGTATTGACCACAAAGCCGATGACTTTGCAGAGCAACTAGAAAAAGCCTGTGATAAAGGCATAGATGTTTATTACGAAAATGTGGGCGGTAAAGTGTTTGATGCCGTATTACCATTACTTAATACCGCAGCTCGTGTACCGCTGTGTGGTTTAGTATCGCAGTATAACGCAACAAGCTTACCTGAAGGCCCTGACCGTATGGGTATGCTAATGGGGCAGTTGCTTACTAAACGTATTAAAATGCAAGGCTTTATAATTTTTGACGACTACGGTCACCGCTACGATGAATTTGCGCAAGACATGCAAAAGTGGCTACAGGATGGCAAAGTACAATACCGCGAGCACATGGTAGAAGGTATTGAAAACACTGTAAGCGCATTTAACGATATGCTTAGTGGTAAAAACTTTGGTAAAACCGTTGTTAAAATCAACGATGCACTTTAACTAAAATATACAAACACAGCGTTGCTGCAACCAGCAACGCCAACAAGGACTGACATGATAAAACTACATCATTTAAATAAATCGCGCTCAAAACGTATTATTTGGCTTTTAGAAGAACTAGAAGTTGATTACGAAATTGTTGCTTATCAACGTAACAAAGACACATTTTTAGCCCCTGATGAGCTAAAGCAAGTTCACCAACTCGGTAAGTCGCCAGTTATTGAAGACGGTGGGTTAATTGTTACCGAATCTGGCGCTATTACTGATTACTTAATTACTAAATACGGTAACGGAAAGTTTGCACCAAAGGCTGGCACCGCTGACTACGTTGATTACCAACAATGGCTGCACTTTGCTGAAAGCTCTGCCATTTTACCGCTACTACTTAAAATGTTTGTGCTTAAAGATGGCGCTAAAACACAATTTTTAGAAGGCTACGCCGACGCCGAAACCGCTAAAGTTATTAGCTACTTTAACGACCGTCTAGAAGGTAAACGTTATTTAGTTGGCGACACCCTAACCGGCGCCGATTTTATGATGTCGTTTATTGTTGAAATTGTTAAAAACTCAGGCCAGCTAGGTCACTTTAAAAACCTAGTAAAATACGACGAGCAATTACAAAGCCACGAGAAGTTTCATACGGCTAATGAGCTAGAAGCTAAATACGACTAATTTTATACGCCTATGACTGTGGAAACACAGTCATAGCAAACATTTTTGCTGCTCTGTTTTATTTACACTAATTAGCTCAAGCGTATTAAAATTCAATTAAAAATAATTTATCTGGATCATTGTGCTGTAGAGTAAAACTCTAAAGTTCTCATTTTTAGTCAACCAATCGATAACCCACGGCCGGTTCAGTTAAAATATATTTTGGACTCGCAGGGTTAGCCTCTAGTTTTTGTCTGAGCTGTGCCACATGGACTCTTACGTATTCAGGACGCTCTACATACTGCGCGCCCCAGATATGGCTTAAGATTGCATTATGGGTGAGTACTTTATTTTTATTTTGAAACAGCAATAAGAGTATTGCGTACTCTTTTTTAGTGAGTTTTACCTCACCTCCAGAAGCAGTAACACTGTGCTTTTGCGGATCTATTTTTATATTCCCGCAGGTAAATGCCACACTCGGTTGGCTTTGGGTGCGTAATAAAACCCGAATTCGGGCTAGCAACTCATTCGCGCTAAACGGTTTAGTAATATAGTCATTTGCCCCATTATCAAGCGCTGTGACTTTTTCAACTTCGCCATCTCGAGCTGAGAGTACTAAAACAGGTAAGGCACTCCATTGTCTAAACTCAATTAACCAGTCTTGACCATCCATGTCTAACAGGCCCAAGTCTAACAATACAAGATCGTAACTTTGCTCACTTAAACGTGCAAAGCCATCTAACCCTTTATCACAAATACTTAGCTCGTAGCCACTGGCTTGCAACAAAGTTTTTAAAAAGCTTTGAAGGGGGGGAGAATCTTCTAATATCAAGATTTTAGTCATTACTTTTTTCCCAGATTAACTTTGCGTACGCCATATTTGTTTCGTTATTAATTGTTAATGTAAATGTGCCCTGATGAAATTTAGCAACCACATCACAAATAATGCTGCCTAACCCAACGCCTTCATTGCTACTTGTTTGCGCTTTAGTGATCACGTTATTAGTGAGAATTAGCTGATAAAATATCTTTTGCTGATTGCTACTTCGAATAAATTCAACGCTCACCTTTTTATCACCATAACGCCATGCATTTTCGAGCATATTAGCCAGCGCAATTTCTAACAAAGTCACATCCCCTTCGCATGTTGTCTGAGCGTCTATATTGGTATTTATGACAAAATCAGTGAGTTGCTGCTGCCTTCTAGCTTTAGCTTCACTAAGTAGTGCTTGTAAGTTTATTGTTTGCCAACTTAGGTTTTCACCCATTTTATTAACTCGGCTTAACTCCATTACTTTATCAAAGTGCTCATTTAGTATTTTACTTTGCTCATAAATATTACTCGCTTGCTCTTTTATCACGCTTTCACTGAGGGTAATCTCATCATCTGCAAGCATGCTCGATGCGCCCATAATAGTCGCCAGTGGTGTGCGTAAATCGTGAGACAAACTGCGTAAAAGTGCATTTTTAGCGCGCTCTAATTCCGCTTGCACCGAAATAGCAGCCGACTGTTGGCGTAATAACGTTTTTTCATGTACCTGATAAAGAAGCGAAATAGCGGTGTCAGCAAAGGATTTTTGCCCTTGCGTTAACCGTTTAGTAAAATTAAACCCGCCCCAGCTAGGGTTAACTTCACTAAGCAATATAAACTCACTATTGCCCCGCGATGTTGCAGGCATAAATGTGCAAGATGCGTTTAAATGCTTACCGATCCGCTCTACAAAGTACTTTTTTTGTTCATCCAGCGTATCTAGACTGTTTAAGTCTTTGGCCAGTTCGTACAAGGTGCGACTATTACTTGCATGTAATTGCACATCCCTAACTTTAGTACTGAGCTCCCCTGCCAATTGGCTGATCACAAAACCAACAATCAGCATAACCATAAAGGTTACTAAATATTCTATGTTTTCAATATGAAAAGTAAAATTTGGGGCAACAAAAAACCAATCTGTACACGCCACACTCACTAAGGTGGTCAGTATGGCAAGACGACGATTACTGCGCACAGCAACCCAAGTCACCCATAATAACTGAAGCATCACGATATCGGTGGTAGTAAACCAATTACGCACAGGGTAAATGGCAATAACCACAATTAATGGCATTATTACTGCCAAAAACAATGCGTTATACCAACGTGGTTTAGCCTCTGCCTGATTCATTAATTATTCCTCTAACATTTGAGCACCTAGATTACTGCCTTTTCGATATTGCCTCTATAAAGTTTTTATAAAGTTTTTTATCTGATTCGTTAAATCTTTATAAAGCTTTTAACGCCTACCTTCATTGTTACTTTAATAACTCATATTCTAACTTCAGCAGAAGGAGTAATAGGTGTGTTGTGTTGGATAAAAATAGTGATGCTTACAGCCTATGTATTAACTGTTTATTGACCAAATGAACTTTACCACTTCTCTCTTTTAACTTTAATTTAGGTATCAACATGGCACATTTTACAGTGATTGGATTAGGTCGATTTGGCATTGCAGCAAGCCTTGAGTTAATTCATTTAGGGCATACAGTCACTGGGGTTGATAGTAACCCTAAACTAGCTGAAAAATATGTTGAGCATTTATCTGAAACCGTTGTTTGCGACTCCACTGATGAAGCCGCACTTAAAGAGCTTGATTTAGCGAGCAGTCAGGCAGTTTTAGTGGCGATTGGAGAAGACATGCAATCGAGCATTCTGTGCACCCTTGCATTAAAAAACCTAGCTGTTAAGCAAATATGGGTAAAAGCGAGCACTAAAGCACATCACACAATTATTTCTAAGCTGGGTGTAACACGCATCATTCATCCTGAAGAAGAAATGGGCGTGCGCGTTGCACAAGCGCTTAATTACCCTGTAGTAAACGACTATATTTCCTTAGGCAATGGCTTATACGTTGTTGAAGTAAGTATAAAAGCGCACTTACATAAAACAAAACTAGGGCATTTACTTAAAGAAATAAAAGGCACTGTAAACCCATTATTGGTCAAGCGCGCAAAGCAAACGTTTGTCAAACTTGATGACGACTTTGAGTTACTTACCTACGACATTTTACTGTTATCAGGTAGCCGAGCCGAACTAAACTATCTTGCACCAAGGCTTTTATAATTATGGTTTTATGGCACCCTCTCAAAACACCTATAGATCGAAAAGCCAATGGGCATAAAAAACTCAATGCGGCTCCACCGCTTGTTCTTTGCTGTAGTTTTTTAATATTAATAACGCTAGGGGCCTTGGCGTTAAAACTACCTTTTGCAACCTATGCGCCTATTTCATGGATACAAAGTGCGTTTACAGCAACCTCCGCGGTGACTGTAACCGGATTAGTTGTAGTCGATACTGGTTCAGTGTTTACTCCTTTTGGACAAGGCGTTATTGCGCTATTAATTCAACTAGGTGGTCTGGGTTTAATGACCTTTGCGGTTGTAACTTTAATGGCGCTGGGTAATAAAGTTGGCTTTATTCAAAAAACAGTGACCAAAGCAGCCTTTAATCAAACAGATACATCGACTTTGGTAAATACCGCTAAGTCTGTTTTGCTGTTTGCGCTAATCGTTGAATCTGTAGGCATTATTATTTTAACGCTGTATTGGCTACCCGAGATGGGCTTACAAAAAAGCTTTTTTCATGCACTTTTTTATACTATTAGCGCTTTTAACAACGCAGGGTTTGCATTGAGCCCCAATAGCTTAATGCAATATGTAGAAGACCCCGTTGTAAATTTAACAATTACCTGTTTGTTTATTATTGGTGGCCTAGGCTTTACCGTATTAACCGATTTATATAAATCAAAGCGTTGGGCTAAGCTCAGTCCCTACAGTAAATTAATGCTGATCAGCACTGTTATTATTAACGTTATTGCATTGTTGCTTATTTACGTAATTGAATACGATAACCCAAAAACACTGCAGCCGTTATCTGAAATAGGGAAATGGCTAGCAGCTTGGTTTCAAGCCGTTACTCCTCGTACTGCGGGGTTTAATACCATTGCTATTGAAGAATTAAATAATGCCAGTACAGCTTTAACTATGATGCTTATGTTTATTGGTGGCGGCTCTTTGAGTACTGCAAGTGGCATAAAGGTCGTTACGTTTATCGTTTTAATATTAGCAACCTATAGCTACTTAAGGCGTGACAAAGGCGTCACCGTTTTACGCCGAGAAATAGACAAAGATTCAGTATATAAAGCATTAGCCTTAACCGTTATTTCAGCGGGAGTCACTTGGTTGGCTATTTTTACATTGCTGGTCGTTGAAGATGCACCTTTTTTAGATATTGCTTTTGAAGCGGTATCGGCACTGGGTACGGTAGGACTTTCACGCGGTTTAACGTCATCGTTATCACCGCTGGGGGAGTTTATCATTATGTTTTTAATGTTTATGGGCAGAATAGGGCCGCTCACTCTCGCCTACTTTTTAGCAAGTCCACGAAGTAAAAAACTAAGATACCCAAGCGCACAACTCTCTATTGGTTAAAAACACAAACACGGGTTTATTAGTTAGTCCGTATTTTTAAATACCGGCTATTTCGCGCTCTGTAATACACTCGTTTGAGGCCATTTCAAACTCACGGCAAGTAAGTGGGCGGTTTTCATAAATGGTACACATTAGCGTATTGCGGTCGAGTGCTTGGCACCAACCATCATCGCCGCGTTTCATTACTTCGCTGCCCCACTTGTCGTAATCAATGTACTGAAAAGGCACACCGGTGTCGGTTACTATGCGCACTTCTAATTGGCAACAACACGCTTGGCAGTTAGCGCAGGTTACGGACTCAGGTGTAGAGGAAATAGTTTTACTTGGAATAACAGTGTTAGGCATAGTGGCTTAAATAAAAGAAACACGCTAAGTAGGATACACGAGCAGGCTAAACGTGCTAGTTAATTTTAATGGTGAACAAATAGAATAATAAAAAGCGTGCTACTCGTTAACACGCTTTATTGTTGGCTTTTAATTTTAAATTAAAAGTTTAATACCACCTTCACATCATCAGACACAGCAGATGTCGAAACAAACCCAATCGTATTTGGGTTAGCTGCAACCATTTTGATCACCTCTGAGTCATTTTCTAGCTCTTTGGGTGGTGTTCCTTTTCCCGTAAAAATAAGCTTTGACCAATAGGCTCTTAACTGCGACGCACTTTTATTAGGCAGTTTACTGTTAAACTGCTCCGTAGTCGGATTTTTGAATCTTGTGATATTGGAATGATCGTATTGCCATTACTAAACGACTTTTCTTTTCCGGTATAAATTCGACTAATGACGGACTCATCAAAACTACTCTCGTTTGAAGGATGTACAATAATAGCAAAATCAGCAAAGGCAACATTGCTAAACAAAAACAGTACACATAACATTAATTTTTTCATTTTTAATTCCCCTTAAAATACAACATCAACACCAAGCGTGATTGCTTTACTATCACCCGCTACCGCTAACTCGAATGAATCATCTTTTACCCTGTCGTACTGCATTTTGAGTGCCGCCGAAGGATGAAAATCCCAACGAACCCCCACCGCAAAGGTATTATGGCTTTCAGTATCTCCCTCACCTTCTTGCTCAAAATCTGAAAACATCACATAAGGCGTAATTGCATCAAACCGATACCCTGCACTGATCATATAAGTGTCTAGGTTTCCGTCTAGATCTAAACGGTTAAGTTCGCTTAGTACAAAAAAGTCGCCAAAATCAAAATTGGCAGCTAAGCCATAGAATTTGCCATCACGGCTATCTTTTCCATCCCATAAAACCGGCTCTCCAGAACGAAAGCGTTTATTAGTGTATTGCATATGCGTTACTCTCAATTCAAGCCAATCATGGCTTAACGAAAGTACACCACCTAGCATATCTTCCCAAATTTCTCGGGTAGGCTCTTGAAAGAAAAAGTCTGATAGCAGTTTGTTGTCGTCATCGTCTTCTTTACCAGCATACACATTAGCAGACCGGAGTTTTTCAAGTTAGTTGTCGCCTCAAGTTAAATTTTATGCCGCCCGCATTTCTTCTTTTTTCTCAGGGTTTAAATTTACTTCATTTATCATTGACCAGTCTCGTGACTTCCCTGACCAA
>Ga0163180_10001747_pt1 | contig 12294 bp, 8 predicted proteins | sample AtlANTMetagenome_2_FD_109647 | JGI IMG/M metagenome (GOLD analysis project Ga0163180, IMG submission 109647) | Marine eukaryotic phytoplankton communities from the Atlantic Ocean - Atlantic ANT 4 Metagenome | ecosystem: Environmental > Aquatic > Marine > Oceanic | place: North Atlantic Ocean...
GGCGGTTCCAGCTATACGATTTCCAGCGCTACAGACGTTGATCACATCCAAGGGCTGAACCATGGAACGGGGGCCGTCACGCTCTCGTGGTAGTCCCGTTGCGGTTCAACAAACCGCTCAAGGCGTTACGAAACTGCGCTTACCAGCCGGCTTCGGTGAGCCAGCGTGTTTCCGTGACCAGATCACAACCCGAAAGGGTCAAAGACATCAAGATAACGGCAGCCAAAAGTTTAGAATAAGACATGGTGAACTCCATTCTGTTTGGAACGCCATGCCTATACCCCTTGGCGATGAATGGGTCAGGGCTTTGGATTCAACCGTCGCAGAATCGCCACAGTAGCCACGTCATGGATGAATTCGCAGCCCACTATACGGGGAATGCGGTACCATCCTGCGTGCACAGGAGTGAAGCATGCGTTGGCTTTCTTGGGTTTTGACTCTGGCTCTGGCAACACCAGCCCATGCGGTCCCCGCTCAGTTCACCCATCAAGGCCGACTGCTCGACGATGCTGGGGATCCTATGGAAGGCGACCTGGACATCACCTTCCGCCTGATGGATTCCGAAACGGACGGTTCCGTGGTCTGGGAAGAAGCCATCACCGTCGACCTCAGCAACGGGTTTTTCTCTGCGGTGCTGGGCACCTTAGAAGACGACAATCCGCTCGATATGGACGTGCTTGCTCAGGCCCCACTTTGGCTGGAGCTCCAAATCATCGACGCCGAACCCATGTCACCGCGCATGCCCGTGCACAGCGTGCCCTATGCATCGATGGCCGGCGTGGCCGAAGAAGTCGCCGGCGGGCCGGTAGATGCATCCGAAGTGGCGGTCTCCGGAGCCCTCGTCATCGACGCCGATGGCCAATGGGTGGGCCCCGCACCAGCCGTCGATTGGTCCGACCTCATTGGTGTGCCGGACGACTTTGCAGATGGGACGGACACTGACACGCTGACCAGCCTGGGAGTGTCCTGCATCGACGGTGACGTCGCCCGGTGGGATGCCGCCATGGGCGACTGGATGTGCAGCGAGGACTGGGACACCTTTTTGTCCGGTGACGAGGTGCGTGCCCACGTCAGCGAGTCCCCCATCGATCTTGCCTCTGGAACCACCATGGGCGGTGCGTCCCTGCTAACGACGGCGGACACGATGGCACCCGGCTGGACTGATCTCACAGGAATTCCGGAAGACTTTGCAGACGGAGACGATGCGGACAGCCTTGCGAGCACCTCATGCGGCGATGGAGAGATACTCCTTTTCTCCGTGTCCACAGGCAGCTGGGCTTGCGGTACCGACACCGACGCCACCTTATCGGCGCCCGAGGTTCAAGCCATGGTGGAAGCCATGACCGGATTGGCCTTGGCTGCGGGGACCACCATCGGCGGCGAAGCCCCCCGACTCTCGGGTGACCCCGTGCCCTGGGCGGACATCTCTGGCGTGCCCGATGGTCTCACTACAGACAGCGATATCCTGGCCGGACTCGACTGCGAGGATGGCCAACTCGTGGTGTACGAGGACAGCGGATGGGCGTGCGCAGATGTCGCGACACGGTTTGATTTAGATGGTGATGGTGTGATGACCTGGGCGGACTGTGACGACACCGACCCCACCCTGCTCAGTTCAGAGAACGATGGGGATTGCGACGGTACGCTGCGGGCAGACGACTGCGACGACAGCGATGCCACGTCGACGACGGTGGCTGACGATGCCGATTGCGACAGCTACCGAACCGCCGATGATTGCGATGATTCGGACCCCGACACCTACCCTGGTGCACCGGAAACCTGTGATGGCTTCGACAACGACTGCGACGGGGATTCTGATGAAGGTGTGATGGGCATCGGCGAGTCCTGCCCGGCCGCGAGTTGTGCCAGCATCCTCGTGGACGATTCTTCCGCAACAGACGGCGAGTATTTCATCGACTTTGACGGCGATATCCGTGAAGTTCAGTGCGACATGACCACAGACGGTGGAGGTTGGACACAACTGTATCAAGCCGACTTCGAAGATGGTGACACCTCCGGCTGGTCGATGAGCACCACTTCCAGCTGCGGAAGCTGGTCCACCATATTGGGCGGCTTTGGCGTGATGGCCGGCGGTGAGTTTGAGCGGGATGTCTACGTCCACGGCATCGAACATTCGGAGGTCTGGCTATCGATGCACTATCTGATGATCGACTCCTGGGACGGTGAATACGGATACGTAAAAGTCGATGGCAGCGAAGTCTGGTCGACAGTCCACCATCATGATTCGGGAACCGAAGACATCTGCGGGCATAGCTATCGAGACAGACGGGAATCCATTTCTGTGACCCGGTCGCACACCAGTGAGATTGTCCAACTCAAGGCCGGTTCGCATCTGAACGATGTCTCCGTAGATGAGTCGTATGCAGTCGACAACGTCGAGGTCTGGATTCGCTAACGATTTGAAGTAAAAGCGTGTTTCAAGCTGAACCAGTAAGGCTTTGAAAACAGTGGCATTGTTCTAGTGTAGACTATCTCCTCTGGGGGTTCGAATGCGATTGGCTTTGATTTCGTTGTTGATTCCTTTGACCTTTGGCTGCGGAGATGGGGGTGGAAAAAAACTCCCCGTCACCACGGGCCTTGAGGCCGACGCGGATACCGATGCCGATGCCGATGCCGACGCCGACGCCGATGCCGATGCAGACGCCGATGCCGATGCCGACGCCGATGCCGACGCCGATGCAGACGCCGATGCCGACGCAGATGCAGACGCCGATGCCGATGCCGACGCTGATGCCGATGCCGATGCCGATGCCGATGCCGATGCCGATGCCGATGCGGACGCTGATGCTGACGCCGATGCTGACGCCGATGCTGACGCCGATGCGGACGCTGATGCCGATGCCGATGCGGACTCAGACGCCGATGCAGACGCCGACTCAGACGCCGATGCAGACGCCGACTCAGACGCCGATGCCGACGCCGACTCAGACGCCGATGCCGACGCCGACTCAGACGCCGATGCAGACGCCGACTCAGACGCTGATGCAGACGCCGACTCAGACGCCGATGCCGACGCCGACGCTGACGCTGACGCCGATGCCGACGCCGACGCTGACGCCGATGCAGACTCAGACGCCGACGCAGACATTGACTTTACATCTGGTTCAGCGAGCGCAGCCTGGTACGACTGGACCGACGTCTACCTGGATGCAGGATATTCTGAGTGCACCATCGAATGGACCATGACCGTATCCGATCCGGACACTCCGGACGGATGCCCAGGCTGTGACGTCGAATCCACACTCAGCGAAGTGCCTTCGACTGATTGCGACTGGACCACTGTTACCACGACTGAATCGGCCTGGGGCTTTGATCTAGATAGTGAAAAAGCCTACTACTTCAATTCCGAAGAAGGAGAATGGACCGAATCTTGGACTGAAGACGTTTGCGATATTCGCGCCATGACCGTGGGCCCAACCGGTTTCATTCTCGACTGCATTATTTATCATGAGGACGAAGCCTCTGGCGGAACCTACACTGAGGAACGGAACGTCACCCTCAACTGGGAAGAAGTTGAAGCGCCGGAGCCCGACCCAGAGCCAGACCCCGACCCAGAGCCCGACTCCTGTGGAGGATACACCTACGAAGGGTGCTGTGATGGTGACACTGTGACTTGGTGTGAAACTGACGGTACCGTGGAGTCCATCGCTTGTGGCGACGATGGGAACGTCTGCGGCTGGAACGAAGACATGGACTACTACGATTGTGCCGCGGAAGGGGACTATCCAGAGTCGGACCCGGAAGGCGAGCACCCTCGCGAGTGCAGCGATGAGACCATTGACCCAGACCCAGAAGCAGGTCCCGGAGCATCATGCGGCGATGGGCTTGTACTCGACTGTGAAGAAGCCTGCGTCGATGCAGACACAGCCGCTTTATACACCGGAGATGGCTATTGTGATGATGGCTCATGGGGCTACACCCTCACATGCCCTGAGTTCGAAGACGATGGTGGAGACTGCAGCTAAACGACTGTAGACTTGAAAAGCCCGTCCCTCGGGACACAATCCAAAGCGCCGCAGGAAACTGCGGCGCTTTTTCTATGTACGCCTCCACACCCATCAATCGGCCCACGCAAATTGATCTCTCCCAGGCCTTCACCTAAACTTGCCCCTGGGGAGACTTCATGAGACTGATTCCGTTTTCATTGGCTATTTTTTTAGTCAGCATGGGCTGCTCGAACGCACTCCCCAAAGACATCGGTATCCACTCCGATCCTGACGCTGATACCGATGCCGAGTCCGACGCGGACGCAGACGCGGACGCCGATGCCGATGCCGATGCCGATGCCGATGCCGATGCCGATGCCGACGCCGATGCCGACGCCGATGCCGATGCCGATGCCGATGCCGACGCCGATGCCGACGCTGATGCCGACGCTGATGCCGATGCCGACGCCGATGCCGACGCTTGCTTCAAGCTAGCCGAAGAGACCTACACCAAGGATAGCGACCTGGATGGGTCCAACGACTATTATTACCACCAGGAGTGGGATTACGACGAGGACGACAATCTCATTTGGCACTCTTACCGCGTGGATAACGAGGCCGATGGCATCGATGACTCCATCATGGAAGAGAGTGCAGTGTATGTGGATGGCCAAATGAGCCAATACGAACAGAAGAACGACTCCGACGGAGACGGCACCTGGAACAGCACAGATCAGAGAACGTACACCTATACAGGCGAACGTCTGGACACGATCGAATACCTGATCGAGAACATGGACGAAGGCGGTGTAAATTACGAAGCCACTCTCGATTACTACTACGACTCAGAGGACCGAGTCATCTATCGAACCCTACTGTACGACCGTGATTTCGATGGAACTGCCGATCGCTACGACTACATGGAGTGGCAGTACGATGGGCCTCTATTGATCCTAATATCCGACTTTCAGAATGGTAATGAGGATGGCACATGGGAGTCAGTTCGGCATACCTCTTACACCTACGAGAGTCCTGAGCGGGTTGCACAATCTCTGGAAGAGTGGGACGACAATGATGACTCAGACGTGGATTACCGGCACCAAATAGACTTCACCTACGACGCTGAGGACCGTGTCATCGAATCCATGGCGCTCACAGACAACAACGGCGATACAAGATGGAATGAATCGGACTATACGGCCACGACATACAACGACGATGGCCAGACGACTGAAATTCGAAACGATAAAGACCGAAACGGCGACGGCACTGTAGACGAATCGAACACCCAGACGTATGTCTACAACGAGAGCGGGAACCGTACCGATGAAACTTACGAACGGCTTCATTTCGATGAGTACGCGGACCACTTTTTTGAGACCTTTTCATATCAATACGATGAACAAGGCAATTTGAAAGAAATCTTCGGAGATAGAGACATTTCGATCGATGGAGTGATCGATACACAAGTCCTGTACAGCTATGGGTGGACCCCTTGTAACAGCGAAGCCACTTCCCCCTAGCGTAGGCGCTCCAGCATCCATCGGCGAAAGGCCGTCCGGTCTTCTTCGCTATCGCCCAAGCCCAAGCGGGCGCGCATATGCTCGCCGACCATCGCTTCCCCCACCATGACCAACACATTGGCCAACACCACCTGCTTGGCTTCATCCAGTGGCGTGTCGGTGACGGCATTCAACAGTTCCGCAATTGAGGCCAATCCCAGTTCTTCGGCTGGCGGAAAGGGGTCCAGTCCCAAACTGAGCAAACTGAGGGTCAGCCGACCTTGTTCTCTATCGGATAGTGACTGCAAAGCGTGATCGATGCCTTGCGCACGTTCCACTCGACTCTCTGCCGTCATCAGGTCGGATCGAAGGGTTTCTCGACGCGTCCGGTGATTGTCCATCAACACCGCCGACGCCAGACCCTCGATGCTTCCGAAGTAATGAATCACAGACGCGTGGGACATCCCGGCCGCCTTTCCCACCCGCTGAAGCTTGAGCGCCCGCGGGCCTTCTTCGATCAGCAGACGTTTAGCGGCCTCGATGATGTGTGCCCGAGCGGCTTCCGGGGTTCTGCGAATCCTTGGCATGGGATCCTCCTAGCACGAAGACCTTGACGGTGACTAATTTCGTTATTAACATTTTTGTCAATAGGAGCCAAGCCCATGAAAAACACCCTCGTTTTCCTCACCATGATCGGTTGCTCAACCCCCATCGAACCCGCCGAAACAACGGAGATGCCCAGCCCGATTGACCGCACCGGGCCCATCGTCTTGGACCCACCCCAAGAAGAAGAAGAGAGCCAGAACGAAAACGATGAATGGGTCGCCGAAGACACAGGCGAACCCGTGGACGACGAACCGGCCGAAACCGAACCCGACCCTCCCGAAGCCGAAGACAGCTGCGCTACCGGGCCATGGCCCGTCCCCGACTGGGCGACAGGAGCACCCGAAGACCACGGCCTGTCTCCCGAAAAACTCCATGAGGCGGCCATGTACGCGGCGACAGAGCAAAGCCAATGCATGCTCGTCGCCAAAGACGGGGTCATTGTGGGCGAGTGGTACTGGGGAATCTCCCCTCACACCAAAGTCAAAAACTGGTCCGTGGCCAAATCCTATGCTGCCACCGTCGTGGGAGCGGCCATCGATGACGGCTATATCGATAGCCTCGACAGTTCCATCGCTGACTATGTCGAAGAATGGCAAGGCACCAATAAGGACGTCATCAACGTCCATGACATGTTGTCCATGAGTTCCGGACTCCGATTCGGCTTATTTCGAGACAATGTGTTGATGGCGCTCGCCGGAAATATGACCCGACGGGCGATCAACAACCCCCTCCGAAACGACCCTGGTGAACTGTGGGAATACAACAACCACACCGTCCAGGTCGCCGAACCGCTCCTCCGCGCTGCCACCGGCATGAACCCCCAAGACTACGCCAAAGAGCGCCTGTGGGAACCGATGGGCATGGACGTCGACTGGGCAGAAGACCGACAAGAGCAGGCCGCCATGTACATGAACACAAAGGCCAGCTGCCGCGACCAGCTGAAATTCGGATACATGTATCTTCGCAACGGATGCTGGAACGGCGAGCAACTCATCAGTCGTGAATTCGTAGAGGCCGCCACCTCCCCGTCGACCGAAATGAACCGAGGGTACGGCTATTGGTGGTGGCTCAATGGCGGTACCCCTACCCTCGACTCGGTCACCTTCGAACCCCACCCAGAAGGCATGCTTCACCCCCATGCGCCCGAAGACAACTTTTGTGCCGTGGGCTTGGGCAATCAGTTCATCGAAGTCATGCCTTCACTCGATATGGTGGTGGTTCGAATCGGCTTTGCACCCCAAGAAAACCTGAGCCTCTGGCAGACAGAAGGGGCCGTCCTGGATGCCCTCCTTGAAGACGGCGAGCAACGCATCCACAACCAGTTGCTCGACATGATTCTGGATGCCGTCGAATAACGGTGTCGAGACTGAAACCCGATTCTTACAGAATATTTCAAGCTGTTTCATTCCCATTGAAACTCGGATTTTGGCCTTAATCTCCTTGTATGCCAACGCACTAACGTGAGGCATAGGTCGCCAAACCTAGGAGAAGTCATGCGCCTTTTATCCACTCTTTTATTGTTGTCCTTTGCATTCGGATGCTCGAACACCCTTCCTAAAGACATCACCGTCACAGACGAAGGCGAAGCCGACACGCATCCCAATAGCGATGCAGACGCCGACGCCGATGCCGATGCCGATGCCGATGCAGACGCCGATGCCGATGCCGACGCCGACGCCGACGCCGACGCCGATGCCGATGCCGACGCAGACGCCGACGCAGACGCCGACGCCGACGCCGACGCAGACGCCGACGCAGACGCCGACGCCGATGCCTGTACCGTATCGGTGACGTGGAACGAACAATGGGTCTGGTCCGACCTGTACAAAGAAACCCTGGACCGAACCGACTGCACTGTCGACATCGATCACACCCTGCTCGAAAGCACACCGGCCGAGGGCTGCCCCGATTGCGACGTCGCATGGGACTTCGAGAGAGCATGGGACCCCTCCTCCTGCGGAGGCGTCGATGCGGACCCCGAAACAGGCGGACCCAAAATCAGCGAGCGCGGGCTGGGCGTCGATCTGGATACCTGTGCGCTGTACATGTACAACGGCCTGGAAGTCTGGGCCGACGACTACAACTGGGATGAAATCCACTGTGATGAGTCCTCCCTGAGCGCCACCGCCTTCACCTCGACCGCGTCGGCCGACACCATGGTCACGGTCGACATCTTCTGGGAAGGCGACTGCCAATATTCCTCCGGTTCGATGACGGCCATCGATGCAGACGGTGATGGCCTCAGCATCGACGACGGTGACTGCGACGATACCGATTCTGCGGTCGGCCTATGCTGGATGGATGTCGACGCGGGAGACCGAACCACCTGCGGCGTCACCAGCGCCGGAACCGTCGAATGCTGGGGCTATGACCACGATGGTCTCTTCACCCCTCCCACCGACCAATTTGAGCGCGTCAGTATCGGTCGAAACGGTGCATGTGCCATGGATGCTTCAAACCAAGTCTATTGCTGGAGCTTCCGTCACCCCGGAAAAGGCTTCCCCGAAACGTGGTTGGAGGGACGCTACACGGACATCGATGTCGGCTATATCTATTCATGCCAGGTCGACAATACGGGAGCGGTATCCTGCGCTGGAGATGACCTGGCTGGTATCGACGACGCCATCCACTCCTACACCCAAATCAGCTCCGGCCTCGACCATGCGTGTGCGCTGACGGCCGACGGCACCGCGGAGTGCTGGGGCTCAAACTTGGCGGGCCAAAGGGATGCACCCTTCGAAGAATTCGATGCGGTCATCTCGGGCTATCGACACAGTTGCGGGCTCTCACCCTCGGGTGAAGCCAAGTGCTGGGGCTCTCGGGACTATGGTCTACAAGTGGCGTATCCAGACATCGCTTTCGAGTCCCTGAGTTCCTTCGCCACACACAACTGCGGCATCACCACCGACGGGACCGCCTTCTGCTGGGGACGCGATAACCGCGGCCAATCTTCCGCTCCCGACGGTGCCTTTGACGCCGTGAGTGCGGGCAAGGAACACAGCTGTGGTCTTCGACCCAACGGTTCGATCGAATGCTGGGGGGCCAACGACTTCGGCCAATCCACACCCCCGGAACTGTAGGCCCCTATTTGCTGCGCGCGCAGCACGCCGTTTTGGCGACGCTCCTCCTGGGGAGCACTGCCCCTCGTACCGAAAGGTTCGGGGGGCTTTTATTTGGCAAGGACCCGCATCCATCCAAAGGGCGCGTTCATCCTGGCACCATGCCCGACCACCCCATAAGGTGAAGCATGCCTATGGACACCGAACCGGCTCCGCTCAAGGGGCCAAAAATCATCGAATTGACCGCGTGCACGGTGGACTTGGTGCAACAGGTGGTCATCACCGATGGAGAGGCCATCCAACTGGCTGGGCATGAAATCCAATTGCTTCGCTACTTGGGGGCTCGTCCGAATCAAGTCATTCCCAGAGAAGAAATCTTCACCGAAGTTTGGGGATACGACCCCAACACACTCATCCGGGCGGTCGACCACACCATCAAGGCGTTGCGGTCAAAAATTGAGGCGGACTCTGCGAACCCTCAACATCTCTTCGGACTGGTGGGTCAAGGATATCGATTTGAGCCGCTCACAGCAGTCGAGGACAGCACTCCGAGTGTACTGAGCACCAACATCGCTTCCCAATCCATGCCCATCTTGGGGCGCGAAGAGGACCTCCGTACCCTCAGCAATCTGTTGCACAGCGGAACGCGCTTGGTCACCCTCCTTGGAGCAGGCGGCCTCGGTAAAACACGTCTAGCCCAAGAGATTGCACGTGTCGCAGCAACCGAAAGCACCTTCGCCGGTGGCACCTGGTTTTGCGACCTGGTGGAATGCCGCTCCTTTCGAGACATCTTGCACACCGTTTCCGACGTGCTCTCCATCCGACTGGAGTCCACCGACGACCCGATTGGAAGCGCGCATGCCTTAGGCCGCGCCATCGCTACACGCGGCGAAATGTTTATCGTGCTCGACAACTTTGAACAGGTGGCCAACTTTGCACCCCAGACCCTGGGGATATGGCAACAACTGGCGGAATCCACCCAATTCTTGGTCACCTCTCGACAAGCCTTGGCTCTCCCCAACGAGCAGATTTACCCCATCAAAGCGCTGAGTCCTGAAGCCGGCCTTGCACTGTTCATCCAACGCGCGACTGCTGTTCTGCCCGATCTTCGGCTCCGCGCAGAAGACCATTCAAACATGGCGCAAATCGTGACCCAGCTTGAGAGTATTCCGCTGGCCATCTTATTGGCCGCAGGACGCATCGCCTCGATGAGTCCAGTGCAGATCCTGACCCATCTCGAAGAACGCTTTCATCTGCTTCGGCAAGGGCCTCGCATCTCAGAGAACCGGCAAGAAATCATGCAGACCGCCATCGATTGGTCCTGGGAGCTGCTCGACGATACCGAACGAAGCGTGCTTCGCCAGTGCGCCGTTTTCCGTTCTGGTTTCACACTAGAAGCAGCCGAAACCGTGATTGCCATCGATCCTTTGGGTAGCGAATCACGCCCGATAGAAACCGTTCTCCAAGATCTGGCAGACAAGTCCATGCTGTACGTTCAGGGGACCCCTGAAAAGGCCCTCGACTACCGGATTTGTGCGTTCGACAACATTCGGTACTACGCCCTAGAAAAGTTCGAGGCCGACGACGCTCTGGCTTCAGCACGCAAACGCCATGCAGAGTACTTTCAATACTGGTCTAAAAGGCAAGTCAATGGCCTCAACCACGACATGGCCTTCCGCTGTCTTTATCGGTTGCGCTACGAGATCGATAATCTGGTGGCGGCCCTCGAGACTACAGTTGAACACGACCCAAGCCGCGCCATGCCCCTCGCAGAAGCCATCGAACGGGTGTATTTTTCCAACGGATGGCTTCAAGGCAACGTCGAAATACTGGAAACCTTACTGCCTGTCGCCAGCACATTGTCTCTCGATGACCAATGCAGCCTTTACCACCTGCTGGGTCGAAACCATCAAGCCCAAGGGCATCACTCGGCAGAACAAGATGCAAAACGGGCACTACTGGCACTGCTCCAGAACGACCCAAAACACCCCAAGAACACCTCCATCCTCCAGTCTCAGGTCAATGAACTGCGTCGGGAAGGAAAACACATCGAAGCGAGCGACCTGCTACAGGCGTGGATCGATGAACGGCCGGATTTGCCTCCAGGAGAGCTCTGTGGCATTCACGCCAAGCTGGGCCTCATCCAATACATGCAGCAAGATATGACCGCGGCAGCAGACAACCTGCAACGTGCCATCGCCCTGGGCAAAGGCACCGTCGACCAGTCCTGGCGCGCATCCATCATGGCCAACCTGGGCTCTATCTACGTGGGCCTGGGTGAGGTCAAACTCGGCAAACAACACCTCCAACAAGCCCTGGAGCAACACGAACGATTTGGGAATCGGGCGAGCGTCGCCATCGCCCTCGCCAACCTGGCCCAAGCCGACCTGCGCCTGGGCGAACCCCAGCATGCCGCCGTCAAACTTCAGCGTGCCGTCGCACTGCTGCGAGATACGCGTCGGGTGTCGGTCATCGTGAACGTCATGCTAGTGCTGGTCACGGCCCATATGATCGCCGGAGAAGAGGGCGCCGCAACAGAAATGCTCAAGCAAGCGCAACAGACCTCGCGGGACGACGCCCTGTACCTCGCACTCACCCAGTCCTTCGAGGCCGCCCTGGCCGCAGCCGACGGAGATGCGGATACGGCCACAACCCTGTGGTCCGAATCCGCCCCCACCATTGTCCCGGCGGCGATGCTGAGCGAGACCCAATGGCAAAGCCTGGGCAAGGCTCACCTGGACCTCAAAAAAGCCGCCAAGCTCATCAAACATCCCGACTTCCTCGTGCCCAGACACCCCCATGAGTGCCCCACCAAAGGCAACTCAGGCCGAGAACACCACCACCTTCACATCCTGCTTTTGGAACACCGGGTCGCCACTCAAGGCTGATGCCTTTGCCATGGCAAAAGCGAGGTAGAACCCCAACGGTTTGTGACCCCGCCCCATCTGACTTAGGCTTGCAGCATCAGGAGACACCATGCGTTTCACATTGCTTTCATTGATGCTCATTACTCTGGCTGCTAGCTGCGGCGACAAGGATGACGACTCCGCCAATACCTATTTTGACGCGGACGCTGACGCAGACGCAGACGCAGACGCAGACGCCGACGCAGACGCTGACGCCGACGCCGACGCCGATGCCGATGCCGACGCTGACGCAGACGCAGACGCCGATGCCGAC
>Ga0163180_10001748_pt1 | contig 12294 bp, 9 predicted proteins | sample AtlANTMetagenome_2_FD_109647 | JGI IMG/M metagenome (GOLD analysis project Ga0163180, IMG submission 109647) | Marine eukaryotic phytoplankton communities from the Atlantic Ocean - Atlantic ANT 4 Metagenome | ecosystem: Environmental > Aquatic > Marine > Oceanic | place: North Atlantic Ocean...
ACATGCACCCGATCAATGGATTCTGGTTCGTCTAATCCCCAGACCTGAGCGAGAATCTGACTTGCGCTGATGACGCGGTTTTGCTGGGTGGCGAGTACAAGAAGTAGGGAGAACTCCTTGGCGGTGAGATTAATATTCTCGCCGGCTTTTTGGACTTGATGGCCGGAAGGATCGATGTAGAGATCGCCCACGACAATCCCATTGGTGGAGGCAGACCGGTACACCAAGCGATTCAGTCGGAGCATTAATTCTTCGAATGTAAATGGTTTCCCTAAGTAATCGTCTGCGCCGTCTCGAAGTCCCTCCAGTCGATCTGACGGTTCATTCATTCCGGTGAGGACGATGACAAGTACCTTGGAGTCTTGTTCACGAAGCTCGCGTAGCAGTTGAAGACCATCACCATCCGGAAGGTTTCGATCCACGATCATTGCGTCGAAAACACCATCTTCAAGCGCGAGTCCGGCTTCCGATAAGGTGCGGACGAGCATAGGGGCGTGGCCTTCTTGTTTAAGGCCTCGCTCTAAGAACTGTCCTAGTAATGGAGAATCCTCCACCACCAATACGCGCATCGTTGGTCTCCTGAACTCGACCAAATATGTGGCGTTTCCGCGGTTTTGGCGAGGTTTCTAAGTGTCTTTCATTTTACTGTAAGTTTCTGTTCAGGTCGCGGATCAATGATCAAGAGGTGCAGTGCTCTCCCCAGGGTGTTTCTGTACTTTCGCTTTATGCGCATTTTCCTGCTGGCCCTCTCGCTCCTTCTTCTCGTGGCTTGTGGGGGAGATGAGGGGGCCGGCTTCACGGCCTCGATTTCCTCACCACAACCAGGATCGAGTTTGACAGAGAAGCAAATCACTTCTTTCGAGGGAGTGGTTAGTGACGGGATCAATCCTCTAGGTGCGATCGAAACTTCTTGGTGGTCGGGGCAAAGACTGCTTTGCAAGTGGAAAAAGCTCGAAGAGGGTGGGCTTAGCCTTTGTGAGGCCAAGCTGAGGGTTGGTGAGGATGAGCTCACGTTGATGGCTCGGGATCCGGGCCTTGCGGGTCTGCCCGATCGTGTGGTCTCGGACACGGTGACTGTTTTAGTTCTACCGGAGGCCCAGGCGCCCAAATGCAAAATTCAAGACCCAAGTGGGGATTGGGGAATGCAGTCGGGTGAGAGTTTGGCAGTGAAGGCCAAAGTGACCGCGAAAGATCAAGACCTATCCGGTCAAAGTGTCCAGTGGAGTAGTGACCAGGATGGCGATTTGGGTCAGAGCACGATCGGGGCTGGAGGCTCGGTTGATTTTCAGGTGAGTGGGCTGAGCGAGGGGCGGCATCTCGTCACCATGGTCTTTGATGTCGCGGAGCTTGGATCCTGTAGTGCGGAGGTGAAGCTCGGTGTGGGTCCCGCACCGGTCGTGAGTATTACTTCTCCTTCAGCACCAGTGGAAATTTTAGAGGGTGAGACTTTTGCTGCAGTCGCGACCGTAGAGCATACAGAGTCGGTGAGCTTGACGTGGCGTTCGAGTTTGGATGGTGATTTGAAGACCCGTACGATTCGGGCTGGAGGCGAGTCAAAGCTCTCGCTGAAAACGCTTTCAGCAGGTCAGCATCTGATTGAGGCAGTTGCTATGGACTCACTCGGTATTCCCGGATTGGACGGGATTACCGTGACTGTCGAGGGGATCCCCACGGCTCCAGTGATCGAGATTGGTCCTGATCCTGCTTTTACGGAAGATGAGATTGCGTTGCATATTCTCAAAGACAGTTCGGATCCTGAAGGCGCAGGCAATCTCCAGTATGTCACCGAATGGTATCGAGACGGTACGCTCGTATTGAAAGACACCAAGCTTGTCGGTGCAGACCTGACTGATGTGGGCGAGGTCTGGGAAGTACGTGTGTGGGCTGTTGCAGATGATCGTGCGGGACATGTTGCATCGGCATCTTTACAGATTGGGGGCTTTTTTGGCTGGGGTTCCCAGACCAATGCTTTCAGTGTCAGTGACAGTATTGTTCGGGGGGAACAGCAAGATGATCGTTTGGGTACAGGCCTTGCGGCAGGTTGTGATCTCGATGGTGATGGTCTAGACGAATTGTTGGTCGGAGCTCCCTACAATGATGAAGGTGGTAGCAGTGCCGGCAGGACCTATGTGATTCGGGGCTCACAGCTTTCTTCCGATTCACAGGTGGATACCTACTTCATTACCGAGAGTCTGATTGGTGAGGGGCCTGCCGACTACAGCGGCTCTTCTCTAGATTGTGGTGGAGATGTGGATGGCGACGGGGTTCCTGATATTCTCGTTGCGTCTCCGGGGTACGAACACAGTACCGGTCAAAGCTATCTCGTCTTAGGGAAGAGCTTCAAAGGTGACATGGACTTGATGTCAGCTGATCACATGCTCATCGGAGAGAATGTGGGGGATCTCTCAGGATCGCGAGTGTCCTTTGGTGGGGATGTTGACGGAGATGGTCGCGATGATGTGCTGGTGGGTGCATGGGCCAATGACGATCAGGGTACATTTAGTGGGAAGGCCTATTGGATCAGTTCCTCGAGTTTCTCTGCTGGCGGTTCCATGAATTTGGGGGACGCCGACATGAGCTGGGTTGGGGCTGAGGCTGGACACCGAAATGGGCATGCAGTGAACGTCGTAGGTGATGTCGACGGAGATGGTCTCGATGACATTGGAATGGGCGCATACGGATACGACTCGGGTGGGTCGGATAGCTATATGGGCGCTGTGTATGTTGTGTTGTCCTCGAGTGTACAGTCAGGAGTGAACTCGACAGTCGACAAGGCTGACCATGCCCTGTTTGGTGAGGGAGCGAAACACTATGCAGGATACGACATCGCGCCCCACGGCGATGTGGATGGGGATGGTTTAGATGATTTTTTGGTCAGCGCGATAGGCTACACATCGGCGTCTGGAGGCGGTGGTGGAGCGGTGTATCTTGTGTTGGCATCCGACCTCCAGTCTGGCACGCAGAGCTTGGCGAGTGTGTCCTACGTCTTTGAGGGAGAAACGCCCGGGGATAATGTCGGGCGTTCCATTGCGAGTGCGGGTGATGTGGATCGGGATGGCCTCTTGGACATCTTGATTGGAGCGCCGTCAGTGGATGATCTCGAAGTGGATGGTGGCCAGGCCTATTTGCTTCTCGGCGCGGAGTTGGGTGCACCCGGAGCAACTCATCTGGGTCAAGCGAGCTACATCTTTTCGGCGGTGGATGAGCATGAGGTTGCCGGACGAGAAGTGGTTTCAGGCGATTTTAATGGCGATGGGATGATGGACTTGGCGGTGGGCGCACCGGACGCTGGCAGCAATACGCCAAGACGTGGGCATAGCTATGTGCTCTTTGCCAAGTAGTTCCGCTCTTTAAAACTCCACCTTTGCGCCTAGTCCAAGATGACTAAGACCCGTAAATGCTTCTAGGCTATGTCCCTCAGGAGCGGTGACCCAGGTGAATTCCAGGGAAAGCTCAGCGGCGTCATCCACCAAGGCGACGACCTTTGTCTGAGAGAGTGAGGCTTGTAGATCGCTGATAGCTTGGGCTTCGAGGAGTAGGGTGTCTGTGACTGGAAAACGCGCGAAAACGATTCCATAGTCTCTCAGGTCTTCTTTTTGCCGCTCGAGCGGGAAGCCATGCATCCACTGAACACTAAGGTGAAGGGGACCAAAGCTGCGATCAATCCCGGCAATCCAGCGCGAATACATCTCCCCGTCTTGTGTGGAGTAGCTGGGCAGTGGGTTGGGAACTTCCTCGATACTTCCGAGTTGGGCCAATGCCTGCATTTGAACTTCAGAAACCGTAAGCTGGGTTTGTTGTGGAAAGATGGCAGCCCACTCTACCCACGCACTCATGTCCCAGAAAAGCTCGGCCCGTGTATCCACACCGAGCGTTTGAATGTGAGGGTAGATGAGCGGTACGGCAAAGTCGACCCTGTCCGCATCTGTCTGGAAACCGGTGATCATCAATGCGCCGTTTGCTTGAGGTATCGAGTCACGACCGGTGTAGGCAGTCAGTGCAAAATCGGCTTGGGAGGAACGGAATTCCGCGCGCAGTCCAGCTGAGGCATTTTGCAGGCTGGTGCGAGGTGTGTTGAGCCTTGCCTCGATTTGTCCTACTTCGTTGCCCTCGAATGCATCCACTTCAAGAAGTTCGTCGGAGTTTGGAGCAATGGAGAACCCCGATGGGGTCAGTAGAGAGCCTGTGTAGAAGGGGACTGCAACCGCTTCGACGGACCATACCCCTCCTCCGAGCTGCACATGAACAGCCGGTACGGAGAGCTTTGAATCTAAGGCTAATGGGTTTTCCAGATTGAGTGGGTTGATGGGATCGTTGACGTGGAGTCCGTCAGCTACACCCCAAGAGATGGTCTGGAGTCCCAGTCGGAGTCGGGTCGGGTTGTTTCCCTGTGAGATGGGAAGATCGACCCAAGCATCCTTCATGCGAAGGGAGACGGGCTGTAGGTTTTCGATCTCTTGGGTGTCTTCGAGTACAGCGATATCTGCGGGTAGGTGAAGGCGCAGGTCTGCGGCGAATCGGGCCGAAACCCCTTCAAAGTGGGTGTCGAGCCATGTACCGACGACAGCCGTATCTCGAAAGTCGAGAAGTGCGCAGCCGCTGGGCATTGGATCACACGCGTTGAGTCCCACGCGATAATGCGTCTCGATGTGACCACCGGTCTCGGTGGCGAGCGCACTACCGAAAAGGAGAGCCGAGAGTCCAAACACAGGCGCCTACTCGATGCGGCTGATGGTGAGATCCAAGACGATTTCGCAGGGCTCGGAGCTGATTGCAGGGCAGTTGTCCTCGTCGAAGCTGCTCGTGGTCAGGGTCGCACTTCCCATCATTTGGGTATCGGATTGCACCATGAGGTCGGCTTCAATCGACATATCGACCATGCAGCCTGGCCAAGTCTCCTCATCGAGCTCGACGCCACTCTGAGCAGCATCGCCAACACGTAGTCCCGTAGCGGATTCGCTGACGGTGACTTCCATGGAGGAGAAGGGTTCTTGGAGCGCAATCTCATAGGTGGAGGGCAGATTTTCAAAGGCAGGGAATTCGGTGGTGGTGGACCAGTCGGATGGAGTTTCCGACCCTTCAGGCATGAAGATCAAGTCAAAGGCACCATCCATGCATCCATCGGCCACAGCGATTGTGGTGACCTGAAAAGTACCTCCGGAGAAGTCTGAGATCGAGAAATTAGCGGTATCAACGCCGGTATCTTTACTGCAGGCAGTGAAAAGTATGGCTCCGAGGGCGACGTGGGAAAAGACGTTCATTCTGGATGATCCTGAGTGTTGTTAGCGACCGAGGTTGCTGACGAGAAAAAGGTGGGACCCGAGATTTTGATTGACCTGGATCTTCTTGACCACGGCCGTGCATTTACGGTCCCGTTCCAAATCTTCTAGTTCAATTCGATGTGCAAAGGGTTGGTTATCGATTGTTTTGATATCGTTGAGACTGAGTCGCCGACGAACCACACCTTCCGCATCGATGTGTTCAATACGTAGGGGAAGTAGGTTTTGGTGGTCAGCCCAGATCTTGAGGGTTGGAAAGCGATGAGCTTCTGGAGTTTTGGCCTGGAGTAGGAGCTCTGTACTCGTCGCTCCACTTCTGATGATCGTCGCGTCAAACTCCTCAGAAAATCCCATTCGCGATAGGTCTTCCATTGAGAAGTCGGTGCCCATAAAGGCATCACCACGCTGTTCACCCACGACGCGTCGACTTCTTCGGTAGGCTGGCAGATAGGAGTAAATACTTCCATCTTCGACCACAAGGAGTGCCACGCCAGCGAGTCGCGCAGGTTTTTTCAGGACGACCAAGCGTTCTTTTTGCCCTCTTTGCCAGACTTCTAAGGTTCGTTGAACGCTTTTTTTGTTTCCTTTCTCTACGGTGACTTCCATTTGGAGTTGGGTGTCATCAAACGGAGAGTTCGCTTTGTCGATGGCCTGCAGCCATGCTTCTCCCGTATTCGGAGGCGATGCAGCATGGCTTAGACTGCTTGCTAAAAAAAGCATGGCGGTAAGGAGTATTCTCGTCATTCTGGCTTGGGGCATAACCCCCACCAAACAGAGGGTCGAGACTCCAAAGGTTCGCCAAGCGGGTGGAATCTCGCTAAAAGGGCGCGGGAGTCGGATATGAGCGTAGAATCCGTAGATGAAGCCAAAGATCGTTTTTGGCTCAACATCATATACATTCTTTCGGCCGTTCTTTGCGGTGCGGTGGCCTTCTTGATTCTTGGTCCGCGTCCGGAGACGCTTCAAGGAAAACTGGATGTTTCCGGTTTGCCCAGGGTCAATGCAAGCATCAATAGTCTCACCACGGTGTTGTTGGTTGTGGGGCTTGTTCTGGTCAAGAAGAGGCGTTTAGAAGCCCACAAGAAAGTCATGCTCAGCGCTTTTGCCTGTTCGGCGGCCTTCTTGGTGACCTATGTGATCTACCACTGGTTCAAGCCAGCACCGACCAAGTACCAGGGCGACCATGAGTTGTTCTATTACTTCATTTTGATCAGCCACATCTTGCTCGCGGCGGCCATCTTACCCATGGCGTTGATCACCCTCTATCGGGGGTGGCGTGGGCAGCTGGATAAGCACACCAAAATCGCTCGGATTACCTTTCCGATTTGGCTGTATGTGTCGATCACCGGTGTGGTGATTTATTTGATGCTCTACTGAACGCCTTCGAGGCTTGCATTCAGTATCAACCAGTTGTTTTCGTTGAAGGCGAAATCGGCTTCTTTTAGTCGAAGCTGGATGTCTTCTAAGCCCTCGATTCCGAGCGTTTCACCGAGCGGCAGTGTCGGGGTCTCAAAGCTGGGCGCTAATGTCGCGGCGCGTCCGAACAGAGGCGGCATCATCAGTCGTGTGAGTGCGGCCAAGTCGCCTGGATCCAGTGCTGGGTCCCATGCCAGTACACCAATTTCCATAGGGATGTACTTGGGCCGGCTATCGAAATCGAGTGTGATGTTGCCGGTTTCAGTCAGGGATACCGTAGCGCCTAACCAGGTGTTGATGCTGAAATCATGAATCTGGCCGTCTTCTCGATAGACTCTGAGCCGCATTTCACCCATACCCATATCGGCGGTCATGCTGGGCTCGGTGGGCTTGCGCAGCATAGGTGGAAGCTCCACGTCGAGGCTTGCGCTGGAGACAGGGCCAAGCGGGGCTTCAATCGGCGCTCCCGCCAAAAGAGCCAGCTCGGTTCCTGAGAACTCGAATCCACTGAGCTCGCCGCTGCCCCAGAGCGCGAAGATGAACTGGTTGACCATGTCGTCATCGACCGCAACGGAGATCGGGCCCTCTGGGATGTCGGACCAATCCGGTGCGTCGGACTCGGTTTTAGGTGAACCCGCGCCATCCGGCAGGGTGCTGAGATCGGCTCCCTCGGCGGCCATGTCGGCAGTAAGTCGAATGCCGGTTTCTTTGATTTCCACTTCATTGAGGCTGGTGAAAAGTTGGACTTCGCCAAAGTCGGCATCTGCTGTGAGACCTTCGATGAGTTCGGCCAAGAGTTCGGCCACCTCATCGTTGACAGCTTCGGCTGCGGCTTCTTTGAGGTAGTCCTCCACCCAATCTGCCAAATACCCCTCGAGAAAGTCGGGGAATGAATCCACTGTGATGCCGAATCCATCCAGGCTGGTTTCGGCTTGGGCCGAACTGGTTTCGATACTTCCACCGGCCATCGATAGGGCGACTTGAAGGGTGAGATCGATGCCATCCGACCAGGTGGAGCCTTGGGTGTTGAGATAGCTCTGACCGAGAATGTTCTCGATATCAAAACTCATCCAGAAGTCATTGAGTCGAATCTTTAGATCGATAAATGCATCTTTGGGGGTGATGTCGACTTCCGCGGAGTTGACCGTGAGTCCAGTGATGATCAAATCGAATTGATCATCTTCAATGGTTTCACCGATGATCAAATCGTAGATGGATGAATCGGTTGCCAACAACTCCGCAAGGCTTGCGATGTCGTCCAAGTCCGGGTCGTTGTCGTCAAGTAGTTCGGGGCCGATTCGGATGCGTAGGCCTTTCTTTACGTATTCACCTGGGGAGTAGGATGGGCCCCAGTAGAAACCTCGGCCGTCGACGGCTCTTTTGCCAGCAACATCTTCTACGCGGGTGCCCAGGATATTCAGACCTACATCGAGTGGGAGGGTCTGAGAGAATTCCCCGGTGGGCTCTGGATTGATTTCGATACCTTTGCTGACGAGCGTATCGATATCTGCGTCCCCGGCGATGACCTGGCCTTGCACTTGGACTTCTCCAGGGGGCAAGAAGGCCGCGCGTGCCGGGTTTGTGATTTGCAGTACAGGGAGTTGTTCGATTTGTTCAACAGGTGGTGCGTCAGGTTGTTCGCCATTGCCACGACAGCCCATTACCAACGAAACTAGAATCAAATGTCGAGTCATCTTGCTCACCGCGTCTAAGGCGCATAATTAGAGTAAGCTTTAGCAACTAGCAACTCTTCAGGCCAAGAAGGCCGGAGAAATCGACCAATGAATTGGCAGAGTGAACTAGGATCAGACCTTCTCGGTGCGGCTTTTGTGGCCAGCAGCGTGGTGTTGATTTTTGTGGTGTGCGAGTTCATTTATGGTCGACGTGGTGCGGATGTAGAGTACACACGCAAGATTTCGCACTTGGGTGGTGGCTTTGTGGTTCTTGCGCTGCCGTGGTGTGTTTCGTCCCCATGGGTGGTGTGGGGACTGGCCTGCGCGATGGGTGGATTCTTGTACGTGGGACGTCGGTTTGGCAGGCTGCGGTCCATTCATGGTGTGAAGCGTACGACACATGGTGCCTATTTTTACCCTCTTGCAGTGGCTTTGGTGTTTCATTTGTCGGATGGAAACCCGGTGTTGTTTTGTCTGCCCATTGTGATTATGGCCGTCGCAGATACGGGGGCGGCTCTGATGGGCAAAGAGAGTGGGGCCACCCGTTATCGGGTCATCGATGGGGAGCGCTCCTTGGAGGGGTCTGCGGCATTTTTTGGCCTGTCCTTCGCCATTGTGTTGCTCGGGCTTGCGTTAGCTGAGGCTTCGCATTGGCCGGATGCCTTGCTGGTAGCCATGGTGGTCGCCATTATGACGACCGCAGTGGAGGCTATCAGTCTCCGAGGCAGTGATAATGTTTTGATTCCCTATGTGGGGTGGTTGGTCTTGGAGCGAAGCTTGCGCTTGGGCTTGAACGAGCTGTCCGCTTGGATGGTCGGCATGCTGACGGCGCTTGTGTTGCTTGTTGCGACCTATCATCGCGCACGTCTGACGATAGCGGGTGCGGTAGCGAGCTTTGTCTTGATTAGCTTTGCGTATGCGCTCGCCGGACCCATGTGGCTGCTGCCCTTGATTGGGCTCTATGGCTTGCACTTGGTGGTTTCGAATCCGTCGAGACCACTCGACTATGACTTGATTCTTCCAGCCACAGCGGCCAGCCTTCTCGTGCTTCTCCTCTATGCGCATACCCAGTTTGCTAGCCTGTATTTGCCCTACTTGATTACCGTTGCGATTGGGGCAGGCTTAGCGGTTTATCGTCCGCGATCTCTGGATTCGATGAGCGCAGCTCCCGCTTTAGCGCTCTTGGGTGGAGGGATTTGTTGGATCGCGATTACGTAGCGAGCAGTTGGTCTCGCAGTGCGCTGTAGTTGACTTTGGAGTTGTGGCGCGGGTCCATGGGAAGCGTATCGACATGGAAGAGGGTGTCGATGGGTATGCCTGCCTCTTGGAGACAAGCCTCGATGCGATCTCCGATGTCGGGATCGCCAGTCCATGCCACACAGGATTTTTCTCCAAGCACTGGGTCGGGTAGTCCGACGTAGGCTGCCATCTTCACTGCTTCGAGCTTGCGGAGAAGTTGTTCTGGGCGAACCGGAAAGTGGAGTTCTCCGTTCCGCGAAATGGCATTGTGCACCCGACCGACGAGCCACAGGCGACCTTGGGAATCAAATCGACCAACATCTCCTGTTCGGTGCCAAATCCGATCGCCTTCTCGGATCTTGTTCTCGTGAAATGCCTCGGGGTTTTGGTAGTAGTCAATGCAGACGTGGTCGCCTGCGACGACCACTTCACCAGCTTGTCCTTTGGGGCTGTGAAAGTCACTCAAAGCGCTTCCAGCTTGGAGAACGATGGGGCTTTTGTGGATTTCAAGTAGGGCGAGAGACACTTGGTCGGAGATGTGACCTACGCAGACGCCTTCTTGGGAAGAAAAACCCTGTTCATTGTCCAGCCAGTGGAGCATCTCAGCACCGGTGATGTGCGCAATTGGCTCGGCTTCTGTAGAGCCGTACAAGAGCAGCAATTCGCAGTCGGGTGCGGCTTCCTGAAAGACGCGCACCTGTTGCGGGCCGATCGGTGCGCCACCAGTGATCATTCGGCGTATCTTCAACGTTGTCTTGGCCTTGAGAGCGGCTTTGGCTACTGATTCGAGCAGTGCGGGCGACATACTGGCGGTGTCGATTTTCCCATGCAGGAGCTGACGGAGAGCCATCGGTGCATCGGTGGGTGCAGGCTGGGTAAAATTCACGGCAGGAATCACCGTGGTCAGTCCACAAGCAATGTTGTGGAGCAGGAAGATTGGAAACGCCGGCATGTCTGCAGCACCTTCACGCCAGGGCAGCTCTGCTGCGAGTGCTTTGTGCTGCGCGCGAAGAAAAGCATGGGTGCGGTTGGCACCTTTGGGCATGCCGGATGAGCCCGTCGTGAAGCTGACGAGTGCGGTGGTCGTGCCTTCCACCTGAGCAATGGGGGGAATTGGGCTGCTACCTGCCTCGAGTTCATCAAAGCCGACAGCGCCTGCGCTCTCTCCACCGGAGACGACTTGAATGGGAACTTTGCCCAAGCTCTCGGGCAGGAAAACCCGTAAGAAGTGAGCCTCTGGACTGCCAAAAAACGCGGTAGGGTCTGCCAATTTGGCACAGTTCTCAAGTTGAGTTTGGCGAGCGAATGCGTCGACAAAAACGGCCACTCCACCCAGGCGAAACACTGCAAACATGGCCACATAGAGATCGACGGACATGGGAATAAAAAGGAGCGCTTTATCTCCGGGCTTGAAGCCGCGTTCACTCAAACCTCTGGAGGCTCTCTCAACGCGCTCGAGCAGTTCTGCCCATGAGATGGATTCGTGTTGAAGCGGACACTCGTGCTGTCCCTCTTGAGGACTTTCGCTCCCAGCAGGCCATCGAAGCGCGTCGATTTCGGGGTGCGCTTTGACGTGCGGTAGCATCAACTCGATCACGTTTGCGGACATTTCAAACTCCTCGCAGCGAGCTTCTACTAACCGGGCGCCAGAACGAAGCGGTTAATCAAGCTAGCATGACGCAATCCATCGATCTTCTGTCTCGCCTTACCGAGTGTACAGAACTCACCCATGAGGGGAGTTCTGTGCTTGCTGCTATCCATCCGACGATTCCGGGCTTGGGGACCTTGTCTGCACCAGAAGGCGGTTGGGAAAGCTTAGCTGTGGGGGAGCGCTGGCTGAAAGAGCGGGGATGTGAGCGGGTAGTGGGCCCGATGGAAGGCTGTTCATGGTTTGCATATCGCGCGAACTTGGGCCCTTTTGAGCGCAAGAGCTTTGCGATGGAGCCGACCGCAGAAGCTGATCCATGGTTGTTGTCAGGCTATCGAACATTGGCGACCTATACGTCCACACTGCAGCACCATGAGCAGGCACTCGCGCAACTCGCGCGGCACCATCAGCGCGCCACGGAATGGGGGGTGCGCTTTCGAAGCATTGATTTGAGCCGTGTCGAGGAAGAGTTGGAGCGATGTCATGCACTAACGCATGCATCGTTTTCATCCGCAGTGGGCTATGCGCCGATACCCAGCGGACTTTTCGTCGCGATGTATGCACCCCTCTTGAAGTCAGCACCTGCTGAATTGTTGTTGTTGGCGGAGTCAGAGGACGAGCAAGTATTGGGCTATTGTTTGACCTTTCCTGAGCCGTTGGCACCTGAGCGCAAGGAAGTGGTGGTGAAATCTTTGGCAGTGCATCCCGCCTCACAGGGTGCGTCTGTGGGTTCTGCTCTTGTTGCAGAGGCGCACCAACGCGCACTGTCGATGGGCTTTGTAGGTGGCGGTATTCATGCGTTGATGCGGAGCGATTCCAATTCACAGCACATCACCGCGCGCGGTGGCGCAGAGCTCATTCGAAACTACGCTCTCTACGAGAAGGGTCTCTCAGAACTTTAATCTACTCGTTGGAGTTGAAACCCACTGCCCGGGATGACTGCACCGCTTGGGGCTAGGGTCTGAAATGCGAGTTGATTGTCTGTCATTTGGATGATCATGGGTAGCCCAGGCTCCGGAATGCAGATGCACCGGCCTGC
>Ga0163180_10001750_pt1 | contig 12289 bp, 9 predicted proteins | sample AtlANTMetagenome_2_FD_109647 | JGI IMG/M metagenome (GOLD analysis project Ga0163180, IMG submission 109647) | Marine eukaryotic phytoplankton communities from the Atlantic Ocean - Atlantic ANT 4 Metagenome | ecosystem: Environmental > Aquatic > Marine > Oceanic | place: North Atlantic Ocean...
AAGCTCAAGGCCATGCAAAAGCGCACGGAGGACCCATGGATTATGAAGTGGCGCTACGAGTAACTCGTCCTTCCTCCTGCGATTTACCTCCCGCCTTCTCCAGCCCCCGTCAGATACTTTCCTTCCCTCTCATCGATGATGAAAACCGTCTCTCTTCTCCCTTTCCCTGCCCTCGCATAGAGCATTGACTGGCTTTAACTTGCAGGAGGGACCTCGAGCATGGGCAACGAATATGGTTATTTCCACGCGGTTGGAAAAATTTACGACTTCCTTATTCACCTTGCGGTGGTTCTTGGCGGTCTGATCAGCCTGTCCTGGCTTGCTGGGTGTCTTTTTCTTTACGGACAGCTGGGCCAACCCGTCTGGGAATGGGCGATCCTCGTGGCAGTCATTCTCTTTGGTTTTTGCTGGTTTTGCGTTCGGGAATCCAACAGGAGGAAGCTGAGAGCCTCAGCCGGTAAGCCAGCGGATGAGGACAACTGGGGTGAAGGCAGGGATGGGCTGGAGGCCCACCTTACAGAGATCGAGGAAGAGCTGAGTGAAGCTCGGCAGAGGGGGGCGAAGGGAATGATCGCGAAGCTTGAGGAGGGTCGCGAGGATGTATTATCCCAGCTCGAGGGACTCGAACTGGAAGGCAACGTTGAGGAGCTTCATCGACTAAGGGATGAAGCAGGCGCAGCTGGTCGTGGGAGTGAAGCCAGGGAGTATTCGAAGAAAGCTGACAAGCACAACGCCCGGCTGAAAGAGCGTGGCGACCGGCTCGAAGACCTGCCCCCCGTCCCCAGAACATTTGCATATGGGATCCTGACCACCTTTATTTTGTGCTTCGCCTTCATGTTCCTGCTTATTCCGCTTTTCATGCTTTTGATCACCGTCACATTCTGGGATGCGTGGACCGGTGCAGGGGGTTTCCGCGGCAGCGCTCAGCTTGGCGAGTGGTTGCGCGCTCCTGGCGTGATGGCTCCGCTTATTGCTGCCTCCCTGGTCCTGGCCTGTGTTGGGGTCAGGGTTTTCTCATGGCATTTCAGCCCGGAAACACCAGAAACACGGAAGGAGAATCTCGGGGAAACCCGTGCCAAGTGATGCCCCCAGTGCTACCTACCACCCCCCACGCTCTCCAACCTCCGCGCAAAACTTTCCTGCCCTCCCATCGATGATGAAGACCGTCTGTTTTTTTCCCCTCCTTTGCCTCCTGGTTTCTGCTCCTCTCGTTCCGGCCACCGAACGGAAACCCAACATCATTATCGTCTTCTGCGATGACCTTGGCTATGCCGACATCGGACCCTTCGGATCCAAGGTACATGCCACGCCCGTTCTGGACCAGATGTCCCGGGAAGGCATGCGGCTCACTGACTTCTATTCTACCTGCCCCGTATGCACCCCGTCTCGCGCCAGTCTCATGACCGGTTGTTATCCGCGTCGCGTCAACATGCACGTGGACGAAAAGAACCTGTGCGTACTCTTTCCCGCTGCCCGTAAGGGACTCAACCCCGACGAGGTCACCATCGCCGAGGTCCTCAAGGAGCAGGACTATGCCACCATGTGCATCGGCAAATGGCATCTGGGAGACCACCCCGATTTCATGCCTACAAGCCATGGGTTCGACCATTATTTCGGTATCCCCTACAGCAACGACATGAACCGCAGGGAGGTGCCCCTGCCCCTCGTGCGGGACCTCGAGGTAATCGAGGACCGCGTCCAGAAAGACACCACCATCACAGCAAGATATACTACGGAGGCCGTCAGGTTCATCCGGGAAAACAGCAAAAAGCCCTTCTTCCTGTATTTGCCTCATACTGCCGTACACCTGCCTCTGGTGCCGGGCAAAAATTTCAAGGGGAGCAGCAAGGGCGGCGCCTACGGCGACTGGGTTCAGGAGATCGACTGGTCCATGGGCGAACTCTTCAAGGCCCTCAAAGCCGAGGGGATTGATGAGAACACCCTCGTGCTCTTCACTTCCGACAACGGATCCGCAAGGGAAAAGCAAGGGAGTAACCTGCCCCTCAGGGGACGCAAGGGACGCACCGATGAGGGCGGCATGCGCGTTCCCTGTGTCGTCCGCTGGCCCGGCAAGATCCCGGCCGGCAGCAGTAGCGGCGCAATCACAAGCACCCTTGACCTGTTGCCCACACTCGCCACGATCTCAGGAGGCAAGACCCCCTCAGATCGTATTATTGACGGTCAGGACATCTGGCCCATCCTCAACGGCACGACAACAGACCATCCGCGGAAAGCCTTTTTCTATTACCAGATGGACCAGTTACAGGCGGTGCGTTCGGGTGACTGGAAACTCTTCGTTGCAATGGATGCCAAGAAGCGCAACTGGGGAAAGCCGGAGGGCAGAAAGGAGCTCACCCTCTTCAACCTTGCTTCAGACATTCACGAAGACAGGAACGTGGCTGCGGAGAACCCGGAGATCGTCAAGCAGCTCCTCTCTCATGCGGAAGCCGCCCGTGAAGACCTGGGCGACATGGACCGGCCTGGCAAGGGCCAACGCGAGGCCGGCTGGGTTGAAAACGCCTCTCCACGGCTCCTTAAAAAATGACCTCGTCTTGCATATTCGCACAGCTCCCTGCCATTCAGGGCGCATCGCTGAGGACTACAAGGGCCCTGCAGATCGCTCTCCTTGCTGTTGCACCGCTATTTCCAATCCTCCCCGCGAGCGAACTCCCCCGACTTCCCCGTGAGCTGGACCCAGGGTCACAGACCTATGCGGAGCAGCAAAAACTTCCTTATCTTGCAGAACCGTACGTCAGCAGTGCCCCCGAGGACCTGAGAGACGGGTTGGCCGTAGGAACTTTGAATGTCCCGGGCACGAGGAACGCCATCAGGGCCCTGCTCCACGACGACGAGGCCGGGAAATACTCCAACCTCGACAGCATCCTTCTCTGGAAGGACGGCAGACTGGTCTTCGAGATGTACAACCGCCGAGGGCGGGTGAACGGCCCTCACTACGCCATGTCGATCACTAAAACCCTCACCTCCATCACCCTCGCCCGGGCGATCCAGCAGGGGCTTCTCAGCATGAACGACCTCGACAAACCGGTCATCAGCTTCATGCCCGAAATTGACCGTTCGAAGATCAGGCCTGGAGTCGAGAAGATCACCCTGCGCGATGCCCTCTCCATGAAATCGGGCTTGCGCTTCCCCGGCCGAAACTTTGCAAGGTCCCTGGGGGGGAAATACCAGCGCCAGGCATTCTTCCAGGCATTGTTTGAGAATACCGAGCCCGTCGCCGCGGGGAAAAAGCAATACAGATACACCGGAACAGATCCCTCCATGATCATGATGATTGTGGATAATCTCGCTGCCGGAACGGCTCAGGAGTTCATTGCCCGGGAAGTAGCGGGAAAGATCGGGGCAGTCTACCACTGGAGCAATCAGCCCTGTGGCCTCCCAAAATGCGGCGCAGGAAGCAGCTTCACCGCCCGCTCTTTACTGAAATTCGGGATCATGCTCATCCAAGAGGGCAGATACGGCAACGAACAACTGCTCTCGGCTGATTACGTAAAGCTCGTCATGAGCAGGAACGAAGGGGAGGGATATTTTTATTACTTCCATAACCGGCACAAGAATGCGGCAGGAAGAAAGGTTCATATGGTAAGCGGAATCGGCGCAGGCGGGCAGTATATGGCGGCATTCCCGGCATTAAACATTGTCGCCGTGGCCACCGCCCACAACAAGGGTGAGATCGGCCGACCGCTGCAAGCGGTCCTCGAACACCTTGTGCCTCTGTTTCTGAAATGAAATTATCCCCGTATTCCATGGATGCTCCTAGGTTTTACTTCCACTTGAAACGCAGGTCTTTTCCGCTCCTTGGCCTCCTCGCTCTTCTGCCAATGGGAGCCCTTGCCAAGGACAACGAGCGGCTCAATGTTCTCCTGATCTGCATCGACGACCTCCGCCCCGAATTGAAGTGTTTTGGGGCCGGCTATGTCCACTCGCCAAACATCGATGCCTTGGCCAACCGGGGACGGGCTTTCCACAGGCATTACGTTCAGGCTCCTACCTGTGGGGCCTCCCGCTACACCCTCCTGACCGGTCGTTACGGCCCACGGGACAACGGGGCGCTTTTTCGTCGTTCCAGTGATGAAACAATTCGCACTACCAATATGCCTGCCTGGTTCCGTCGGAAGGGCTATACCACGGTTTCCATCGGGAAGGTTTCCCATCATCCCGGGGGAAGGGGAGGAAAAGACTGGGACGACGACAGCAAGCCGGAAATACCAGGCGCATGGACCCGCCACCTCTGCCCCAGCGGCCCCTGGCAGCACCCCCGTGGCCTGATGCATGGGCAGGCCAACGGGGAAATTCGTGGAAATGCAAAAGAGATGGACGTCCTCCAGGCTTTTGACGGAGATGACAATTCCTATCCGGACGGCCCCACTATCGAAGGGGCCCTTGAGCAGCTCAAATTGCTGGCAGAGGACCCAAATCCCTTTTTCCTCGCGGTGGGCTTCCTGCGCCCGCACCTCCCCTTCGGCGCACCCGCGCGCTATGTCAGGATTTATGACGACGTCGCCCTCCCGGGCATTCCTCACCCCACCAAGCCGACCGGCAGGACAACCTGGCATGGCAGTGGCGAGTTCATGAAGTACAACAGGTGGAAACGTGACCCGCGGAATGATCCGGAATTCGCCACCATGGTCCGCAAGCATTACGCTGGCTGTGTCTCCTACGCCGATGCCCTGGTCGGCCGCCTTCTCGCCGGCCTCGAAAAGAGCGGCAGGGCAAACAGGACCATCATCGTTCTCTGGGGGGATCACGGTTGGCACCTCGGCGAACACGCTATCTGGGGCAAACACTCCCTCTTTGAGGAATCCCTTCGCTCTCCCCTCATCGTGGTCGCTCCGGGACCGGGCAAGTTCACGGGAAAGCCAACGGACGCCATTGTGGAAACGATCGATATTTTCCCCACCATCTGTGACCTTGCCGGCCTGGCTCCTCCCGCAAACCTCCCGGGAACATCGCTGAGGCCCCATCTCAGGGATCCTGGAGCCCCCGGCCACAGCGCCATCTCCTATAAAGGGGGAGCCGAGACGATCCGCACCGGGCGCTACCGCCTGATCCGTCACTCCAAGGGAGGAAAGGCCACTCACCTCGAACTTTACGATCACGAAAAGGACCCCGGAGAAATTGAGAATATTGCCGGGGCCATGCCCGACCTTGCCAGAGACCTCGGCAGGAAACTCGATGCCAGACTCAAATGACCACTCTCTTCATGAAACGACCCCTTCTCCTCCTCTGGATCCTGGCTTCCGGGCTCCGCACCCTTACCGCTACGGAACTCCCTAACGTCCTGATGATCGCAATCGATGATCAGAACGACTGGATCGGGTGTCTGGGAGGCCACCCCCAGGCTCATACTCCCGCCATCGACGCGCTCGCCGCACGGGGGACACTCTTCACCAACGCGCACTGCCAGTCTCCGCTGTGCAATCCGTCCAGAACCAGTCTCATGACCGGTCTGAGGCCGGGCTCCACCGGGGTTTACGGCCTGGCTCCCTGGTTCAGGACTCTCCCCGAATTCGCCAAGTTACAGACCCTTCCCCAGTATTTTGCCCGGCATGGGAACTACCACACCGCTATGACCGGCAAGATTTATCACGGGCGATCAGGGCGATCGGTTAAAGGTGAATTTGTCGAATGGAATGAGGTGGGGCCCGGAGCCTCGGGCAAACCCTTCCCCCAAAAAAAGCTGGTTCAAACGCCCCAGCCTCACCGCCTCGTCGACTGGGGCATCTTTCCCCACAAGGACGAAGACAAGGGAGACTACCAGGTTGCAACCTGGGCAGTCGACCGTCTCAGGGCTTACGCAAAATCATCCCGGGAAAAGCCCCTCTTCCTCGCCACCGGGTTCTTTCTTCCTCACGTTCCCTGCTATGCCACCCAGAAGTGGATGGACCTGCACCCCGTTGATCAGCTCAAACTCCCACTTGTCCAGCCCAGCGACCGTGCCGATACCCCGCGCTTCTCCTGGTACATGCACTGGAAGCTCCCCGAGCCCCGGCTCAAGTTCCTCCAGGACAGTAATCAGTGGGAAAACCTGACCCGCTCCTACCTCGCCTGCACGTCCTTCATCGACGCACAAGTCCAGCGCCTGCTGGACACCCTTCGGGAAACCGGACTCGAAAAAAATACAGTTGTGGTCCTCTGGTCCGACCATGGCTTTCACATAGGGGAGAAGGAAATTACCGGAAAGAATACCCTCTGGGATGATGGCACCCGCGTCCCCCTCATCTTTGCTGGCCCGGGCGTCAGGGGTGGTCAGGTCTGCCGCCGGCCTGCCGAGTTACTGGACATCTATCCTACCCTTGTTGAGCTTCTGGACTTCCCATCAAACAAGACCTTGGAGGGACACTCTCTGGTCCCTCAACTCAGGGATGCCAAGGCTCCCCGCAAGTGGCCGGCCATTACGACTCACAACCACGACAATCATGGTATCCGGAGTGAAAACTGGCGCTACATCCGCTATGCAGATGGCTCCGAGGAGCTCTACAACATGGTCGAGGACCCCAATGAGTGGAACAACCTTCTTGCCCCCTCCGGAGGTGGGAAAAATCCCGCTGCCCGCACCCGGGCCGACCAGTTGGCAAAGTGGATTCCAGCCGTAAATCGAAAGCCCGCGCCCAGGTCCGCACACCGGATCCTGACCTACGATCAGGAAAACGGCAGGACTACCTGGCAGGGGGAGCTCATCAGACCGGACGATCCAGTACCGGAACTGCGTTAAGAAGAGCTCACTCCCATTCACACAGGTTCCGGACGAACTCGGAACAGCCCGCCAACCAGTTGTCGAGCTGGGATGGCTCCTTGAGCTGCTGGCCACGCTGCCGCTCAACCTCGAAATACCCACAATTTGCCTCGGGCAGGATGGTAAGATCTCCCCAGAGGTTTTCGACCTGGGCAACCGGGTAGGTAACCTGCTGGCCCTGATCCCGGGCCTCCCTGACGTTCTTAATGGTGAGGTAGGTCGGTACCCGGGCTGCCAGTTCGCGCACGGCTCTACCCAGCCGGAACCGGTCATCGGCCATGACCTCCTCCCGGGTAAGGCCAAGAAGGGAGAGGTAGTGGTCAAGGTCAACCCAGGTGGTCATCGAATTGTAGTAGGACAGGCGGAATTCAGCCCCCGTATCTGGCATGGCAAGGCCTTCCACAAGGCGGAGCTTCCCATCCACCCGTGCCAGACCGCCCCCCCGGTCTGCCAGATGCCTGGTGATCACCTCATAGCTCAACCCATGACCACCCTCGAGATGCCTTCCAAGAAGAACGGGATCAACAAAAGCTCCCAGAGTGTCTACATTGTGAACCAGCAAGGTCTTCAGCTGCGGACGGTCCTGCAGGAGCCGGCCCAGGGTGCCGTTCAGGATCAGATTCGGAACCTCATAAAAATGCCCCATGGGATGGAGGCATTGCCCGGGCAGGTTATCAGTATAATCGCTCGCCTCCCCACAGGTCCGGGCCCATTCAAGCAGAGCTGCCCGTGACGAATCACGGAGCTTCTGCTGCTGTACGTCCAACTGTTGCTGGGGCGTCTCCTCCCATGCGAATTGCAGGTCTCGTTCAGTGGGAACCATCCGAAGGCCTACCGCGCGGCCGGGGGAGAGAAGGAGGGGGCCTTCATGTCCATAGCTTGCAACAGCTTCAAGGAACTCCCTGGTGGGACCATGCGTCAGATAGGACGTGGTAACGATGTGGGGCAGCCCGCAGCCGTGCTCCCGGGCCGTCTTGCGGGACTTGGCAAGATGCACCTCGAGAAAAGTCCGGTAACTTCCGTCCAGCGGAGCAAACGGGTTGAGGGCCTTGCAGGTTCCCGCCCCTCCCGTCCATCGGGACGCGGCACCTGCCGCAAGGGTGACCACCGCCACCTCTCCCGCCGCAAGAGACTCCTTCCCCAGCCGGGAAAAATCCGCCTGGGCAGCCTCACTTTGTACGGTTTTCTCCAGAACATCTCCCGGGGACACATCCTCAATCCGGGCTTCGGGGGAAAGGCGGTTGCTCTCTAGCCCTACCCGTCCGGCAAGAATATCCGCCCGCACTGCCTCATGAGACGCCCTGTCGAATCCGTTTTCCTCCAGGAGAAGTTGCAACGCACCCTGATCACTCCTGACCTCACTGGCCCTCCTTCCGCCTTCCGCGGGCTTTTCCTGTAACTGGAAATAGGACTCCGGGAGCTGCATCTTCCCATCCAGCAGATCCGCACAGGTCCCGCTATGGTTAATGGAAAAATTGTAGACCACGGGGCTCATGCCAAAAGGCAGCGCCGCCTGCAGGTGGTCCTTGGCCTCCTGCATGATTCGGGACATCGCCTTCTGGGCCTCGGACTTCCGGGCGGGAGCAAAAATGAAGCCCATCCCTCCTCCGGACATTCCCCCAAGCATCCAGAACCCCCAGAAGTCCTCTCCAAACTCCTCCTCGGCACGCGCAATCAGAGTCTCGGTGAAGAGATTCGTAGCCCATGGGATGATCCTTTGGATCGGCCCCCTGAAGTTCCTGGTGGTGGCCTGGCCGAGGGCCTTCATATCTCCCTGTTTCAGACATTCCACCAATTCTCCCAGCAGAACGAGCGCCTCCTTCCGTCCCTCCCACTCCCCTGCCGAACGGAGAAGGTATTTCTCGGTTACCATCTCAAGAATCGGGCCCACGTTCTGGGTCATGCCCCCATGAACGAGCACCAGTGAGTCCTGCAGGGCCTCGCGCGATGACTCCGGAATCTCATCTTCCCCGAAAACATGATGCTCAGGCAGCAGACGCCCGCGCGAAACACCAAACTCCGGGTCTCCTTCTCTGGCTGGAACCCCTGAGATCAGCTTGATCCCGGGCCATACGCCCCCCGAATCCTGCCAACCTCCCCCCGAGCCCCCAAGCCATTCCCCGAGAATAGCCCTCGCAAGAACGAGACGCCTTTCATTCTCCCGGAGGATTCCGGTAAGGGCCTCCGTCTGCCCGGTCGCCCGCATGAGCACGGCGATCAGGGCCGCAAGCAGATTGGTCGAAACTGCCAGCCGCGATCCCTTCGAGATGCCGTCGACCCATGAAACAATCTCAATCCCCCTCCCGGGTCCCACCATCCTCTCCAGGAGGTTTTCCAAGCGCTGCCCGGAGCCTTCGATCCCCGGGGGAACAACCCCGGACGCGATAACCGCCGCCTTGAGCAGGCCCAGGGCATCTTTCCCAAAGTCAAAGATCTCCCCCACTGTTCCTATCCGCGCGGTAGCCATAAGGTCAACGGAGGTCAGGGCAATCACAGGTTCGTCGATGACCCGGACATGGGCCTCAATGGGAGGGCGTGTTCCGTGGTCGTGACCAGCAACCCCGAGGTCGACCGAGACATTGAGAACGCGCGCTCCTTCAGGATAGTCCATTCCCAGGAAGAAGATGTCCGACCACCCCGCATGAGAGAGGTCCATGCGCACCGGGGTGCGTTCCCGCAGAACCCGGCGGACACCCCCGGATGCTGGGCCCACCAGTTCTTCTACAAATGAAAGCGGGTGGTCGGCAGGGTGCCCCATACGGAACATCCACTGGTTCCCACGCACCGTCCGCACCGACCGCCGGACCTGAATAGCGAGAGCCTGGAAGGCAAGCTCGTGGTAGCTCTGCGCAAGGGCGGACGACAGGGATTCGCTGGCACCCTGCTCAGCCACCGCAAGGTGGAACACATCTATCGCCTCGGCAAATCTACGGCGAAGCAAGTGCTCCTGGCCCTCAAACGGAATCAGCCCAACCTGCCCGGAATCCAGCTTCGGGGGCAGATGAAAGCGATGAATCGCCGACAGGAAAAAGAGCGCGCGAACCCGCTCATAAAGGTTTCCGGTCTCACGGCGGAACTGATCAAGGGCTATGCATTCTTCCAGAAGCTCAGGAAGCGCAAGCTCGCTGCAGGCCCCCGCCAGCGCGGTATCACGCACCTCCGGATCTGAGCTCGTAATGATATTCAGGAGCTTTGACATCCGGGTCGGGAATGAGCAGTAATCTCGATGATGTCGGTAAGGACCTCGTCACGGTGAGGGCCGGCCAGCGCCAGCGACAACTGCGCCCGGAGGAGACCGTAACGTTCTCCTATGTTGAAACGCTGTCCCCCGAGTTCCGCCGCGAGGTACTTCTCCGACCTGGCCATGAAGGCAAGGGTCGGCGTGAGTTCAAGAAGCTCACCTTCCCCCAGCCGGGAGACCTCCTCCCCAAGATGCTCCATCACCCCCGCAGTCAGGCAGTGCATCCCGAAAAAGCACAGGTAGTTACCCGCCCGCAGACCAGGCACGATCAGTTCCTGTTCAGCAAGAGTGGGGGTGGGCTTTTCCACAACATCATGCACCAGGAAAAGCGAAGGCGAAGCAGGCACTCGCGTTGCCGCAACCGCCCCGTAATATCGAAGCTGGCTCTCATGCGTCGGATTCACCGCTGAAATACAGCCATCATGAGTCGCCGCAACCTCCAGCATCTGGCGCACACAGGACGCCCTTTCATCACTGAGGTAGAGATGATCTCCTACCAGGAGCACGAAGGAATCGTCCCCGGTGAATTCGTGGGCACTCCATACCGCATGACCATAACCACGGGGAGCACCCTGCTCGAGCAGGGTGAGTCGCTCAGCGTGCTCTCCCGCTGCCTGCAGAAAGGCATCCCGGGTTCCCGGATGGATAATCACCGCCGCAGACTCAATCCCCGAGGCGAAGAGGTCATCCAGGATTATCGCCAACGCGGTCTTGGCCACTCCTTCCGAGTCAACCAGCGTCTGGAGAGGCAGGTGGTACTCGGTCGGACTGGCGGCAGTAACGACGGCTTTGCTGGGAATCACGCCAAAAGGGTAAGAGTCAGGCGGCTCGAATAAAGGAAATGTTCACCGATAAGGCTCCCGGGGTTGCCATCCCCCCGGGATTCCCGCACCGTCCTTCCCCTGCCATGTCCAGACTTCTGCCCTTCCTGACAATTGCCTGCTGCCTTGCCGCTACTGCCAATCCCGCCTGCGCAGACGCTGTCAGCAGGCCAAACATCCTGCTCATCATCTCGGATGATCAGGCTTGGGGCGACTATTCCTTCCTGGGGCACCCCCACATAAAGACTCCCCACCTGGACAAGCTGGCCGGGGAATCCCTGACCTACACCCGGGGGTATGTCGCCGCGCCGCTTTGCCGGCCCTCCCTCGCCTCCATCTTCAGTGGAAGGCATCCCCACAAACACGGAATCACCGGCAATGACCCCCGCCTCCCACAAGGAAAGAAAGCAGGACGGACGAATCCTGAGCTCGCCTCACTCTACGGCGCTATCATGGACCGGATTGATGATGAGCCCGGTCTCGCCCATCTTCTCGGCAGGGCAGGCTACCTCAGCCTGCAGACCGGAAAGTGGTGGGAGGGAGACCCCAAGAAAGGGGGAGGCTTTACCCATGCCATGACCCACGGAGACCCCAAGCGAGGCGGACGCCATGGCGACGCCGGGCTCCAGATCAGCCGGAAGGGCATCAAACCCATCACTGACTTCATTGCCGAGGCGGGGGAAAAGGAGAAGCCCTTCTTCATCTGGCATGCCCCCTTCCTTCCCCATACCCCGCACAACCCCCCGGCACGCCTCTTTGATAAATACCGCAAAAAGTCCGCCTCCCGTTTCATTGCCCGTTACTGGGCAATGTGCGAATGGTTCGACGAGACCTGCGGTGAATTACTCGCTCACCTCGACAAGGAGGGCCTGCGGAACAACACCATCGTCCTCTACGTCACCGACAACGGTTGGATTCAAAGCGCCAACAGTGGGCGCTATGCTCCTCGGTCCAAGCGGTCGCCCAATGAAGGAGGAATTCGAACCCCGGTCATGGTACGCTGGCCGGGTAAGATTCCCCAGAAGTTTGACGAGCAGACCCTCGTCAGCTCAATCGACCTGGCCCCTACCATCCTGAAGGCCTGTGGCCTGCCCGTGCCCCCTTCGATGAAGGGAATCGACCTGCGGGACCGCGAGGCCCTCGCCAAGCGTAATGCAGTCTTTGGAGCCTCCTACGCCCATGACATTCTCGACGTTGCGCAGCCCACCCTCAGTGTCCAGACCCGCTATGTCGTAACGGGTGATTGGAAGTTGCTTCTACACCACGGCGGGCCGGCTCCTGGCAAGTCTGCCGAGCTCTACAACCTGAGCAGGGATCCTGCGGAAGAAACCGACCTTGCCTCCAAACACGCGGATAAAGTCAAGGAGCTCACTGCCCGGCTAGCCGCCTGGTGGCCGGGCCCGAAGGGGACCCCCTGATTTACCGCGCCCCCTTCCTCTCTAGTGATGCAGGACTGCTTGAATCCGTTTCAGA
>Ga0163180_10001751_pt1 | contig 12288 bp, 7 predicted proteins | sample AtlANTMetagenome_2_FD_109647 | JGI IMG/M metagenome (GOLD analysis project Ga0163180, IMG submission 109647) | Marine eukaryotic phytoplankton communities from the Atlantic Ocean - Atlantic ANT 4 Metagenome | ecosystem: Environmental > Aquatic > Marine > Oceanic | place: North Atlantic Ocean...
CTCCGACGCTGCTCGTCAACTCGCTGGCGGCAGCGTGAATGTCGTCTGGTCACCCATCTACGCCAAGCTGGCATGGGGATCGAGCAAAGTAGTGCACTTCGATGTCTACGGCACCCTGGGAGCCCACGGCTTCCTCGCCCAGCGCCTCGAAGCCGACGCTGGCTTCCGCGCCATTGTTGGCCCCAGTGTGGGCATCGGGGTGAAGCTCTTCCTCAGCCCCAAGGCGGCGCTCAAGTTCGACTTTCGCGACCACATCTCTATTGAGAAGCGCACCTACTCGGGCAAAGTCACAGCCCGCAACAACTTCCAGTTCGGCATTGGTCTGGCCTTCTACACCGGTCGCGGGAGCTGAGCGTGCCCAGAACTCCTAACCTGCTGGCGGCGCTGTTCGCTGCCCTACTCCTCTTCCCTGCAGCCGCTGCTGCCCAGGGCGAGGAAGCCTATGACGACGAGGAAGCCATCGGCGTCGAAGAAGAAGCGCCGCCTGAACCGCCGCGCCGCCTGAAAAAAGCGCTCAAGCAGTTCGAAGCCAAAGAATGGGCTCTGTCGAGCCTCAGCCTCAACAAGGTGCTTGAGGATCCCGAAGCTGAGTACTTCCACGCCGACATCCGCTACTACCTCGCCTACTGCCTTGAGCAGATGGGGCTGCACTATTCCGCTCTAGAGGAATACAACCGCTTCCTGTCTTCAGCTGATCCCGAGGGCGCGCTCCTGCCAAAAGGAATCAAGCGTGCTGTGTCCCTTGCCCGCAGGATGCAGGCTGGTTGGCTGCTGGCTCCAGGGCTCGCCAAGCTCGACACGTCTATGGTCAGCGCGGGCTTTCAAGGTCCAGCTATGCACTGGGTCGGGATGTTCCACTACGAGAATCAGCAGTGGCCAGCAGCCAAGGCTTACCTGGGCATGGTGCCTAAGGACACCGAGTACTACGCACGCTCCCGCATGGTCGAGGGGGTCATCCTTACTCGTGAAGAGCGCCCTGTAGATGCCATCGCTCCCCTTGCAGCCGCCCTGAACTCTGCTCGCCGCGATGACACCTCTGGCAACACCTGGCAGGTGGCTAATCTCAACCTTGCGCGTGCTTATTACGCCATCGGCAACTTTGAGCGAGCTATCGAACACTTCGAGCGCACCCCGAGGAGCTCGGAGTTCTGGTTCGAGTCGATGTACGAGGCCGCCTGGTCTTACTTCGCGATGCAGCGTCTCTCAGGAGCTCTATCTCACCTGCAGACAGTGGACTCGCCCTTCTTTGACGGCGTCTATCACCCTGAAGCGACGCTGCTGCGAGTGCTGATCTTCTACTACCTCTGTAAGTACATCGACGGGCAGAGCATGCTCACGGAATTCACAGAGACCCACTACCCCATCGCAGACTCCATTGAGAAGGCGATTCGAGAGGCTGAGAAAGACCCGACCCGTCTCTTTAAGGCTCTCTATGCCTGGAAAACCGAGCGAAAAGATGCCGGTATCTCTCTTCCGGTACCTGTGCGCCAGCACTTTGCAACGGACGAAGCCCTGGTAGAGATCGGCAACTACGTAGCTGGAATAGAGAATGAGCTTGAGGCAGTGGCTGCACTCAAGACAGGCTGGGAGCGCTCTTCTCTGCGCTGCGACCTCGAGGAAGCACTCAACAAGCGCAAGCGCCAGGCCACCGAACGTAAGGGCCGTGAAGCAATGGCGAAGCTACGAGGGATGCTGGCATCGCTCCAGGCAAACCTCGGTAGTTCCGAGATCTACAAGGTGGAATTGATCACTGCTGAAAAAGACCTCTACGACGCTGCCTTCCGCGGCCAACTGATGAACAAGATCGCGAATCGCAAGATGGACCCGAATGTCCCCGAAGGCTACCGCTATTGGCCTTTTGAGGGAGAGTACTGGCTCGACGAGCTCGGCTGGTATGAGGTCAACACCATCAACGAGTGCCTGGAAATCCGTAAGTAACGGGACATCTCGCTACGGGCCACTGCCGAGCTCCGGCTCAAGCCATTGCCGCAGGTCTTCCGGGATCTTGGGGATCTCATCACCCCTCGCACGCAATAACCCGTCGAGTTCTTTTACTTGCGAACGTATTGCAACGATCGAGACCGAATCCCCAAGCTCCACCGCAATGACCAGGGCCTCGACGAGGCTCTGGTGCGCCTCACTGAAACGTAACAACGCCACATACGGCACGGCCATCGAATAGAGCACCTGCGCCTCCTCGAGACGACGGCTCAGCTGTCGCCAGAGAGCAAGCGACTGCCTATAGGCCGAAAGGGCCTTCTCACGAAAGCCCATGCTGTCGCGTCCACGACCTATCTCAAACCACAGTGAAGCAAGAGCTTCCAGTTCCTGAGGCTGCCCAGGCTGCTCTAGCAGTAAGAGCAGTTCCTCACCTGCGCGCTCGAAGGCTGGCGACTGACCATCCCGGGCAAGCAGCGCGAGCCGCTCAATCTGCGTCTCGATCGCCTCGATCTCCAAGCCTGCTTGCCGATACGATTGTGCAGCCTCCTCGTAGGCCCTCAAGGCCCGCCCCAGACGATCAGCATCAGCAAGTGCCCGGGCCAGGTTGTAGCTACTGGTAGCGGCACGATCGGGGGAAGCTTGCTGCGAGCGAAGATCGACAGCGCTCCGTAACGAGGTAGCAGCGGCAAGCGGCCGACCCGCCTCCACCATGGCGACTCCCGCGTTGTTGAGTGCATCACTGCGTTCTCTCGGTCTACCAAGACTCCCGTAGAGCGCCTCGGCATCCAGATAGTTGTGTGCCGCCAGTTCCCAGTCCTCAGCAAGCGCCAGATACCAGCCCACTGTGAAGCTCAGATCTGCGTACGGAAGAGCTTTCGGACTCTCATGGGGTGTCGTGCCACTGGGAAGGGACTTCATTACAGCCCCATCCCCGCGAGCGAGCCCCGCCAGCAACATCCTCAGCCCAAGCTCAGCTTGATCATGATCCGCCAACAAGTCGGCCAGCTCAGGAAGATAATCAAGACGCTCTGGAAAGAGCTCAGCGAGGAGCTTCCTCCATCCAAGAGCGAGGCTGGGCTGCCCGCTTTGCTCTGCAGCCAGCGTCAGCGCGAACAGCTCGCTCTCACCTTCCGGGTTAAGTTGCACAGCAACCTGAAGATCACCGAGAAGAGGGCTCGCCGGGGCAGCAGCTAAGGCAGCATGAGTGCGTATGGCCGGATCAGCCGGCCATCTGCCCGCAGCATCCAGGGCAGCTTCACGATGCTCGAGACGACCTGTTCCCAGGGCGAGCTCCCTCAAACGACCAAGTACAGCAGCTTCTGCAAGACGAGTGTCGTCTACATCAAGCAGGGGGGAGGAAGCCACAGGAGCCACCCCACGCGGCGGCCGCATCGCCTGGCGCAAGCCGCGGACAGCCGCTCGGATCGGTCGTCTGGCTGGCAATGTTAACCGCCAAAGGACCTTGCCGTGCCGCGTAGTTTCAATACGTAGACCGTCCTCGTCTCGCACCAATAACCACGGGATCCGACGCTTCTCAGCAGCCTCTCGAAGTTGAGCGGTGGGCCCCCTCGCAGACACGAGCAGAGAACGCAGCGAGGCCTCGACCTCAGCGGGCCAACTGCGGAAAGGCAGCAGCGCGATAGCTCGGGAGAGGCCCGTTGCAGAGTCATCGGCAAGAGCCTCGCTGGATTCTTCGCTCTCTGCCACCACCAGGACCGACTGCCCCCGCAACCAATACAGGGAGCTGGCTGAGTTCGTTGTTCTACAGCCAGTAATGAGGAGCACTACCGCAAGCAACAGCACCCAGCGACCAGGCCACACAAAGGCTCTGAGGCGCGGCCGCAGCTGCTTCTTGAAGACAGACTCGTGGGCCTCGGGCAGGATGTCGAACATGATCCGTGGAATCTACCTGCACATCCCGTTCTGCGGGCGGAAGTGCCCTTACTGCGACTTCAACACCTTCACGGGAATGGAGCAACGCATTCCCCGCTATATGGAAGCACTGCGGCAGGAACTGGAACTCCATGCTCGCTGTCATGGCGATGGAAGCAGCGGCGGACTCGAGAGCGTCTACTTTGGAGGTGGCACTCCCAGCCTGCTCCCCCCAGAACAGGTCGCCGCTACCCTTGCGACCATCGACGACCTGTTCGGAGTAACCGACAACACCGAGCTCAGCTTTGAGGTGAATCCTGGCACGGTCGACCTTGAGAGGCTGCAGGGCTATCGCGCTGCAGGCATTAAGCGCCTCAGCATTGGCTGCCAGAGCTTCCGACCCGAACAGCTGATCGAGCTCGGCCGAGATCACAGCGTTGAAGACACCATGCGAACCCTTGAGCAGGTGCAGCAAGCCGGCTTCGAGTCAATGAGTGTCGACCTGATGTATGGCGTCAGTGGTCAGACGGAAGAGCACTGGCGCGCCGACCTGGACGCGGCGCTGTCCTGCGGTGCTACTCACCTGTCTTTGTATAATCTCAGCATCGAAGCAGGTACCCCATTCGCCAAGCGGCGGGAAGCCGGACTGCTACCCCTGCCACCAGAAGAAAGCTTACGCACCATGTACCTGCTGGCTCTACAGAGGACAGCGGAGCAGGGTTTTGAGCGTTACGAGGTCTCCAACTTTGCCCGTAGAGGCCACCAGTGCGTCCACAACCGCCTGTACTGGGAAGGACGCTCCTGGCTTGGCGTCGGCGCAGGCGCACACGGCTTCATTGCCGGAACCGGTCTGCCGCACTTCGGACGACGCTGGTGGAACCTGCGATCTCCTCAGTCGTATATCCGCGAGGTAGAGGCAGGCAGGTTGCCCGAGGACGGTAGCGAAGACATTGGACTTCAAAAAGCGGTGACTGAGGAGTTTTTGCTCTCGCTACGAACCAGTGATGGGCTGCAAAGAGCCCGATTTCTGTCGCGCTTTGGCTTCGATGCCGTGGAGTTCTTAGGGGCTGGCCTCGATCCCCTCATCGAGGAGGGTGTCCTTGAAGTGAACGAGAGGTCGATAGCGATCACGCAAGCAGGCGTAATAATTACTGATTACATCATAGAGCGGCTCTCGCGAGAGTTTGACAGCCGCTCTGGGTCCGCTATCGTTGGCCGATTCGCTAGCCAGAGGCGTGCAGCAGAGCCCGATTCAGGCTACCGTAATGCTCGTTCGTCGTCCCAATTGCAGGGTGCTGAACAGAACGCGGGAAAGTAAAGCAAGCGTGGAGAACGAAGAGCTCGCACAACTTTTCTCAGCAGCTATGGAGGCGACAGACCGCCGCGCTGAAGAAGCACGGGTTGCCCGTGACGACTCCGACCACGAGGCCGAAATCTTCGAGGATGAAGAATTCGACCTGGATGTCGAGATCGAATCAACGTCACTGGATCTGAACGTCAACTACCTGCGGGAACAGATGCTCAAGGCTTCACCCGACCTCGTTAATGAAGAGACCGAAGCCCCTGAAGTAAGTGACTCGCGCAGCGAGTCTGATAACGACACCGAGTCGCAGATCGAGCAATTGCTAAGCGGTTCGTTTGGCACATTGGTCTCAGACGACGACCCCGATCTGGCCTTCCCCGACTTCGATGAAGAAGAAGAGGAAGGCGAAGATGGGATGCCAGCAGGTGCGCTTGCCGCACTGTCGGGCAGCAGCGATAGCGAAGCCCTGGCTATGGCCGAGCAACGTTCGGTGAGCCTGAGACGACAGGTCAATCAGATCTCCCGCACACTGTCAGAGCGCGAGCTTGAGCTCCAGACAGCCCAGGATCGGGTTGCAACCCTTGAGGCCCAGGTTGTGCAAGCAGCACGACAGACCGCATCGACTGGACGTGAGTTTCAGTCGTTCCGACTGCGTGCCGAACGAGAGCAAGAGGACGCCCGCAAGTTTGCAGCAGAAAAAATCCTCAAAGATCTTCTGGGGGTACTCGACAACCTCGAGCGAGCCCTTGAGCACGCCGGTGACGCCCGAGATAGCGCCCTGGGCACGGGGGTCGAGATGACCCTTGAGCAGTTTGTGAACATCCTCGACCGTGCCGGTGCCTCGCGAATAGAACCCTCCGAAGGCGAGGCCTTCGACCCGAACTTCCACGAAGCTGTGGGTCAGGAAGCGAACGACTCCATTGCGACAGGCTGCATATTGCGTAGCCTGCAAAAAGGCTTGGTACTGAACGGCAGGCTGGTGCGGGCGGCCATGGTAGTTGTCAGCACGGGCGATGGTAGCCAGCCGGCCAAACCGGTTGCAGCCGATGCAATCGATGCAGCCGATGCAGCCGACGCAGCCGATGCAGCCGATGCAGCCGATGCGGCCGATGCGGCCGAGATAGAAGCACCAAAGAAAAAGAAAAAGCGCCGGCGCAAGAGACGCAAGAAGAAGCCTTCAGAAGAAGCTGGGGAAGGACTCGAGGCTGCCGCTGACGCAGAGGGCGCAGCACCGAGACCAAAGAGGAAACGTAAGAGGAAGCGTAAGCCAAAATCCGATGACACACCGTCCTCGGAAGCTAATCAGACGAGTAGCGAGTAAACATGGGGTCAGGTTCCTGGCGGACTCTGCCTGACCCGATGCTCGTAACGTTGGAGTTGAGATGAGCGGTAAGATCATAGGTATCGACCTTGGAACCACCAATTCCTGCGTATCGGTTCTGGATAACGGGGACCCGGTCGTCATTCCAAATACAGAAGGCTCGCGCACTACTCCTTCGGTGGTGGCCTTCACCGATGATGGTGAACGACTTGTCGGCCAGATCGCCCGACGACAGGCGCTAACGAATCCAGACAGCACCCTTTTTGCCATCAAGAGGCTCGTTGGAAGACGCTTCGAAGAAGACGAAGTTCAGCGCGCCGTCGGAACAAGCCCGTTCAAGATTGTCGAGGCCGAAAACGGTGACGCGTGGGTCGAGGTAGATGGCAATAAGCAGTCTCCCCCACAGATAAGCGCCATCATTCTTGAAGCCATTAAGTCCACAGCTGAAGACTTCCTCGGCGAGCCCGTCGATAGAGCCATCATCACGGTGCCCGCCTACTTCAATGACGCACAACGACAGGCCACCAAAGACGCAGGCCGCATCGCCGGCCTCGAGGTGCTCCGCATCATCAACGAGCCCACCGCCGCAGCCCTCGCCTACGGACTGGAAAGCAACGAAGATGAACTCATCGCCGTATTTGACCTAGGTGGCGGCACCTTCGATGTATCTATCCTTGAGCTCAGCGACGGAGTCTTTGAAGTGCGCTCCACCTCGGGCGACACGTTTCTCGGTGGTGAGGACTTTGACCAGAGCCTTATTAGCCACTACCTCGGAGTGTTCAAGGAAGAGACTGGCATCGACTTGAGCGATGACACCGTCGCACTCCAGCGCATTAAAGAGGCCTGCGAGAAAGCCAAGCACGAGCTTAGTTCGGCCCTAGAGACGACCGTTAACCTGCCCTTTATCACCGTCGATGATACGGGTCCCCGGCACCTTCAGGCGGACCTAACTCGTGCCCAATTTGAAGGCATGGTCGATGAGTTGATACAGCGACTTCGCATCCCCTGCGAGCGCGCCCTTGAGGATGCGGGCTTATCTTCAGATGAACTCAATGAGGTGCTGCTGGTCGGCGGCATGACTCGAATGCCCAAGGTGCGGGAGATCGTCGCAGACATCTTCGGCAAAGAGCCGAACACCAGCGTCAACCCAGACGAAGTGGTCGCCACGGGCGCCGCGATTCAGGGCTCTGTGCTCGCGGGCGACACCAAAGACGTGCTGCTCCTGGATGTCACACCACTCAGCCTCGGCATCGAAATCGCAGGAGGAGTCTTTCACCCTCTGATCCCTCGCAATACGACCATCCCCTGCAAGAAGAACGAGATCTTCACCACCGCACAGGACAACCAGCCCATGGTCAACGTTCATGTCGCTCAGGGTGAACGCGAGATGGTCGATGACAACCAGAGTCTGTCGCGCTTCGAACTCACCGGACTTCCGCCCGCACCCCGTGGCCTGCCGCAGATTGAAGTGACCTTCGAGATTGATGCCAACGGCATTCTCAATGTCAGCGCAAAAGACCTCGGTACGGGACGTAAGCAGGTGGTTCAGGTCACGTCGAACTCAGGTCTGAGTGAGGAAGATATTCGCCGTATGGTTCGCGAATCGGAAGAGTATCGCGAAGAAGACCGAATGCGTCGTGATCGCGCCGACCTTCAGAACAGCGTCGAAGGACTTCTCTACACCACAGAACGAAGCCTCGAAGAATACGGAGAGGCCCTCGACTTCGATGACCTGATCGGCATCCGTGAAGCCATACAGAAAGCTAAGGACGCCCTTGCTGATAGCGACGTCGGAGCCATGCAGGACGCTCACAGCATGCTCGCTGAGAAGTCCCAGGTGATAGCCGATGTGCTGTACGCCGGGGCTATCAGCAACGCCGATGCCATGGCCGACGCTCTGGAGCAAGAAGAGGAAGCTGATGCTGCAGGCGATGCACAACCGGCAGAGAGCCTGGACCTTTGAGTTCCCGGTTTCTGTCCTGAGTCCGCCGAGGACCTAGCATTCGTGCGACCTGATCTCTACCAATTGCTTGAAGTCGACCGCTCAGCGAGCGAGGACGAGCTGAAGAAAGCCTTTCGCAAGCAGGCACGCAGGTATCACCCTGACCGCAACGATGGCGAAGAAGCAAGCCAACGCTTCAAAGAGGTCACGTACGCATATCAGGTGCTCTCTGATCCGGTTCGACGTACCCAATACGACCGATTCGGACGAGTGCTCAGTGACGGTCGTGATCAGGGCCCCTTTGGGGCGGCTGACAACATCGATCTTGCCGCCATGATGGGAACCATGTTTCGTGACCTTTTTGGCGCGCAACGCCCCAGGAAGCCGCACACGAGCCCCCAGGATCTTCGCTACACGGTGACGATCTCCCTGCTGGAAGCAGCCGTCGGATGTCAAAAGGAGATCCGTTTCCAGCGCAAGCTACCTGGTGGCGAGGAGGTCGATGAGAAGCTGCTCGTCAGGGTTCCTCCCGGAGTGGACACCGGCCAGAAGCTGAAGGTGCGCGGCAAGGGCATCACCGGTGAACACGGCGATCGTCAGGGTGACCTGTATGTGCTCGTCAATGTGGCCGAGCATCCTTACTTCAAGCGGCGGGGAACCGACCTGTTCTGTGACCTGCCCATCAGCTATGCACAGTCTTTACTGGGTGCGGAGGTCTGCGTCGCGACCTTGCAGGGCCCTGCGATAATCAGAGTCCCTCCTGCCACCCAGCCCGGAGCCGTCCTGACACTACGTGGAAAAGGAATCACTCGGATCAAGGCAGGCCGCAAAGGGGCCCGTGGAGACCTGTATGTAAAGGTGCTCCTTGATATGCCCACCTCTCTAACCGAGAAACAAAAACGCGAAGTCCTCGCCCTCGATGGGCAGTTGGCCAAAGCTCCCTCTACTCTTCGAAGCCTCTATCAGGACGCCCTCGACGAGTACGAGAGACTGCAAGGGCAAGAGGCTGATCGAGGCAATGAGAAGGCATCGTGACCCTCGGCATACACCATCGCTTTCGTAACCTGCGTAACGCTCTGATACTGGGCAGCCTCTGTCTGTTCCTGCTGGGCGCCGGGCCCACACGTAAAGAAGAGCGAACCTTCACCCAACTCAAAGAGGCCGTCTCTGAAGAGCAGCATGAACGCGCCCTGAAGCTGGCAAGCGGTCTACTTCAGCAGTTCCCCGATAGCGACTATCGACTCGACGTCTATCGATTTGCCGGCGGTGCGGCCATGGCGCTTGAGCAATGGCGCGATGCTCGGGCGCACTTCGAGACCTACCTGCAACTCGGTGGACGAGAGCAGCTCGAAGAATTGAAATACTCAATCGCCCTCTGCCTGGCTCGCGAGGGACGACTAGATGCTGCACCTGCCGCCCTGCGTAACGTCGCGGTACATGATGACGATCCCATCCGCAGCACATCGGCAGCCAGGGAGTTAGTACAACTGCGACTCTTTGAAGGCCGGCATCAGGAAGCACTTGAGGCGAGCGGGCTACTCCTTGAGCGATCCAGCTTCGACATGAGCATCGACCTCGAGCAAAGCCGCAAGAGCGCCACCAGCTTGAGCGACGAGCAACTCCAGCAAATAGAGCTCAGCCATAGTCAGGACTCAGTCGCAGGGCTCGCCGGGTACCTTCTATTGGAGCGCCAGGAAGCCCTACTCGACTCACCGAGCACGGACGCCCAACGAATGGCCTTTGCCCGGCAGCACCCCGATCACTTCCTCTTGTCTGAAATACCCGGCGCACTGAAGTGGGCCGATGACCAAGCTGGTGCGGGCAAGCGCACGATTGGTGTTCTGCTACCCCTTAGCGGTCGATATGCAGCGGTTGGAGAGCTCGCCAGGCGCGGCATTGAGCTCTCGCTTGCTCGAGCTGAGGCGCTCGGCTGGCCCGCCAGCGAGGTTGTAACCATCGACACAATGGGAGACCCCAGCGTCGCCGGCGCAGGCCTGCACAAGCTCGCGACAGAACACCATGCAGTCGTCGTTCTCGGACCCCTGCTCAGCTCCGAAGGGGAAGTCCTTGCCCAACAAGCACAAGACCTTGGGGTCCCTCTCATGATGATGGTGCAGCGTCCGGGTCTCGCCGAGAACCGCTCGAACGTCTTCAACACGTGGGTCACGGCAGAAGAGCAAATCGATGCCCTGGTCGAACATGCCGTCCGTCGTATGGGGCTCAGTAGTTTCGCAGTGGCCTACCCAGCCAAAGAGAGCAGTGCGCGTCTGACAACCCGCTTTTTGGAGCAGGTCGAGGCGGCCGGAGCATCCATCGCAGCCATCGAGTCATACGAGCCAGCAGCCACCGACTTCCGTGAGACCGCGCAACGACTCAAGGGCACCTTCTATTTGGAGACTCCACCAGCCGAGGCCGACCTCGTCCTTCCTTTCCTGGGCGAGTTGAAGAAGCCACAACTGGTTGACCCCCAGGTCGAGTTGGTCCCCGGGGTAGACTTTCAGGCCGTATTTGTCCCAGACAACTACAAACGAGTCAGCATGGTTGCGCCCGGTTTCCTGTTCGAGGAAATCAACCTGGGCGCTCACCTTCCGGTCGAAGAGTATCCTGAGGTCGTCTTGATGGGTGGTGCGGCGCTCAATCACCCCGAGCTCGTGAGCCGAGGGGGCAAGTACACCGAAGGGGCTGTGCTCGTAGATAGCTTCTTCCTAGGCAGCAATGACCCGGCCGTTCACAACTTCGCTGAAGCATATCGCCTCGCCTGGAATAAAGACCCATCCATCATTGAGGCCAATGCCTACGACACAGCCTTGCTTGCCCAGCAACTACTCGGAGACAACGAATATCTATCTCGCCGAGAGTTCCGTAGACGGCTGGGTATTGCCACTCCGATAGAATCCATCACCGGAGGACGAGGAGTCCGAGCCAACGGTGAGATGCGCCACGAGATGCTCTGCCTCAGCGTGCGAAAGGGCGCCATCATCCAGGTCTGGCCTGTTCCTACAACAGAGGAAGCGCCCATTCCCGAGACAAAGCCCCCGTCGAGTCCCGATGCGAGCGAACAGGAGCCCCCCTCTGGCTCAACGGAGCAGCCAACAGGGCCCGAAAAGGAGCCCGCCGCGCCTTGATGACCGCCGCGCACCAGGCCAGCACCCCACAATCTGGAGAGTTTCACGCTATCCAGCGGTGGCTATCCCTGCTTCCCTGTAAAAAAGGCGAACTGCCCTTCCGCCCGGGCGATGACGCTGTATGGCTGGACTCACCCGGTAAGATCGCCGTGTCCGTCGATAGCCTCGCCGAAGACATTCACTTTCGTCGTTCTTGGTGCAGTGGCCGCGATCTCGGCTGGCGTAGCTTGCACTCAGCTCTCAGCGACCTTGCCGCAAGCCGCGCAGAACCCCTTGGTTTTCTACTCTCGCTCTCCATACCTGCAGAAGACTTCTCTGCCCCCCGTTGGCTCGACGAAGTGGTGGCCGGCATCGGTGAGGCGGCTGCCTCCTGCGACTGTCCGGTACTGGGAGGAGACACTACACGCAGCCGATCGGGGCTTGTGATCGGCATCACAGTGCTGGGACGATCCGACGACAGCCCTCTTAGTCGAGGCGGTGCACGCCACGGGCATCTTGTACAGATAAGCGGCCCTACAGGCTGGGCTGGTTTCGCTGTCGAAGAGCTGCTCGCTGCCGAGGTACCTGATGACCTCACCCTGCCCGAGACCGCAAGTAAGGCATGGCGACGACCCGTCGCGCGCTTCGACCTGCTCGACTCCCTGGCCGCCGCAAATGCAGCAATCGACATTTCAGATGGCTTACTCGCCGATGCCAGGCACCTATGCGAAGCCTCGAGCTGCGGCCTGGTACTGGACCGAGAGAAGCTGGTCGATCCCGAGTTGATCGCGGTGGTCGGCGAAGA
>Ga0163180_10001753_pt1 | contig 12282 bp, 9 predicted proteins | sample AtlANTMetagenome_2_FD_109647 | JGI IMG/M metagenome (GOLD analysis project Ga0163180, IMG submission 109647) | Marine eukaryotic phytoplankton communities from the Atlantic Ocean - Atlantic ANT 4 Metagenome | ecosystem: Environmental > Aquatic > Marine > Oceanic | place: North Atlantic Ocean...
GTTTTTGGCGTGGATCCAGTCAACTTCGGGCCTTTGGAGATTAGTATAGACTTGGGAGCATCGAGAGCATTTAATTCGGACACTATTGCACTAAGAGTTTCGTCTACATACTACGTCTCCGATAGTGGCTCTAGACAAGCACTGATTGAGGATTTTGTAAGACCAGGGGGCTATGATTTCTGGGATAATGTGGGACTCTCATTCGAGATAAGAACCGGAATGCTTTCTGGTTTTGGTGGGATATACCTAGACAATGATGAGATAGACTACACACATAGGAGGTGGATCTTGATGGAAATTATCACTATGGAGAGTTCCGATATCGAATCCGATACTGACTTCAGGATGGAGTTTGGCGCAGAAAACGCACTCCTCTTCAGTCCATTGATTTCTGCAATGATTTCAGTGTTCGCTCTTTGCTTGGCTCTAGGAATTGGAATGGCTCTAACCAGGAGGAGAACAAGGGCACCAAGTATGATTATGATTGGAGTTTTGGGCGTTCTATCCCTATCAATTTACTGGTTCGGCTTACCTATGCCAATAGTTCTAGGAGTTGTTAGTTCCAGTATACTCCTTGTTTTCCCCGCTTCAGTAATTTCCCCGGTTATTGAAGATGCAGGAGTTCAGAGAAATTCGAACAAGGGCGGAATGGTAAGGTGCCCTTCGTGTGGAAAGAGAGTTCCTGTAGAGTCAGATATCAGGCCACTGAGGATTGATTGCCCTGCATGCGGAAGCACTCTTCGGATCGAATAGTCATATCTGACCTATTGACACAAGCAAATCTGCAATCTCGTTGGCTGCTTCTAGAGGTTTTTTTCCAACCCAAAATGAGTTGGCCCTGAAAATCTGAGATGAAAGATCTGAGTCCCAATTTGGAGCAATTATGCAATGCCAGAGAAGTTCCTCGACTCTAATCGTTGAAGGGGCCTTTGAGTTGAAAATTGGCATAGCCAGTTCCCCCATTATTCGTTCTCTTTTCTCTAAATTGGAAGTTTGCCAAAGATCAGTGGCTCTCCATAATTCGGTATCTTCTATCCAAGGGTAATTATCAGATTCAGGAGATTTTACCTCAGTAACCGGAACTACTCTGATTATTCCTTGTTCAGAAAGATAGTCTCGGAGGAAAGAGTAAACTGGATCGTATGCCCTATCAAGTGAGTCGCCAATCCAATTTCCTGACAGGATCCAAGGTCTCAGCCTTCTGAGTCTTTCACTGCTGGGGTTGATTTCAGTGGCAAGAAAATGCGCTTGTGCCACAGTACATAGTGGGCCCTTCCTGGAGTCGCCGGTGCTACCCCTAAGACCTTCAACGACGAACTCAGAGATTACAATCCCGTTTTTCGTCGTTCTTCCTTTACCTGAGTCTTCAGCCACATGCACGAATGTCTCTGAATTTGGACTTTGGTCGGTGAATCTCCTACGATAAGGAAGGCCCGAATCAAGAAGTGCTGCCTCGATGGGAGCGAGAGTTAATGCCCCTCTGATATTTGGTTGTGAAATTAGGAGTATCTTCTTTTTTCTATTACAAACTTCTCTAGCAAAATTACGAAATGGTTCCCGAATAGAGGAGAATACATCCAGCTCTGCTATATCTCCCACGATACCTCGATAGAGGGGGAGTACAAATCTCTAGTGATTACTCGACCATCAATCTTAGTTGGTCCCTCTTGTAGGTCCAATCCGAGTCAATCTGATTGTTCTCCCTGTAGTATCTAGAGAGTCGTCTAATCTTGGACTCGCATAGTTCTAACTGCCTTCTATTGTGGATATCCTTGGAATTCTGAGACAGGTGATCAATCAATCTCAGGGCCCTCCTCATCAGACTCATGAGATCCTCCGGGAGTGTTCCGGACTTACCCAGTCTCTCTAGAGTTTGGGAAATTCTTTCTCCAGTCACCAGTCTTACGTTAGGAACTCCATGTTTATCCCTAAGTATGGTGCCAATTGATGCATTTGAATTTCCTTCTTCTGAGAGTTGAATAATTAGTTCCTCGACTTCCTTCTTGTCAGAATTTGACCACTCTGGAGGAGTCTGAGAATGGGGTTTGCTGGAACCGCTGGCCCCCTTTCCCTTACTATGCATCCTAGACAATTGTATTCCTCAGGAGCCCGGCGACCTGCTGTCCCTCTTTAACCGCTACGCCGTGAATGGCATTGGTATTGGATCAAAGCCTATGTCTAGACTTTGCCAGTTTTCCCGGTCCAAATGGCCATTCCCACCCTGGTGCAACTGCCCTAGCAGAGCCTAGAAGTTCACCTTCCTGAATTACAGCTAATTCGTCACTCAGAAGGATAGAGGGGTCATAATCCTCAATCATGTTCGGGAAGATGTCCCCCGACCACTCAATTTCAGGAATAAGTTCTACTTTCCTAAGAATACCAAGGCTCCACAGATTCTTGAGGCTGGCCTTTGAGAATAGGAATCTACCACGTCGGGGGTCCCATTTTGCCATCTGTTCTCCATCTTTCGAGATTGTGAAGATTGGTGGCCTCCCTCGTATCTGGCAACCATCTAGCCATTCATCAGAACCCAATTGGAACCTAGAAATAGATCTCAACTTCTCCTCCCTGGGGCTGAAATCTAATTCTCCAGACTCATTTTCGAACGAGGAAGATACGGCGTCCTTCAGTCTAGCTAGGGAGGCCTTGGACCCTGCTGGTTCTCCCTTCCTAGTATCTATTTCATTGATTCCATCTAAGCCGGTTTCTATTCCAGAGTGATTTACAATAGAGGAATAGCCAACCCTTTCAACGAGCCTACTTAGCATCTGTCTGATTATCGATAGTTCATCTTCATCCCAGTCTCCCGTTACAGGGATGTCGTAGTGTGCTGCAGGCCAAATATCCTCCAAGTCCCTAGGAACTAACCCCATTGGGGATGTGACCATAACCTCGTGCACTCTTCGATTACGTATTGATTTCCTAAATCTAGAATGGCTTTTTGATAGCCTGTAGGGCTTCTTAGCAGAGCATGGAAGTAATACCAAAACGTCTCTCATCCTCAGAGAGGGCTCATATTTCTCTGAAATATGCTCCCTCCAAAGACGGATTGTTACATCGTTTCTACTCTCGAATGAGTGACACCTTAATTGGGTTCCAAACTGTACTGAGCTTTTTGTCAAACCTAGTTTTCCAGATTTCTCTAGAGTAATTTGATCATGCCGCCTAAGATGCTCCACTGACCTAGGACTAGATTTGCTCTGAAGTTCTGCTAACTCCCTCAAAGATCCTGCCCTAATTGCAGACCTAGTAGATGAAATTGCATTCATCCACATATCGCACTGGGCGTCCATTGAACTGTCCTCGTTGGTTGAAGGCTCGGGGAGTCTTGGTCCGGATTCAGTCAGTAGTACGCCGAGTGATGAGGCTTGTCTGGATCTAGCCAGATCAAAAACGTCCACCCCCATCCATGAAAGTAGTGCGCAATTGTCTGGACCAGATATCCCGGGGGCCCAAATCAATGAAGCTGGGAAGTGGGTTCTGATGGTAAAGAGTGCCGTTTCAATTAATCCAGTATTATTGGAAAGCTGCGGAGCATCCATTAACGCGATTATGGAGGGCTGGAAGTTCATTTTTAGCAAGGAGGAATCGTGATGCAATGAGCTCCAAGTTACTGGTAAAAACTCAGAGCCAGAGGAAAATTTGCCGGAGTTGGACTCAATTAGGCTGGGTGGAAGGGATAAGCCCTGAGAAGCCGTCCATGTGTCTTTTCTATCGAACGGGTAGCACAATTTTGCACGCGTAGATATTTCCATTGAAGAAGGGATAACTGAGTTATCCAATTTCAGACTCAACGGAGCGATTGAAATTGGCAATTCGGGATCATTATCACCGATGATAAGACAGGGAGAAAATGATTCAGGAGAATTCCTGTCTCCAATAGAGAATAGTCTGGAGAACCTATCTCTAGAGATAGTGCTCCTAGCTAGGGGCCGCTCTTCCATCGGCTGTCGATAGAAGCATTTCGCTTGAAGGATTCTAAGGCCTAGTTGTCCTCGCGAGAACGATGGAGGGGCGGCATTTCGCGATTGCTATAGCAATATTTGCGATTATTTCCTTGACAAAGGGTGCTGTTGCCGACTCGGAGTTTCTGATTGAAGAGGACTTAGACTCACCTGCAACAATATGGAGTTCAGACGGAGTAGGGGATAATTGGATAATAGTGCCAGGAAATAATTCTACCATTATTGGAACCTTCGAATTGAATGACTCTGTTGACCTGTATGCGATTGAGATTTCATCTTCAAACTGGACAACAATCAGATTCTCAGTATCTGGGAACGACTCGGTGAGCATTAGCTTACAAAGACTCAATCAAAGTACTTGGTCTATAGAAGAGTATGCCAACGAAGATATTGGAGAGATTTCGCTCGACAAAGGATTCCATGCAATAAGACTGGAGAGGCTAGGAAGTTACGACGGAGAAGCAGACTATCGATTCATCATAAGAAACGAAGGGAGCTTTGATGAATCTGGAGAGTATGTGAATTTGGCTTGGATGTTCGCTCCTTTCTATGTATTCGCTGGTTTTTTCCTGATCCTCCCAATGCTGGTAGTTGTCTGGTGGAATAGGGAAAATATCCTAACTTCGACATTTAGAAGTAGCGAATTGGAACAGAGTGAAGTACAGGTTTTGAGTTTACTTAGGGAAAGATTCTCCGCAGATAGAGGCAATGTGGATTTTGAGGAAGTTAATGCAGCACTTTCAACTCTAGGCAGAGGATCGTGGGAAGCAATTTCTGAAGAGTTCGGAAAACCAGAGATAAGACATTTCACGGAAAATATAGATATCTCGTTGTGGCGAATGAAGGGGGGTTTCGGATCATTTCTAATCGGAATTAAGACAGGTCGGTCGAAATGGGAAATGGCGGCGATTAGGATTAACACTCCACTTGGTGAGCCGATAAAAGTTGACAATGTCCTTCCTGAAATGATGTTCCAGGATGATGAAGTATATCTTGGAAATCTAGAAGAGGAAACTACCACCTTTATTCGGTTAGAAGTCCTTGGTAAAGCTCCAGAGGCAGAAATACACATCTCGGGCATAGTTGAGGGGAGTCCGATTGCAGCAGTGCCTGCAAAGACCATAGCAATGGAGGAAGAATGACTCTAGCGGCCCCTTCTAGAGTTGGCTTCTTCCCTAATTCTCTCTTCTATCGGAGGAATTGATTCTTCCAGTTCTGCTCTGATTTGTTTAATCTTTTTCTTGAGAGAACGAGTAGTCTTTTTTGGGGATTGAAGTCTGAGAACTACAGTAACTGAACCTCTTCTAGAAGAGTTACCATTGAAGGGTAAGCCCCTTCCATGAATGGCGATTGTTTCGCCGGGGTTTGAGCATGGGGGGACTTTAATTGTCAGATTTTCAGAATCGATGTGGGGGATCTCTACGGTCGTACCCAGTGTTAGGTCCGCGAAACTCAGTGGAAGTGCCATTAGAAGATCTGCCCCATCTCTTTCGAACCATGGGTGTTTTTCTACCTCTATCTCGATGTATAGATCTCCTGGATATCCGTTTAGAGAATTTGGAGCTTCGCCCTGTCCGCGCATTCTAAGACGATTGCCCGAGGTGATTCCCGGGCTAACAGAGAATTTTACCCGAATTGTCTGCAATGATCTTCCAGCCCCCTTACATTCAGAGCAGGGGTCGGTGACAATCCTCCCTGAACCCCTGCATGGGGCGCAATCCTTCCTTACTCGTTGTCTGAATGGACCTATCATCGAAATCTCATCTATTCTGCCCCTTCCCTCGCAAGAGGGGCAGGTTCTGGATCCTCCTTCGATATTTGATCCGGAGCCATTACATGAAGGGCAATTCTTGAGTGCTTCAATTTCTATATCATCATCCATACCATCCATCGCAGCCTGAAATGGGACTGAATGCCTGACTAAGAGGTCGGAGCCATGTGATCTGTCTTGCTGCTGACCACCGAAGAATTGACTGAAAATTGATTCAAATCCTCCTCCGAATAGATCATCGAAGTTGATATCGACTCCCTGAAAGCCACGAGATCCGAATGGAGATCCTCCTGGTCTTTCGTGCCCAAAGACATCGTACTTTCTCCTTTCTTCTGGATTGGAAAGTATTGCATATGCCTCTTGGATCTCCTTGAACATAGATTCTGCCTCGGGATCCTCGGGGTTCTTGTCTGGATGGTATTTTCTGGCTAATGAGCGAAATGACTGTTTTATTTGGTCCTCAGAAGCATCCTTGGAAATCCCAAGAACATCGTAATAGTCTCGCTTACCAGACATAGGCCCGACTTGGGCCCCGAAAGGAGTCATATCAACCGTTCCCCATCAATTCATGAAAGAACCACATGATGTACAATAATCTGAAACTGCGTCATTGTATGTAGAACAGGAGTTGCAGAATCTTGTTTTCTTTTGTGTTCCATCGGGAATCACCCACTGGGAGTCTCCAGTAGAACTAATTGATTGAATATCCTCGATTCTATCTTTCGTAATGGATTGTTTTTTCTTTACTTCCTGCTTCTGCTTTTCCGCTCTCTTGTTTGCAGATTTGTCGACTAATGAAGAGAAGAAATTTGCCACTACCTCCCAAATTTTTCTCTCGGGCAATTTTTGTTCGTCATTTCTTTCCTTGATAATCTCAATTCCGTCCACAGAAATAGAATATTCAGAGTCCCCTTCATTGTGCTCTGATTCTTCCAATTCCCTATTGAGTTGCCCTATACTACCTTGCATCCTCATCCTCGAGGATGAGGCCTTTCTCCCTTTGAAGTCGGAATGCGCCCTGGCCTCTAGTCTCTGAATGGCCACTTCTCCTTTTTCCCACAGGCCCTTGTCTTCCATTTTGTAGGTTCTAGACAAGGCATCTATGGCCTTGGAGCGACGGAACTCGTGATCATGGACTCGGGAGTACCTAAAGGCCAGAATTATTCCGATTGCCGTGGCAGTTATATGAATCAGGATTTGTCCTAAATCGTCATTTGCAAGAGCTTCATCTAGTTCCGAGGATAGAGTCCTGAATGCAATTACTATGATGTTTGGAGTCAAAATTAGTGCAAGTGAGACTAGGCCAGAACGTTGGACCATGGGCAATCGTGAGTTGAAATTGGTTTGAATTTTCGTGAAAAATGGACAATGCTGGTTATCACTATTAATGCCCAGCAATTCGGCAGAGTATGAGTCCCAAAGTGCGTGTTTCAACATTAGTTCGAAGTCATGACGATCCCGACAAGGTCAAAGACTCTGTAACATCGATCTTTCCTGACTGGGAACCTAGTAATTTCCCAGAGAAATCCTCATTTCCTGTGACAAGAAGTTCTGAGGTTATTTCCGCAGAAATAGAGTCTATTGATGATCTTCTATCGATTCTAAGGGAAAATAGAGTCCTAGACACCGCACTGGATGCTATGGCAATGAATGCCCACGAGGGAGGTACGGTGTTCTATCTATCTAGACAATCTGCCTCGATTGGGAAGGTTTCCTTCATACTGGAGGGAAATGCACTTGGGGGATTGATTGAAGTCACATTGGATGGAACGGACATAGAGATGTGGCTGGAGCAACAGACCTGGCACGTTGGAAGAGAAAGCATCCCTAGGGAAGTAGGTGACGAGTATTCTATGTACTCCGATGGAGATGCCTCGGAATGGTTCCAACCGTCATGAGGAATCTAGTAAGTACGAATCCTGCGAATATTTTTGTCCCACTACGGGCATCGTACAAGTTGTCCATAGTTCTCATTTTCCCGTTTAGAATAGTAGGCAAATTCATGCCCTCGTAATATTCGCAGGCATTGTGGCGGAAGAGTACGTGGTCCAGATTGAGACCTCTGAAAAACAAGGTTTCAGGCCTCTTGGGGTTGTATCTGCAATCTGGAGTGAGCTTAGCGGTGGAATCGGACCATGGGGTGCAGTACGGCCTCTATTTGCGGTAGCCCTCTCACTAGTTCCTTTCCTATTCCTTGGACAGCATTTCAACAGACAACACAGAAAGGCTGGAGAGTGGTTCTTAATCCAGTTTCCATTAATCCCTGCCTTTCTCTGGCCATTCTTATTCGTATGGTCAATTGCTGATGCGTGGTGGGTCTCTAGTGGGATTGTAGCTTCATCTCAGAATAGCCTTGACTAGAAATCATCTCTCAGAGAAAGTGGACTGAAAAGAGCCCCCGGACTAGAGACACTGGAGAGTTGTTTTCTTATTTCGAATTCCCAATCTCTAAGTTCCTGTAAGGCATGAACAAATTCCATTTGGCTCTCGTTCAGAATTGTCCTAACCATCGTATCTAGAATGTCCATTCTGTCGTTATCTACCCTATCAATCAGCTTCTCTAGGGGAAATGACTCGATTCCAGGGAGTTCGATTCTATCTTTCTCAGAATCCACTGATAATGGATTCAATATGGTCGGCGGGAGATCCTCCCCGGCTACTTCTGCCGCATTTTCGAGAGACTCTAGAACAATTCTGATGTATTTTGAGACGACCAGTGCGACCTCGATTACTGGCATACTTAGCTGATTTGTTAGATGGACCATATTTTCTCTAAGAAAAAGCAGCTTCTCGTTCACCTCCGAGTTCGGAGTAGGAACGGCCCTACCTTCTTCCATGATATTGTGAGGAGGAGGTAGCAAATGAAATGTAGAGTTAAGAAGTTCTGTCATCATAGCGAATTGGTGATCCGCTATTCCCCCTTATTCCGTCCAACAGGTCATCATCTATCTCGAAGAAGTCGTTCAACCAGTCCCCATCTGTATCCCAATTCGTAGGATCTGTACCATCTGCGACCAAATCTCCGTCAATGTCCAGAATCCACCAACCATAGGCATACTCGCCTAGGCCAATGTTTGGAAGGTGGAATCGATCTCCTGCGATCCTGTTGAACTCGTCGGTCCATGCCCCGTTAACCATGGTGACGTCATTACTAGAGTTCACATCCTGGTATGAAACATCATTGTCTTCGATTATTAATGCATAAAGCATATCCTCGTCATTTATTCTGTTAATTCTTAGGTAATTTGAATCGACTGTATTGGATCCTGAACAAGTTCCAAGGAGGGTCTCGCGAAGTTGCCACCACTCTTCGACATCTTCACCTGAGCAATCAAAAAGAGCTGATGCCCTAACTATGGAAGGGGAGGAAAGGGTAGCGTTTACAACTGCATAGTATTCCTGGAAGTTGTTGTATGGGATATAATCACAGACGCCCCCAGAGCAATCCCATTCTCCATCATTATCTGCATCCTGAGTAGCATCGCTAGGGTCTGTAGCATCATGGGTGAACCATGTCCATTCTAATTGGGGCCTGGTGATCTGTCCATCGGAGAACTGGATGGGTTTCCAATTCTGAGGCGTCACTTCAATCCACTGAACCTGAATTTTCAAGAAAGAAGACCAATTATCGTTTGTCTCGTTCCAACCCCTGTAGAACTCATAGAAATCTGGCATCATGTCTCCATCTGTGTCATTATCCAATGGATTTGTTCCATACTTGAACATCTCCCTACCATCTGAGAGGCTCATGTCTTGACGATAGTCGACGACTACTCCATTGACAATAACGGGAGTCATCATTACAGAGTCGGAGTCGGAATCTGGATCTAATGGCCCTGTTCCATTTCTGTATTCCATAATATTGGTGAAATAAAGGGAGTTAGCCCCATTGCCTAACTGTTGATCATCTGAAAATGAAGAAAAGGACCTATCCTCCCAGACGCCCTGAATTGCTGGAGTGTCCAGAATATCCCTATCCAACCAACCGTCTGCATCTGGGTCATAATCAACATCTAGAGGATTTAATGGGTTTAGGGACCAACGTAATGAGTTTACAGGTAGAATCTCTGAATATACTGAATAGCAGTATTCCCAGCCATCTGGCATCCCATCTCCATCGGAGTCGCTGTCTGTGGGGTCACTGATACCAATCAGAGATCTGTTGAAGTTATCGGGGTCTTCCAGGTTAATCAGTCCCATCTTCTCAGACGACTTCAAGCTCTTTGTAGAGAATATTGAGTAAAGCCGATCCCATGCTGCTGAATTAGACAGTCCCTCCTCCTCAATTAGAGCATTTACGGTGTCTCTTCCGTATGATACCGCAGTAGTTCCATTTGGAACGTTCCCAATCTCTAGTCTCTTTCCATACCACCTAGAGTCGAACTCGGCTAGATTGTCGAATGACTCCGAATCAGAAATCTCACCATCCCCGTTGCAGTCGAAGGAATCCTCATCAGAATCAAAATCTACATCGGTATCGGTGAGAGGATTCATTGTCCATTTGTTCTCCTCGAGATCCCATTCAGAGAACCAGTACTCATATCCATCAACCATTCCGTCCCTGTCAGTATCAGGGTCCTTGGGGTCAGTTACCCCGAATATGGCTTGTAGCATCGGCTTTGCTGGCATCCCCGACTTCCATTCCAGGTACTGGTCCATTCCAAGGTCAGCCCTTCCCTCTTTGCTGAATAGAATCCTAAAAACTCTATTTTCGAAGGCTGAGTTATCGATTTCCCGGGCTTCATCACCAAAGGTTGGTACGCCCAGCGGATAGGTTTCCCCATTTATCGGTAAGTTGGATGTTAGATTCAATTCCACCAAGTCTCCGACCCCATCTCCATCCGAGTCATACCCTCCTTGATTTGGAACTAGGGGGTTTAGCGTCCATACTGAGTCAGTAGAGTTCCAAGTGGTGAAAATAACTTCTATCCCATCTAACAACCCGTCCCCGTCAGTATCAGGATTGTTTGGGTCTGATGAAGTACCGGTTAAGCCGGACTGTTCTTCCGTCAAAAAATGACCAAACGATAGAGACGATTCTGCACCGATCCAAGGAGTCTCTACAAGAGCTCCAGCCGCATCGGTCAGGTAGAACTGAGGAGATGATATTGAGGGGTCTGACTCACTTATTTCGCTATCAATTGAATTGTACTCTTCCCAGTTTGACATTCCATCCAAATCTGGATCGCCTAGACCATCTCCTCCGTTAACGGGATTTAGGGTCCAGTCATCATCAAACAAACTCCACCTGGCATGGAAAATCTCCCAACCATCTGGCATCCCATCGTTGTCCGAGTCTGAATTTAGAGGATCTGCTGAACCGATATCCTCTGTAGGCAGCCCCACCCACAGTGACAAGTAGTATTCACCGGTCCTCTCGCCGAATGCCTCATTTGCCAGACCTTGCCATGAGTGATGGGGTAAGGAAGAGGTGAAATTATCAGGATATTCCATTCCAGAATGAGTTGAGTCTTGTAGAAGGATTTCTGATTTCATGTGATATTCTAACCAGTTAACAAAGGCCTCTTCTTGATCAATGACTCCGTTTTTGTTTACATCGAAACCATCGCCATCCGGATTCTTTAGGGCGTCAGAGCCATTCATTGGATTTATTCCAGAACTAGATGAAGGCCAGTTGCATGAGTATCTTGCCTCCCAACCATCTGGTAGTGAGTCGCCGTCTGAATCGACTTGGTTAGGGTTAGTAGGAGTCCAATTTAATACTGACTCAGCAGACTCCCCGTGAGATTGAATTCCTGTAAGTATCGATCTTTCCCTCATCCTCTCCCACTCATATTCGCAAAGATTTGTCAGACCGTCTCCATCTGCGTCTTCATTCGCATCATCCGGGTTATTAGGATCTAAAGTCCAGTCATTTCCCCCGGTATATACGTCCCCTATCCATCTCCTATGCTTTATCTCCCATCCGTCTGGCATCCCATCGCCATCCGAGTCGGGATTGGTAGGATCAGTTGGCAAATCACTCCCACCACTGGATCCGGTCCCAGTCCACCCCCCCATGTGGACATCTGATGCAGACTGACCAAGGGCAGAATCGCAGAGATATTGTTGATTGAGATAATGACACTCAAAATTGGTAGGTTCTAGGAACCATCCCCAGTATTCCTCGCCATCTGTTAGACCGTCTCCATCAGTGTCGGAAACTCTGGGATCGGTGCCATTGTGTCCGTATTCAGATGGAGCTGTAAAGCGATATTCTTCCAAATTACTCCAGTGCCTATCAAATCCGAAACCGATTCCGGCTCCAATAGACACTCCATCTGCGTCATTATCCCTCGAGCCATCGAATGGATCTGTTGGATCCAACCCGTAGGCAAACTCCCAACCATCGGGCATCCCATCTAGATCAGAGTCATGTGAGTGTGGATCCATTGGAGCAATATTCATGAATCTACCAGGGGATATTCCTGCGAAAATCCACATCTCCCCATCTCTCTGCAGTGATGCCAGTGTGGTGACAAGACCAGGTATGTCAGTCTGATTCAGCATAGTTCCAAGTATTCCGTCCGAATCACCCTCTAAGCA
>Ga0163180_10001755_pt1 | contig 12280 bp, 12 predicted proteins | sample AtlANTMetagenome_2_FD_109647 | JGI IMG/M metagenome (GOLD analysis project Ga0163180, IMG submission 109647) | Marine eukaryotic phytoplankton communities from the Atlantic Ocean - Atlantic ANT 4 Metagenome | ecosystem: Environmental > Aquatic > Marine > Oceanic | place: North Atlantic Ocean...
TATATTTGTCCAAGAACCCATTCCATTTCTTACCCATACCAAGAACTTTTACTTTAACACCAAAATCGTTATTTATAAGTTCTTCAAACATACCCGACGATTTATTCGCATAAGTTACTACTTCTAAAGACATTATTACTACAATATGTATATATTTTAAATGGTTTTAAAGAAACAACTCTTAGAATAATAAAAAACATGGAAACACTTAGAATTAAACGATTAACTCTCGAAGCAACTTTACCGACACGCGCATCCCCTGGATCTGTCGGGTACGATTTGTATAGCATGGAAAACATGACGATCAACGCATGTGAACGTGGTATTGTAAGTACGGGTATTTGTGCAACGATCCCACATGGTGTGTATGGTCGTATTGCGCCTAGATCAGGTTTAAGTGTAAAACACGGCATTCAAACGGGTGCTGGTGTTATTGATCCGGATTATACGGGTGAATTGAAGGTTATCTTGTTTAATCACGGGAGTGAACCGTTCGAAATTAAACAAGGCGATAGAATCGCCCAACTCATTTTGGAAAAGTGTGAAACACCACTTATTGAGGAAGTTGATGAATTAAAAGAAACAAAACGTGGCGAACGAGGTTTTGGATCTTCGGGTAAGAACTAATTTAGTTACCAAATGCGATACCACCCATACCATTCTTAATCCTGAGAATGTTATAGTTGACCGCATACGCGCGAATCATATCAAGGTTTGCATCGGATGGACCATTAATATTTATTTTCGCGTTATCGATTCGCGAAAAGTTCAAGGTACCCGTTGGCTGAGATTTGTTCATGGTAAGGCAGAATGGCCATGTATATATTTGTTCCGAATCGACCGTGGTGTTAAGAACCGAACAGTGTCTCGATGGAACAACGTTTCTGTGGTATTCATGTGTCATATTTTCAAAGAGTGGAACACCGTTAATAAACATAGACGCATCCGTGAAAGTGTATGATGTAGAGGCACCCGATGCTGAATCGTTACCCGCAGCTATATGAACGGCCTTTACTGGGTGATTAAAGTAGGTCAAATCAATCGACGTATCGGAAGCAGACATTGGTTGGTGTTGTGTTTGTGTAATGAGAAGTTCGTGTTCACCGTTCGCAAAGAATTCACGTTCGTCTGTGTCGACAAACACGTACGAACCGTATACCTTTGGTCTAGTACTACTACTTAAATCAAATGTACCATTTCTACACTTAATTCTAATTTCAACTTCGTGGTATTGAAGACCGACGAGTGGTAAAGATTTCGTCCAATCTTCACTGAAAAAGAATGGGATTACGTAACTACCGGTGGAAACATTATCACCACCGTCTTGAGTCGTCGAAGCACACGTCGCTTTCGCCGAAGATTCATTATACAAAGTATTGTGTACGGTATTAATAAAAAGTGAATCCAGTTTAGTCACTTCTTGACCACCAATCCACAAAGAAAATTCAGTTGGTGAAGTTTCATCTGATGTCCCATTCGCGGATTTAAAAATAGAATTGTCGTGATCATTACTGTTAATATTGGCATTTTCAATCCACACGTAACTCAAGAGATCACCTTTAGATTTGATAGGGATGGAAACTTCGTTTCCCGAACCAAACACTCCGATATAATCCATACGTTCTGGTTTTATCGAAAAGTTTGTGTGACGTTTATAGTTTTGTCTAAAAAAAGAGACTTGAGGATCGCCTGTGATATAGACGTCCTGGGCACCGACTGAGACGAGATCAATCAAAGCAGCTGACATATTTACTACTATACTATATTAAAAAAATCGGGCGTTAACGTAATAAGATAAAATGGTCGTGTTCCAAGTATTGACCTGGGAAACACAAGACACAGAGGATGAACACTTGATTAGTATTTTTGGTAAAACAAACGAAGGTAAGTCTGTATGCGTTACGACCAGTTTTACACCATACTTCTTCGTGAAACTCCCGAAGAAAACATCACAAATGGATATTCGTAATTTATATACAAAGATTGATAAAGTATGTCCTGAATGTATGGTAAGTTATGATATTGTTCAATCTAAAGATGTCTGGGGTTTTCAAAATAATGAAAAATTTATTTTTATGCAATTAAACTTTAAGAACCTCGCGGCACGACGTATGGTAAATGGGAGATTGAAACGTACATTACCCGATGAAGCCATTAAATATAAAGTCTATGAATCAAACCTGGACCCTGTTCTGAGGTTAATGCACCGAACTAACATTCAATCCACTGGGTGGATGGATTCTGGGAATGAATGTGTACGTTCACATTTAGCACACGTTAATATAGACCTATTCTGTAACGACTGGAAAACGCTTAAACCAGTTGATATTCCAGAGACTGCACCATTTGTGGTTGCATCTGTTGATATTGAATGTAATAGTTCAACAGGTAAGTTTCCTGATGCAGATGTAAAAGGAGATGCATGTTTCCAGATTGCCGTATCACTTGCACACTTTGGTTCCGATGTACCGTATGATAAAACATGTTTTTGTTATAAAAAAACAGATTCGAACTTGGAAGGGAGTATAATTAAGAGTTACGAAACTGAGCGCGAAATGCTTATGGCGTTTAAAGAGTATCTTATGGAAAAAGATATTGATATCATAACTGGTTGGAACATATTTGGTTTTGATTTAGAATATATAATGAAACGTGCGGTCATGACAAAGTGTGATCAAACTTTTTATGAAATGAGTAAAATGAAGAATTATTCGTGTGAACTTATATATAAGAAGTTGTCGTCGAGTGCACTTGGTGATAATGATCTTAAGATCTTACCTATGCCCGGGCGGTTTATTTTTGATTTGTTTCATGAAGTTAAAAAGGGATATAAACTCGATTCGTATAAACTCGATAACGTTTCGAAACTGTATCTTGGTGATAATAAAATTGATATGCCACCTAAAGAAATGTTTGCGCGTTTTGTCGAAGAAGATCCCGTAAAGTTGCGTGAGGTTGCTGAATATTGTATTAAGGATACACTTTTACCCCACCGTTTGTTATCAAAATTATCTATACTTGTTAATCTCCTGGAAATGGCTAAAGCGACGTGGGTCCCCCTGTGTTATCTAGTTGAAAGAGGACAACAAATCAAAGTGTTTAGTTTGTTAACAAAAAAGGCACGTGAAATGGGATTTATGGTTCCAACTATATCATGGGGGCAATATTCTGCCGATGGGTATGAAGGTGCAACTGTTCTAGACGCACAGAAAGGCGCCTATTATAGACCAATAACAGCACTGGATTTTGAAGGTCTATATCCATCAATTATGATGGCACACAATTTATGTTATTCGTCAATGGTTATGGATTCCAAATATGAAAATATACCTGGTGTAACATACGAAACGTTTGGATTTTATAAGTTTGCACAAGATGTTCCCAGTCTTTTACCAAGTATTCTTCTAGAACTAAAACAGTTTCGTAAACAAGCTAAAAAGGATATGGCGCAATCGACTGGTGCTCTAAAAGAAATGTATAATGGTAAACAATTGGCGTATAAAGTGTCGATGAACTCCGTGTACGGTTTTACAGGTGCATCAAAAGGTATGTTACCCTGTGTACAAATTGCCTCAACGGTAACTCTAAAAGGTCGGAGTATGATTGATGAAACAAAAGCGTATGTGGAAAAGAATTTTCCGGGATCAAAGGTAAGGTACGGTGACACGGATTCTGTAATGGTCGAATTTGATGTAGGAAACCGTACAGGAAAGGAAGCAATTGAATATAGTTGGGAAATAGGTGAACGCGCTGCGGAAGAGTGTACTAAACTCTTCAAAGCACCGAATAACCTTGAACTTGAAAAGGTGTATTGCCCGTATTTCTTATATTCAAAGAAACGGTATGCGGCAAAACTTTGGACAAAGGGTAAGGATGGTAATATGAACATGGATTATATAGACGTCAAAGGACTTCAATTAGTACGAAGGGACAATACACCTCACATGCGTGAAGTATGTAAAGAACTTCTCGATGTTGTTTTAGAAAGTAGTGATACAGGCCCACCAAAAGAACTCGCTTTACAAAGGGCTATTGAACTTATCGAAGGTGATGTACCTAACGAAAAACTAATTTTGAGCCAGGGTTTATCAGATTCGTATAAATCAAAAGGATTCGCGGTTTCTATTAATAGTCCCGATATTAAGGATATTAATCAAGCTCATGTTCAAGTTGTACGAAAAATGCGTGAAAGACAACCGGGATCTGAACCACAATCGGGTGATCGTGTACCTTATATTCTTCTCGATACAGGTGATCCTAAAGCAAAAGCGTTTGAAAAGTCAGAAGATCCAAAATATGCAAAAGACAATAATTTAAAAGTTGATTATAATTATTATTTTATAAACAAGTTTCTAAACCCCGTGTGTGATTTAATTGAACCACTCTTTGAAGATCCGAAAGAAGAGATATTTGGTGAACTTCTAACACGTGTGAAACCAAAACGACGTCCAAAGAAAAAACTAGAGGCTGAAATTGAAGGGCAGCAGAAAATAAGTGACATGTTCAAAACGCTTAAAAAATAGTGACGTATATAAAATATGACATCCAGAAAATTACAAACACTTTGGGATGAAGAGATAGAAACCGAAGTGTATAAGCGCATGGTTAAGGAAATGCAAAAAATATCTCTTAAATATTCAATAAATTTAAAATTGTTACTCTCGGATATACCAAACCCATTAAATTTTTGTAGAGGTTTTAAAAAAGATGGTTCTCCATGTACAGCAAAAGCTAAACTTAATGGAATGTGTGGAAGTCATATAGATCAACCCCAACTTAGAGGTCCTATAGAAATGGTTTCTAAAAATAATGAAGGTATACGTCATACACATAGTTTTCTCGAATGTATATTTAAACCCGGATGCCCGGCATGCGAAGTATCAAGAAAGGGATTTAGAGAATTGCGTGGAATAATGTAATAATGAATAAATCAGCTATTCTACTAACATCGATCGATACATTTTATAATAACCCCGAGAATAGAGCTACACTTTTAGAAATTCTAAATAAAACTGGTGGCATTTCCCTACGAAACCTTGAATGGTTTATTACAAATTATTCTAAGAAAAACAATTCATCGTATAATACAAACGATGTTAAAATATTAAGTGTACACTGTAAATATAAATCAAGTTTAGATGGATACAGTAAAAAACTTTTTGACCCATTCTGTCGTTCGTCTAAAATATCGTACACTGTTCCGGGTACATCCAATGAAATACATACGACTGTTGCACAGCTGAATTTCATAAGGTGGTGTATAAAAAATAATATAATTGAGTATATTCACGATCATAAAAATACTCTTTTTTCTAAACAAGTGTCATGATACCATTTTCAAAAATGAATGTTTGATATCCTACATAATATAAATGTAATGTATAGTCACTTGTAAGTCCTTGTTTCATATTTATATCTAAAACAGTTCTATTTGACTGTAACTGACTAAAATCCAACATTCCCGATGGTTCCACATTAATAGGATTCATCGAGAATGCATACGTATAAATGTTTCGTAAAGGTCGTGATAAACGACTTGAAAATGGAACAACATATTTAAAATATTTATGATCACTATCTTGAATATTTGGTACATCTTCACCATTTACAAATATTTTAGCACTTGCCATTGGTGGGTTATAAAATTCATTGTTAATAGAATATTCTACATTTGTTGAAAAGTTATACCTATTTGCAAATACATTTGCAAGTAAAGTTGTACCACCTTCATGTGTATTTTCGTTCTCAAACGCATTTTGTCTAAAAAACCAATTAAGTGTTTTTACTGGCGTTTTTGGAACAAGTTCAAGTTTTGCGTTTTGTACACCCATTGGTATGTCCAAAGTGGGGTGTTTTTTAACAATATCGGTAACGAGAACATGTCTCTTATTTGTTATATAAGTACGTTCAATTGGTTCAAGTGTTATTTCTTCAGTGACTATATCAAAACTATTTACAGTAAGATTATCCACTGCATTTGTAAAAAAAGACTGTTTATGAAATTCAAACTCAAATTGAAGTTTTTGTTTGTGGATAGCACATATTGGAAAGTAGGGGCGATTTGGTTTATTTGTTTCGTATTCATCACTTTCATACTTACGGGAAAAGAGTAAAGGTATGGGAATAAAAACACGCGATTTATTTTGAGCTAATATTTGATTAGCAGATAATAAAGATGTATCTTCTGCATTATTTCTATTTAACGTGTACCTCTTTGTTCTCTTTTCGGATTCATCAAGGTATAGTTCATCATATATGATACCCCAATCACCGTCATATTTTTCAACGACGGTTTCATCGACACGCATGGTTACAGATTTAAAAATATGTCTCCCAATTTGATCCGCGTAATAACTATCAGAACCCGTTAAAGCGGGTAATTCAAACGTTACGTACATATTTGATAAAAGATCACCCATATTTCTCGGGTTATACATAACTTTTATAGTTTCACCAAAAGGCCAAGATGTTGAAGAACTATTTGGTTTATTAACGTTTAAACTTTTATGAAACTTTGTAAAATTAGCATGTCTTTTAGGTTCATACTTAAAGATCGAATGAATAGGGTCATCTTCTAAAAGGTATGTATCTTGTTTACCAATTGCGTTGAGTGATACTATAGAACCTGTATTTGGTCCAGATATATCACACATACTTACTACTTATTGTTTATATATTTTTAAATCTCTTTTCCACATATCGATATGAGACATATGTTGTAATGTATCAAGTTCGATTCTCGATTTTGTTGTTTCTTCCCTGATACTTTGTATAGCTTCGAGTGTATACTGATACGTTTTGATATTCAAGAGATATTCGTATGAACCATCAATTTTATCGAATATATTTTCCATTTCGCGTTCGAGATCTATTCGTTTACGTCTGAAAACAATTAGTTTTTCATGAATAACCATATCAATAAATTTCGACATATTTTCAAGTTTTTTAGTTTTTTCTTTCAAGACACGTATAAGGTGTGTTTTTCTTTTTTTATATGTTTCTGATCGTATTTTAACAAAATCTGTGAGAATTTCTTCTGGACTTTCGTATTTATGAATACCTCTTGTTGGATGAAATAAGTGCATATTTGATACATGAAATGTCTTCTGAAGTTTAAAATCTTTTATGATATTATTACCTGTGTATCCTTCAATAATAAAATTAACATCATCAGTCGTACTGTTATTCACATAGTTCGTAATCTTTTTCTTTTCAATAAGGGTATCGAGATACTCTTTGTAGTCTTGTGTCCAACGCCCCGGTGGAAGTTCAGTTATTAATACATTTTTACCCGAAGATTTCCATACACCCTCTGTGATCCATAACCCATCTTCATTACTAAACACACGACCCGTGAATTTATCAAACCATGGTTTCATGGGAACAACAGTTTCACCCCTAATTATACGTTCAATATTGTGTTTAATATCTAACGGATTAAACGGTGGTATATATGAACTAAATCCGGTACCAATACCTTCAGTTCCATTTACCAAAACGGTCGGTAATATAGGAACATAATAGTCGGGTTCGATTTGTTTACCGTCGTCGTCGAGATAGTTTAATACTGGATCATCTTTGGGATCAAAAAGTATTCTCGCACTTTTAGTCAATTTTGTAAATATATACCTGGTCTGACTCGCGTCTTTACCACCCATAAGACGCGTACCAAATTGACCACATGGTTCGAGTAAATTTATATTATTTGACCCCGTAAAATTATGTGCTAATTTTACAATTGTATCCGCCAGAGAGACTTCACCGTGATGATACGATGTTTTTTCCGAAACGTACGCGGCTAATTGTGCAACTTTCATTTCAGATGTAAGATTCTTTGTGAAACATGCATATAACACTTTTCTTTGTGATGGTTTTAAACCATCTGAAACGTGTGCAATTGACCTTTTCAAATCAGCAAGACTGAAATTTACAAGATCTTTATGAATAAAATCAGAAATACCAAGACGATCAACGTTTCCATATGGTACTTCTAGATCAGAAGCCTTCTTTTCTGTACTTTCAAGTAACCACGTTTTACGTAAGTCTGATTTTGTCTTGTCAAATGCAAGAACTATAGATTCATCCATTGAATTATCCGTATCAAATTGAATTGTAAGATCTTTTATTTTTTTAAAATATTCACGAGCCTCTACAGACGTAGAGGTACCAAGACCCTTATAATATTTAATTTTCCACCCAGCTTTACCATTACCATACCATTGCCTAAACGTCGAGTCTGTATAAAACGATTTCGTTTCTGAACCCTTAGACGCTTTTATGATAGGTGTGACCATACTTACAACAAACTTAAGTTTAAGTAAACTTGGCCAGAAATAATGAATCATGTTAAGAATAAGTCCCTTGATATGACTTCCATCGTTATCTGCATCGGTCATAATCATGAGTCTTCCGTATCTGAGTTCAGAAAGTGACGTATACACTTTCCCTTGCTGAAGCCCCAAAATCTTTTTAAGGTCATTAAACTCCTTGTTTTCAGTAAGTTGTTTTACACTCGCGTCACGTACGTTCTTACATTTACCCCGAAGTGGAAAAACACCGTAATGATCACGACCAACAACCGAAAGACCAGCAATTGCAAGTGTTTTTGCAGAATCACCTTCGGTAATAATAAGAGTACACTTACCAGAGTGTGTAGTACCAGCTTTATTGGCATCGTCGAGTTTCGGAATACCCGTTATTTTTGATTTACGAGACCCATCTGTTTTTTTCAATTCTTTCATTTCACGAAACTTCGATAATGCCATGAGTTCTGATTGAACACTTGTTTTTAGAATATTCTTTATAAACGTTTTTGATGGTTCAAACTTACTCCCAAAGTCCTGTGGCTTGAGTGTACACTCTGATTTAACCTGACTACTAAAACTTGGATTGACAAGTGTTGCTTTTACGAAAACAAAAAATGCATTCTTGACTTGTTGGGGACGAAGTTTTATCTTCTTTGCCATATCTTCAATAACACCGTTTGCGAGTATCCCAGAAACGTGGTCAACGTGTGAACCACCTTTTGTGGTACATATACCATTCACAAATGATACATGTTCAAACCCATCATCTGAAGGTGCGATACATACCGACCATCTATCACTCGTAAATGTACATATCTCATCTGATTTTGTGTACATTTTTGCGTACGTATTGAATGTTGCTTTAGGTAATGCGTCACCTTGAAACTTCACTTTACAATTTTGCGACGTACAAATATTCGCATCGTATACCCGTTTTTCAAATATTTTGTATATAGAATCATCCATTTTCGACATACCAAATCGTTTCCAATCAGGAATGAAAGTAATAGAAACGCTCGACGTAGCATTCGAGTACTTTTTTATTTTGGGTGTACCACACGTTTTCATGTTATCCGACCATTCTTGTGTATATATACACTTGTTTTCTCCATCTTTAATTTTAACTGAAAATTTACTCGAATAAACATTCGTAAGTTTTGCACCGTATCCATTACGACCACCAACAACACGTTTTTGTGTATCGTCATAATTTGTACTCGTGAGTAAATGACCAAACGTTAACTCTGGATTCCATAAACCTTCTTTTTCGTGCATTTTAACCGCAATACCACCCAGAGGTCCATTATTTTCAATTGTTATTTCACCAGATGTTTTATCGATAGAAACACTCATAGACGTTACATTTTTGGGGTACATAGAGTTTCGGTCGATCGCGTTTACTAAAATTTCGTCAAATATTTTTAAAAGTGCTGGTGAATACACGACCGTTTTCTTTTCAAATTGATCATTTTCATATATCCAATATGGTTCCGCTACACGTGAAACAGGTCCAACGTACGAATCCGGACGCTTTAATATATGTTCCACGTGTGTGAGTTTTTGAATACTTTCACTCATTTATATTATATTGTGTCTTTTACTTAAGTATATTTTTAGTCCTTCGAACCAATGTAATATTTCATCTTTTGTTTTTGACTTGGGTCTTGAATATATATTTTTTATACGACCATATTCGCGATCCCTGAGTGATGCAAGATGAATATTTTTATAAGATGTTATATAACATGCATAACAGACACGTTTTATATTCATATCAAAAAATTTTAGATACGAACCATTGTTAATCATGAAGATAGGTCGCAATTTTTTATATTCACGTATAAAAGTTCGTTCTTCTGTACTATTCGTGTGTATATGTGGTTCTAGAGGACATTCACATAAATAACACTCTTTTAACCATTTAAGATACATTTTAAATCATAAAAGGTTTTATTTTTTATATTACTCACCTAAAGTGAAACTATACGTTCTTTTAAGTTTTGTAAAGAACCACATCATTTACTAACCTAAGTTATTTTATTTTTAGTAAAAATTAAGATGTCGCAATACTTTCTACCTACCGTAATTCAAACGAATTTTAGTGATACTAAAAATGTACTCACTAAAAAACATCAATCAAATATTCAGACTTATGATGACTGTTTACGTGTATCTAAAACTTTAAAAACGAGTAAAAAAACACCAGAGGAAATGGCAATAATACTCGATAAAATGAGAAAAAAGAAACTGGAATGTCAAAAAACAAAACCGATACAGGTCTTAGATTCTGTACCTAAACAGGACGCTTCTGAATTCCGTAATATATGTAAAGCTTTTACATTATCAGGAAAAAAATGTACATTTAAAGCTGTGTGTGGTGACTACTGTAAAAAACATAGAATAGACGATCACGTATTAGAAACTATACCAAAAATAAATGTTTCCTTATTATAAAAAAATGTTAGATCAAGAAACACTCAGACCTGTCATAATAGCCATGGCACTTTATCTTGCAATTTCAAAAATCGTACCAGAACTTCTTAAGAAACCCACCAATATTAAATTCATTGATGATGTTGTCGCCATGCTCATTGCTCAGAGAGGATCACTCATGTCCGGCGCCATTCTCACCGGTGTTATCACTTTCCTTACCAATTACATTAGCGACGAATTCCTGTAATACATTTTCTTTACATGTTAACATATGAGTCCTCGGATGTTCCATATATCTTACTTTCTTGGTATATGCATCTTCCATAAAATCATGCAATTGTTTTTCGTCTGGTTTTCCCCATTCCATACCTTCCTGATACAAAAAATCATCTTTTACGAGTTTTTGACGTTCACATTTTATCGTATATGGCGTTTTTATATATTCAGGTGCACCCCCATAATCCGTTATAATGATTGGTTTATTTCGCAAAGCCGCTTCTACTGCACCCATACCTATACCTTCCGAACTTGAAAAACTTAAATAACAATCACCCAGGGCATGTATTTTTTCCATTTCTTCATCGGGAATAAGACCATTTATAACTTCAACGTTTGGTATTTTTATTTGAATTGGTTGATTACACGTCGCCTTAATCAAAAGGCGTGTATCAGGTTTATTCATACGAACAAATGTTTCAATAATTTTATTAAAATTTTTCCTCGGATCCGTTACATTTCCAATGTGATAAAATGTGTACGGTCTATGATCAGGAACGTGTGCATGTATAATGTAAAAGTCCGTGTCTGGAAACTGTTTTTTAAATACTTTTCTACAAAATTCACTTGGTACAGCGATTCTATCAAAAAGTTTAAATAGTTTACCGTAATCTTCGTGTACGGTTTCGGTTTCACATATAGTCATACACGTTACGTGTTTGATTTTACGTTTAATTTCGGGTATTTTATCTAACCAGTATGGTACAGGTAAAGCATAAATGAATGCGCGTTCACAAACAGGTATATCATTTTGAACTTCAATGTACTGACTTCCAGGAAAAAGACCCATATATTTTTTACATTGTTGACCTATCCCACTCAAAAGAGATGGACCAATGAATAACATTTAGTATAAAGATAATATTTCTTTTATATATATTACGCGATGGACTCTGTTAGAGAACAAATTGAAGAAGCACTTCAAAGACCAAAAATTCACAAAGAAACTGTCTATGGTATCCTTAGACAAATAGCTGATGTAATCGAACCACCAGCTCCAGCACCACCAGCGCCAGCGCCATCTCCAGCTCCAGCTCCAGCTCCAGCTCCAGCACCACCAGCGCCAGCTCCAGCACCAGAAACACCAAAGAAAAAAGTTGTCAAACGTGTCGTTAAAAAGAAGGTTGTGCAATCGAAGGAGTAATTTTATTTTTTATAAATACAAAACCACCTATTAACATAGTTATGAATAGTATTAAGTAACGCAAGGGGTACTTTTTCTTTTTTTCCTTCTCCATTTTTTCAATATCCTCCTTATTTGGACA
>Ga0163180_10001756_pt1 | contig 12259 bp, 14 predicted proteins | sample AtlANTMetagenome_2_FD_109647 | JGI IMG/M metagenome (GOLD analysis project Ga0163180, IMG submission 109647) | Marine eukaryotic phytoplankton communities from the Atlantic Ocean - Atlantic ANT 4 Metagenome | ecosystem: Environmental > Aquatic > Marine > Oceanic | place: North Atlantic Ocean...
GGGGGCCGACCTGCTTGAGACTCTGCGGAAGGAGAGCCAGTGAGCGACTTTCTGCAGCAGATGGCCCAGAGCAGTCGTGCGCGGGTGCCGGTCTCGGTGTCGGCCGATGCGGATACTGTGGTGCATCCACTGATCCTCAATGGGTTCGATTTGATCGCTGAGGTCAAGCTCTCTGCGCCGTCTGCAGGAGTGCTGTGTGCACCCGATGATCCGATGGCTGCAGTGGTGGCGCAGGCCAAGGCCTATGCGGCAGGTGGTGCCGCGGCGATCAGTGTGTTGACTGAGCCCAGTCGATTTGGTGGAAGCCTTGCGCACCTCCGCGCGGTGGCGCGGGCTGTGGACGTGCCTGTGATGCGGAAAGACTTTCTGGTCAGCCCTGTACAGGTCCATGAGGCCCGGATTGCCGGCGCCAGCGGTGTGTTGCTGATCCTGGCCATCCTCGACGACTCGGTGCTGGAGGCATGCTTGGAGGTGGCGCGCGGATACGGAATGTTCGTCCTGCTCGAGGCCTTCGATGGTCCACAGCTCGACAGAGCCGCGCGGTATGTGGGGCCTGGTGTCCTGCTGGGGCTCAACTGCCGTGACTTGAGGACTCTCGATGTGGTGCCCGAGCGTCTGACTGCGCTGGGCTCCAGGTTTCCCGCCGGTGCTGTACGGGTGGCGGAGAGTGGCTTGTACACTCCCGCGGATGCAGCCACAGTGGCGGGCTGTGGCTATGCGTTGGCCTTGGTGGGCAGCGCGCTGATGACATCGGAGGATCCGGCGGGTGCTGTGGCACAAATGGTGACCGCCGGTCGTATGGAGGGAGCAAGATGCGTGTCCGTGTGAAGATCTGTGGCTTTAGCGAGCCTGAAGCGCTGGAGGCTGCGGTGCAGTCCGGAGTGGATGCTGTGGGTTTCGTGCTCGATCCTTCACCGCGCCAACTCAGCTTTGAGGTGGCCGCGTCGCTGATGGCCGGCGTGCCATCGGATGTGGACACCGTTGTGGTGATGGGGCGTCCGGACCTGCGGGAGATTCTGCAGGTGCGTGAGCGCCTGGCACCCAGTTGGATTCAGGTGATGGCGGATGCGCTGCCGCCGCTCGCAGAGCGTTCTGGTCTGCGCCTGATCCCCGCCTTTGAGGATGGAGCGGATCTCTCCGAGCGGGTGGCGCGGTATCGCTCGGAGACCGATGAGGAGAGACCCCTCTTCTTGGTGGATGGTCCCCGACCTGGCAGTGGAGTGCTGGCGCAGTGGGATCGTGTGCTCGAAGCCGTCGGTGATGCCCGCCTGATGCTCGCTGGCGGGATCCGCGCAGACAATGTGGCCGATGCCATTGAGCGGGTGAAGCCCTACGCAGTGGACCTCAGCTCCGGAGTCGAGCGGGAGCGCGGCATCAAGGATCCCACCATGATCAAGGAGTTTATGGCGGCCGTTCGGGCTGCGGAGGCGGCGCAATGACCCTGGCCCGAGAAGTACCGGATCTCGATCCTCAGGCGGAGCTTCGTGCCCTGCTCTCGGGTGCCTACCCTGACCAGCGAGGGCGGTTTGGGCCCTTTGGTGGCCGGTTTGTTCCAGAGACACTTGTGGCCGCCCTCACCGCCCTAGAAGCGGCGGTCACAGCGGCGCTTGAAGACGATGGCTTCCGGGCTCAGCTCGCCTCGGATCTGCGAGACTGGGTCGGTCGACCGACACCTCTCTCGCACGCCAAGCAGCTGGGAGAGGAGTGGGGGATCGAGCTGTGGCTCAAGCGGGAAGATCTTGCCCACACCGGCGCGCACAAGATCAACAACGCGCTCGGCCAGGCACTCCTGGCGAAGCGGATGGGGGCGGGTCGTGTCATCGCTGAGACCGGCGCTGGCCAGCATGGTGTCGCTACCGCAGCAGCATGTGCGCGGGTGGGGCTGCCGTGTCGGGTCTACATGGGGGCGGTCGATGTGGGTCGTCAGGCGCCGAACGTCGATCGAATGAAGCGGCTTGGTGCGGAGGTTGTGGCCGTGGAGCAAGGCGATGCGACCTTGCGGGCGGCCATTGATGAGGCGCTGAGAGACTGGGTCAGCGACCCCGCGGAGACCTACTACCTGCTTGGAAGCGCCGTCGGCCCACATCCCTACCCATGGCTGGTGAGAGAGCTCCAGCGGGTGGTTGGAGAGGAGGCCCGTGCGCAATTTGCCGAGCGAGCCGGCGGTCTTCCGGATGCCGTGATCGCGTGTGTGGGGGGAGGCTCGAATGCCATCGGGCTCTTTCATCCCTTCATCGGGGATTCACAGGTCGAGCTGGTGGGGATTGAGGCGGGTGGCAAGGGGCAGGGCTTGGGTGAACATGCCGCCACCATCGCTCACGGTCGTCCGGGTGTGCTGCATGGCTGCTACACGCTTCTCCTGCAGGATGGCGACGGTCAGGTCCAAGAGACCCAGTCCGTGTCCGCGGGTCTGGATTACTCGGGCGTTGGTCCAGAGCATGCCTTTCTCTCCGTCATAGGTCGGGCACAGTATGCGCCGGCCACCGACAAGGCTGCTTTGGACGCGCTGAGCGCATTGTGCCGTGTTGAGGGGATTCTGCCGGCCCTGGAGTCGGCCCATGCATTGGCAGGAGCCAAGGCCTATGGGCAGCAGCATCCCGGCGCGCGGGTGCTGGTGGGGCTGAGTGGTCGTGGAGACAAGGACATGGAACAACTCATGGAGCTGCTGTGAGACCGGTTGATCGCCTGCAGAATGCTCTCCGTGGTGAGCCCTCAAGGCCATCGCTGGTCGCCTATCTGACCGCAGGTTGGCCCTCTCGCGAGGCCTTTCCGGATCTGCTCCGGGCCGTAGCGGCCGAGGTGGATGCAGTGGAGCTGGGGGTTCCGTTTTCGGATCCCATGGCCGATGGTCCCACGATCCAGCGCACCAGTCGTGAAGCCTTGGCGGCGGGGGTCACCCTGGACTGGATTCTAGAGATGGTGGCGGATCTGAACCCACGTCCGTCCACTCCGCTCTTGCTGATGAGCTACCTCAATCCGCTGCTCTCGCCCGGGCTGATGCGTCTGACCGAGCGGGCAGCCTCGGCCGGCATCAGCGGTCTGATCATTCCCGATCTCCCGCTGGAAGAATCGGCGCCAGTGCAGGCGGCGGTCCAGAAACATGGGATGGGGCTCGTTCAGTTGGTCACGCCGGTGACATCGCAGGCGCGCAGGCAGCGCATCTGTGCTGCAGCCACGGGGTTTGTCTATGCGGTCACCGCAACCGGCATCACCGGAGGGACGGCGGCCCTTCCCGAGGATCTGCAGGAGGCTCTCTCTGCGACCCGCGCCGACGCCAGTGTGCCGGTTCTGGCGGGCTTTGGGATTCGACATCGCACCCAAGTGGAGCGGCTGGCGCCGCATGTGGATGGGGTCATTGTGGGAACGGCTCTCTTGGACTGCATCGCAAGAGGGGAGGACCCTGTTGCCTTTGTCCGATCCCTTCGTTGTAACCCCGAGGAGGGCGCATGATCGCCATCATGGATTCCAATTGCACCCTGGCTGACAAGGCCGCCGTGGTTCGGCTCATCGAGTCAGAAGGCTGCAGGGTGATCGTCAGTGAGCAAGAAGGCGTCGCGCGCATCGGAGTGATCGGTGCCACAGATTCCTTGATCCTGAAGCTCTCCAAGAGTCCAGGCGTGTCCGAGGTCAAAGTAGAGAGTGCTCCGTACCCGATGGTCTCGCGTGACTCCCACCCGGACACATCTCGCTTCAAGGTCCGCGATGTCGTCGTCGGCGGCGAGCAGCTCATCGTCATCGGCGGTCCGTGCTCGGTCGAGGGGCAGGTGCAGATTCACTCGGCAGCCGCTGGGGTCGCTGCTCACGGCGCGTCAATGCTGCGCGGTGGTGCCTTCAAGCCGCGGACCTCGCCGTACAGTTTTCAGGGCATGGCAGAGGATGGGTTGAAGCTGTTGGCGGAGGCGCGTGCGGAGACTGGCCTCCCGATCGTGACCGAGATCGTGGCACCGGATGATGTTGAGCTGGTCAGCAAGTATGCCGATGTCCTTCAGGTGGGGGCCCGCAATATGCAGAATTTTCGACTGCTTGAGGCGGTCGGAAAGCAGCAGACACCGGTGCTCCTCAAGCGAGGGATGAGCGCCACTGTGGACGAGCTTCTGCATGCGGCGGAGTACATTCTCTCGGCGGGCAATCCCAGGGTGATGCTGTGCGAGCGTGGAATCCGCACCTTTGGCAGCCACACGCGAAACACCCTGGATGTGGGTGCGATTGCTGTGCTCAAGGCCAAGACACACCTGCCGGTCATCGCCGATCCCAGTCATGCGGCTGGGCTTCGAGAGTACGTGCCTGCGCTGGCCCTAGCGGGACTGGCTGCGGGTGCGGATGGCCTGATCGTGGAGGTTCACCCCGATCCAGACGCAGCTGTCTCCGACGGACGGCAGAGCCTCACCATCGATGGATTCGGGCAGATGATGCAGTTGATCGCTCCGGTGGCCAAGGCACTTGGACGCCGCATCGGAGAGTGAGCCTTCTTGGCGCAATGCGCTACCCTAGCGTGCATGCATCGACTGATATTCCTCCTCTTCATGCTGACTGGATGTGAGGGCCTTCGTGCCTTTGTGATCCGGCACTGGCCCCAAGACTATGCGACCAGTCATCCTCAGCCCGCAGCCGGATCGGAATGGCCTGCGGGGGTTCCCTGGTACGACGGTCCAGACGCGGAGCTGACGCCGATCCCGGTGTCCTTGGAGCGGGTGGCCGAGGGGCTGGAAGAGCCCACGGATCTTCAGTTTGTTCCAGGGAGCTCCAGCGAGCTTTTGGTGCTGCAGAAGAACGGACTTGCGCTGTGGCTGGACCTTCGCACGCAAGAGCGCAGCGAGGTGGTGCGCTTGGATGTGCCCACCAAGTCGGAGCAAGGCTTGCTGGGCGCGGCCTTTCATCCAAAATTCTCGGCAAATGGCTGGCTCTTCTTGAACCACTCAAAGACGACCGAGGATGGCGCCGTAAGTGTGATCAGCAAGTGGAAGGTCGATCCGGTGACCCATGAGGCCGATCCGCTGGGAGAGGTGCTGCGCGTCGTGCAGCCGTATGGAAACCACAATGCGGGGCAGATTGCCTTTGGTCCGGATGGAATGCTCTATGTTGGCTGGGGAGATGGCGGCTGGCGCGCGGACCCTCATGGCCATGGCCAGAATCCTCGGACGCTCCTGGGCAGCATGCTTCGAATCGATGTGGATCGTCAGGATGCGGGTAAGGCCTACGCGGTGCCCCCGGACAATCCCTGGGTCGGCGTGCAGGGCCATGCGCCAGAAGCGTGGGCGATCGGGTTTCGAAACCCCTGGAGATACAGCTTTGCCCCCGATGGGCGCCTCGTGGTTGCCGATGTAGGGCAGGATGCCTGGGAGGAGGTCGCCATCGTGGCAGCCGGCCAGAACCATGGCTGGAAGGTTCGGGAGGGAATGCACTGCTTTGAGCCATCGGAGGACTGTGGCTCTAATGGGCTGACCGACCCCGTCCATGTGTATGGCCGGCAGAGTGGCATGAGCATTACCGGCGGCTATGTCTACCTGGGTGCGGACATCGCAAGCCTGAAGGATCGGTATGTTTTCGCCGACTTTGTTTCCGGGCGTGTGTGGGCCCTCCGCCTTCCAGAGATGGAAGGACAGACGGCGGAGCCGCCGGCTTATCTGGGTCGCTGGCCCATTCTGATCAGCACCTTTGGTCGAGATGCCTCCGGCAATCTATACGTGGCCGCCTATGGCAAGGGTCGAATCTATCGGATCAGCGCGCCAGATCGTGCATCTGGATCACGCTGAAGATCGCGCCTCTGGGATCGGTCAGCGTCGCGACAGTTCCGACTCCGGGCATCTCTGTGGCCGGACGGATCACCTTTGCGTCCAGCGCCTGTGCGGCCTCCAGTGTGGAGCGCAGGTTGGCCACAGCGATGTAGAGCATCCACTGCGGGGGAACGCCTGCATGCTCCTCACCCATCGCCTCCAGGCCACCCACACCCTCACCCTGTGAGACGAATGTCGTGTAGGTGCTCTCGCCCATCTGACGCTGGATTGGCTGCCACCCAAGCAGACGGGTGTAGAAGTCGCTGACCTCGTCGGCTTTTCGGGTCATGATCTCGCGCCAGGCGGGCGCATTGAGCTCCCGATGCCATGCGGAGCCGTGGAAATTTTCTGCCTGCCACAGGCACAGCTTTGCGCCATCGGGGTCTTCCACTGTGCCGAGTCGGCCGGCTTCGGGCACAGATAGTGGGCCCTCGAAGCGCGTGCCGCCCAGATCTTCGGCTCGAATCAGCGCATCGTCCAGATCCTCGACCGCGACATAGTGAAGCCACTGCGGACTGGCCTTGAACGCTTGCTCCTCTTCGCTCATCTCCAGAATTGCGGCGACGGGCTTTCCATTCAAATTGCAGCGGACATAGCGGCCAGCGTCACCGAGATCGCCCGGCTCGGGATCCCAGCCAAAGAGCGCACCATAGAACGCAAGTGCAGCATCTACATCGGTGGTGGCCAGCTCAGTCCAGCAGAAGCTGCCGGCGGGGTGGGAGTCGATGGCAGGCATGAAGGCTCCTGTATTGGGACGACAAGCTTAATGTCCCCCGCAGGTCTTGCACTGGCTGTGGTAGCGTGCGGACAGCATTTCGGAGGTGCGATGCAGTCGACAGCAGGCGGTTGGAAGAACTGCGGGACATGCAAGAAGTCCATCGCTCATGGTGCCATCTACTGGGTGTGCAGCGTGTCTACTTGCAACGGCGCGCGGTTCTCTCCGGTGTTCTGCAAGGTGGGGTGTTGGGATGCGCATGTACCGGTGATGAACCATCGCTCCGCTTGGTGTGAGGAGCGTACGGCACCCCCTGCCCAGCCGGCCGTTCCCCAGGGCCGCGGGGACTCCGATGAGCTTCGTGCTCGACTGATGCGCCAGATGGCTCAGTCGAATCAGCCGGTTCCGGACAAGGAAGTCCTCGTCGTGGCCTCAAAGCTGAAGAAGTACATCAAGGACCGCTCTGGCATGAACTGCTCGGCCGATGTGCTGGAGATTCTCAGCGACTATCTGCGGCACCAGGCCAATGATGCCATCGACCGGGCCCGAGAAGATGGGCGCAGGACGGTCAAGGCCCGCGACTTCATGGACAGCTAGCGTCGGCGATAGACGACCATCTGATTGTTGGCTGGCATTGCAATGAGCTGAACCTGATCGAGTTGGTTTTTGGCTGCCAGCTCCACGACCTCCTCCAGATCCCGTACCCCCCAGCTTGGGTCTCGCTGCTGGAGGCTGAGGTCGAAGCGTGCATTGGAGGGCGCGGTGTGCGTGCCGTTGATCTTGTACGGTCCGTACATCACCAGCAGTCCACCGCTGGGCAGCAGGCGGCCAGCACCATCAAGCAGTCCCTGTGTCACCTCCCAGGGGGCGATGTGGATCATGTTTGCGTTGAAGATTGCATCAAAGTCATCGACGTCCCAGTCTTGTGAGCGAACGTCGAGCTGCACGGCGGCCTTGAGGTTTGCGGCGGGCTGCAGTGCCCGCCAGGCATCGATGCTGAGCAGTGCATGAGGGCTGATATCGGAGGGCTGCCACTGAAGGTGAGGCAACCCTGCCGCCATATGTACGGCGTGCATGCCTGTCCCTGAGGAGACCTCGAGGACACTCGATGAGTCGATGAAGAGGGTTCGGAGGATGTCCAAGATGGGCGCTTGGTTGCGCTCGCAGGCGGCAGAGTGCTGGATCATGTCGGACTCCTCATGGACCGGATGCGGCCCCATAGTTGCTGTGCGCACTGCGGGTGAAGGAGCACAGGGTAGGCACATAGAGAAACGATGGAGAAGGGCCCGACGTTCATGAGCACGAGGAGGCTCAGGTGAAACACGGTGCCGACCAGCAGCAGCCATGGATTGAACCTACGGCTGAGGACCAGAAACGGAAAGAGCCCCTCAAAGGCGATGGTGCAGATGGAGAGCAGCTGGGTCAGGGCAGGAAATCCGCTGACCCAGATACCCAGTGGCATGTGACCAAAATTGAGGTCGACCAGGTGGTAGGCAAGGATGGTCCCCGACCACCAGCCCGGCTCCATCGCTTTGGTCCAGCCCGTCATGCCGTACAGGCTGCAGAAGATGAGCAAGACCAGCCACCTGCCCAGTGGAGATCGCGCCTTGGCTGTGAGCTTGCCCTCCGAGACGGGGCCGAACATCATGGCGAGGCCCATCAGTACATGAATTCTGTCGTAGGCCTTCCAGTTGAGGCCCTCGTGACACACCAAGATGGTGGAGCTCACCACCCACAGGAGGAGCGCGGGTCGAGTGAGTCGTCCACCTCGGAGGATCAAGAGCAGTCCCGCGACTCCCAGTAGCCACAGTGCTGTGGCGGAGGTGGTGCTGAGGATCCACCAGTCGGGAATGCGCAGGGGAGGGCGAGAGTACAAGAATGTCGGGTCGGCATATGCATCCTCGATCCATTGGCCTCGGGGCAGATGAAAGCCCAGACCAATCGCGGCGTAGATCCATCGACTCAGGGTCCAGCCGCCGGCCCACTGTGGGCAGAACAATCGCTCGAGTCTGCTCACAGGAGTCTCCCTGTGGGCCGCTTGACCTTCCGGCTGCAGGACCACTCGAGGATCATCTTTGCCTTGGGCTTGCGTCCTGCGGCATCCAAGGCCCTCATCAGGGTGGGGAAATCTGCATCCAGTGGTGTGCCCTCCGGCGCCTGCTTTTCTCCCAGCTGGCGCTTCCATCGCAGGCTGTACAGTCGCACACGATCCGGCTCGGGCGATGCCCGCTGGCAGATGCTGTTGGCGAGCAGCGGCGTGAGGCCGCCTCTCCTGAGGAAGGAGGGTCGTTGGTAGCGGGGGCCGGATTCCCAGCGGGCCTCATACATCTCGGGCAACTGGACTTCGGACCACTCTCCATCGACCCGCACCTTGGCGCGGACCTGCTTGTTCCAGCTTGCAGGCAGTGTGAACATGTTCCACTGACCAAAGACCCGCGCGTTCACCATTGTCTTGGCCTTTCCTGGGCCCTCCACCAGCTCCAGGACCATGCACAGGCCAAAATATGCGGCCAGCATTCCCACCAGCAGCATGGCGGGTAGTCGGAGAAACTTCGGTGTGGTGGTGCTGTCTTTCACCGGGTGGATCTGGGTCAGGTGGTTCGCTTCAGGATATCGTTTCTATACCCGGGAGGTCTGTATGCAGATCACGACAGAGTTGATCACGAGCTTTTTGCAGAAGAACGAACAATTCAGTGGCTTCAGCCCAGAGGAACTCGCAGATTTCGTTCCCTTCTTTCAGGTCTTGAACCTGGAGGGCGGCCAGGTCATCTTCAAGGAAGGCGCCAACGGTGATGCGTGGTACCTGGTGCTCTCCGGTGAGGTCAGCGTGACCAAGGACATGCCCAGCGGTCCGCCTCATGTGCTGGCCCACCTGGAGGCTGGAGATGGGTTTGGCGAGATGGCACTCATCGATGGTGCACCTCGGATGGCGACCCTTCACACCGTGCAGGACTGCATCCTCCTCCGGTTTCAGCGAGACGTCTTCCTGAAGCTGATGGGCGAGGGCAACCAGGCTGCGACCAAGCTCTTGTGGTCGATGTCCGGTCAGCTCTGCCAGCGTCAGCGCGATCTGACCTATGTGCTCAGCGATCTCGTCGAGGTTCCCAGCGCGACGAACACCCGTGAATTTGAGGTGCTGACGCAGCTGCTGCGCACCAATGTGACCTGGAACTAACGATCCAAGACTGCGAGCACCTCGGCGTGCTCGGTCTGAGGGAACATCTCGTAGACGCGGAGCTCGGAGAGGGAGTAGCCCGCATCTTTGGCTTGGCGTACATCGCGGGTCAGGGTGTGCGGGTTGCATGAGACCATGATCAGGGCCTTGGGTCGAGTGGTGAGAATCTGCTGCATCATCGCCCCCGCCCCGCTCCTTGGTGGATCGATGATCGCCAGATCAAAGAACACCTGGCCCGCCTCAAAGTCTTGTCCTCGCTGAACGCGTGCATCGATGGTCAGTCCGAGTCTCTTTGCGGTGGCCCGCGCATCGCGTACAGCCGATGGGTGACTCTCGATCTGCGTGACCTGCATCCCCGCTTGAGCCAGCGGCATGGAGAGGTTGCCCGCGCCGGCAAAGGCATCCAGCACATGGGCTGGCTGCCGATCATGGACCGCCTCGTTGACGTGGCGGACCAGCTGATCGTTGATCTCCAGGTTGACCTGGTAGAAGGTCCCGGGGGAGAGCCGGTGGGACACATCATTGGCGGTGATCTGGACCTTGCAGTCTCCTCGAATCGCCTTGCCGTCGACCGCCAAGTCGGCGCCACCGAGCGCATCCTCAGGTAGCGCGCTGACCCATGAGCGGATCGGACCATGCGCCCCGCGCTTGACCTCGAAGACAGCCACCACCTTCTCGCCGTCCGTTCGAAGCTCCACGTGGGAGACTCCTGCAGGGATGCTGGGAAACTCCGCCATTGCCTGGACCAGCTTTGGCCGGGCAACCGGACAGTCTTGAACCGTGAGGACCTCGTGGCTCCGGGGCGGATGAAATCCCAGTCCGCCCTTCCCGTCCGCAGAGAGGCGAACGCGTGCTCGGTACCCCAGCTGTCTGGGGGAAGCGACCAGTGAGCTGGCATCGTGACCCACCGTCTGGCTCACCCAGTCCAGCCTGCGCTCGTGCTCAGAGGCGGTGTCCTTGCCCATTGTTGGGCATCCACCACATTGGGCTTGAATGGAGCAAGGCATGGGAGACTCGGGGTGCATGGGTCGATCATATGCGCTTTCCTGGCGCGAGTGGGGCGGCATCACTTGTTATGCTCTGGCCACTGGCTTGGAGGCCCCATGAGAACCCTTTGCTTGCTCCTCTTGTCTGCGGGCTGCGCAGAGATGCCGGCATCGGACAATCCGTTGAGTCCGGTGGAGGTTGAGGATGCATCCGCAGGCTCTGCATCCCCAGCTCCAGAGCCACCCCTGAGTCCGGCCGAAGAGACCGAGCAGGTACTCGAGGAGGTGGCCAAGGTGGCCAAGGCCGTGGCGGCTGGTAACGATCCGATCGAGGCGAAGGCGAAGGCGAAGGCGAAGGCGAAGGCAGCCAAGGCGAAGGCGAAGGCGAAGGCCAGGACCGCCAAGGCCAAAGCCAAGGCGCAGCAGCGAGCCAAGCGAGTGGCTGCCCGAGCAGGCATCGAGCCGATTCAGCTGATCACTACGGTGCCCACTGCCAGCCCACCGCGCGCCATTCTTGCGCTTCCCGATGGAAAGGAGATCGTGGTCAAGCCGGGGCAGATGCTGCCTTCAGTGAACCTCGTGGTCCTCCGCATTGATGAGCACAGCGTCGAGATCTCGCGTGTTGAGCTGCAGGGAACCCGTGCGACGGTGCACAACCAGACCCTGGGTGCGCCCAAGTAGCGAGTAAGGGTGCGCCCGAGTCGCTAGATTGTGGTCCTCAGTCGCTTCAGCGCATTGGCCTCGATCTGACGGACGCGCTCTCGAGAGAGCCCCATTGTCTTTCCAATATCGGCCATGGTGCGAGCTGTGCTTCCGCCCAGTCCGTAGTGCTCGGTGAGGATGTAGCGCTCCCGTTCGTCGAGGACGTCGGTGAAGGCCTCCTTGAGGTGATCGATCGACTCGAGCAGCTGTGCATTGTCGTGGGGATCGGCGCGTGGACCATTGTTGGGCAGTCGGTCTGCCACACGCAGTCCATCATCATCCGGCTGATCGATCGACACGATGCCGCGGTGACTCAGGAGGAGCTGGGCTCGGTTCTTGTCGATGCCGACCTCTTGCGCCACATCTTGAAGATCGTAGCCAATGCCCTTCCTGTCGAGTCGATCCATCGCTCGCTGGAGGTTTCGTAGCTGCTCTACGGCTCCGCCGGGAAGTCGGACCATGCGTCCGGCTGTCTCCAGCGCCCGCGTCATCTGTGCGCGCACCCACCATCGTGCGTAGGTCGTGAAGCGGATGCCCCGATCGGGGTCATACCGCCGCGCGGCACGCAGCAGTCCGATGTATCCCTCCTGAACCAAGTCTTCCTCGGCCATCAAGGAGCAGGCGAGCTTTCGGGCTTCACCTCTGGCAATTCTTCGCGCGGACATGGCCAACTGCCAGCGGAGGGCCTCGGCCCGATCCCAGTGCATGGAGGCGTTTGTCGCGGCGGAAATCGTCTCTGGATCGCGGGTTTCTCGGGCTGCGCGCTGGGTGCTGATCACCGCTTCTTGCAATCTGTCGACCGCTCCGGCTTTTGTCCGCTCTTCCCGCTTGGGTCGGACCCTCCGGATCTCTTCCGCCGCATCCAAGCCGGCGAGTGCATCTCTGGTTTGGTACTCGGCAGTTCGGA
>Ga0163180_10001757_pt1 | contig 12256 bp, 10 predicted proteins | sample AtlANTMetagenome_2_FD_109647 | JGI IMG/M metagenome (GOLD analysis project Ga0163180, IMG submission 109647) | Marine eukaryotic phytoplankton communities from the Atlantic Ocean - Atlantic ANT 4 Metagenome | ecosystem: Environmental > Aquatic > Marine > Oceanic | place: North Atlantic Ocean...
AAATATCGCATCGTCGCCAATTGCCAAACTAGAAGTATCCCCTCTCATTGAAACAACAATATTTTGTCCCTTTAGGCTTGACAGCCCAGCAGCGGCATTTTTTATTGTTGACAACCCAGAAGCGAATTTACTGATTCCTTCCCCCATCTTGTAAACAGATGCCCCTGTGGCTTGCAAATCTCGAAATGAAGTCCCAGACACTTTCATTCCTGCTCGTAATGCAATTAGCGCAATAACCCCTGCTGCTATTCCAATGGTTGCCATCAACGCTGCTGAACCTAGGGCAACAAACCCAAGAGCCATTGCTCCAAGTCCCAAAGCCATTACTGGCAAAAGTGGTGCCACTCCTGACACCTTAAGGATTAATTCCCCGATAGAATCAATCAGTGGAGGTAGCGCATGAAATACAAGCGCGATAGCGGCAAATAAGCCGCCAAAGCTAATACAACAGGAACAATTGCTGGCCCAGCCGCATACATAGCCACCCCAAGGGCAATTACTCCAATGGCCATTACACCAGCTAGCAAATACAGCGGCGGTGAACCAGATTTGTGCAACCAGTTGTAAAGCATAACCAACCCAACAATTAAAGCAACAATAGCCGCCATGGCAAAAAGGTTCGCCACACCGAGCGCCATAGATGCAGCAGTAGCCAGCCACTTTATACCAGTGTTTGCAGTCTCTCGTAGTGCCCACAAATTTTGCATCAGCAAAATGCCTTGGTAAATTCCTTTGCTCACTATCATTACTATATTAAATGTCTTCCATGCAGCCCATGCCATGAAAAGAGTTTTTCCAACCGATTTTATTGCCTCTCCGTTCTGGGTCCACCAGAATTCAAGATTTTCTAGTGTTGTTGAGATATCTGCTGCTGCCGCTTGCATCGTTTTCATTGCGCCTATCATGGTTTCCGAATTCAAGGCGAAAGATTTTATTCCTCTCATAATTTTCTCGAATGAACCAGCGTTATTGACTAGTAATTTTCTCATATCGCCCATGGCTTCATTATACTTCTTAGCTGAATCTATGGCTTCATTTTGTTTTGCGGTTTCCTCTGCTGACAATTGTCCCATTAAGCCTTTCGCCTTATTCATGTCCCCTTGGGCAAGCTCGCCTGCAATAAGCAACTGAGTTGCTCTATCTAGTTGATCAAAATCACCAACATGTCGCCCGATAGCTTCTCCAAGGAACTGTGCTCTTTCTCCAACCGGCATCATTTGAAGTTGTAGTGAACTAAAGCTTGTTCCCAAAACAGAATTGAGCTTAGCCACAGTATCGGCAGCACTCTTGAAGGTGTCAAATTTCTTTCCGATGTTCATCAACTCATTAACTGCCATGCCCGATGCTTTTGCTTTAACAGTCATTTTTACAAGCTGCTCGGTAACTTCATCAATCGGGCCACCTATATTCGACATGGCAGTTTCCATACCTTCTAGCATCTCTGCTGGTGCAATTCCTATTTCTTTACCAACATGAGACAGTGCTATCATCTTTTTTTGCAATTGTGCAATAGGTTTACCAGTGCGGATTACAAGTTTGTTTAGGATTTGTCTTTGTTTTGTCTCCGCGACTCCAAACTTTGCTAGAATATGCTGTTGTTTGGCGAGCTTATGAGCCTGCTTCGTCGATAGTTGGTAGCCCTTATATACTTCGAAATTCATTTTTCCAGCGCTCGCTGCCACCGCCTTCATATCTAAGCCCAACTTGGTAAGCTCCCCAGCAGTTTCTGCTATTACCTCGCGATATGCATCCATGGATTGCATACCAGCATTCCCAGCAGCAACGGCAGCATCTTCAATTTCAGTGAACATTTTTATCAAAAAATCGATGAGATTAGCGAGTATTGTAATCGGCCCAAACATTTGTGCCAAACCTGCTCCTATTTTTTTGAATTTTTCACCGATGGTTCCAGAGTCAGAAGCCAACCCCCCAAGCATTTTGAGTACCGGCCCAGATTTGGTATTTGCAACATCAAAGCTATAACCAAAAGCCTTCCCCATGCTTGTGAGCGAACTACTAACGCTATCAGCAAATTTATTAACATCTTCTAGTTGCGCCTTTAAGTGTGCATACGCCTTTGCCATTTTCTGAGGATCGTCTGTCATCTTGGCAATATCTGCCATTCTACTTTTAAACCATTTACTTGCTTCGGATGAAGTTTGAATTTCTTTGCTTAAGGCTTGCATATCTTTGGTTAACTGAACCATATCAGCACCTTCTTTAGTCATCGCCTCTGCGATTGATTCCATGGCATCAACTCGGTTTCTTTCATACTTCGTTCTTGCCTTGGACATTTCAAGCATTTTGCCCTGAATGGCAAGGCGCTGCTGTTCCAGCTTGAGCATTTCTTTATGCTTTTCAAGCTGAAGTTTCATTTCTACTGATAATTCAGGGCCTGCATCAGGTGCTGGAGTAGGTTCCGGCTCCGGTGGCGGATCAGTAGCGTCTTCCCATTCCCACATAAAAAAGTCCTCTTAGTTCAATAACTAATTAGTAAAATAAAAAAAATGCCCGGATTTTCACCGGGCTATACTCGATTCGCTTTTTGGGTTTCTTTATTTTGTTTTTCGTATTCTTCGGATGTCCTTTTGAGCCACCAAAGTCTCAACCCAACAGGCAATGAATACAATTCCGATAAAGACCAGCCCCCATAATGTTTTAGAGTGAAAAATTGCTCATAAACATTTTCCATATACTCATCGCTCAGGCCAAAAAAAGTCTGCCCCTAAGGGCACCTCCAACTCTTGTTCATGGCCACAAGAGGGGCATTCAAAATCTTCAGTAATTTTAAGCTTAGGAGTGATACAGTCAACTGCTGATCGCAAATATCTTGATTCTGAGGCTGGTGCATTTTCCAAAAAGTGATTAATTACTTTTTGGCTGTTGTGCCCCTCTATTGAAACAATATATAGCTTCATTTGCTGTGTAACAGTCTCGTCGTCTTTTCTTCTTTTCTTTGCTGCTTGCTTTAAGTATTTCGTCTCTTCTTTTCCCGTCAGTAGTTTTACTTCTACGTTAAATTCAGTTCTTGGAAGAGTAATCATATAATTTCCATTTTCCAATTTTCTAATATCATAATCTTCCCACTCATCCCCAGAATATACATCTGGTTCGGATAGATTGAATTTCCACTTTGAATTGTGTCCGCACGAAGGACAGGAAACGCTAGTTTTGTATTCGTGCCCGTATGCGGATGCGCGAGCAGCTATAATAATAGCATTTCTGTCTCCCATTAGCAGTTCGCCTGGGTTTATGTTTTTATCAACAATTAGATTTGATATTAATCTATCTATTGCCATTCCGCTTTTTAGAAGGCTTCTTGATGTCAAAATATCTTCATCTTTTGCTGTCATATACCTAATTTCAATCGCCTCTTGTTGAAATAGCGGATGTCCTAATGGATATCCATTGCCACTCGATGGCAGTTCCACAAACTCTGTTGGAGTTATAAATTGCAATACTGATTTGTCTGTTGTGTTATCCACTTCATCACCACCAGATGCATGAGGACCAAAACGGTCTTCGTTATTTCTTATCATGTTCACCTCTTGTTAAAAATATATTTTATGCGTTAGAGCAATAGTAAGGATTAGCCTCTCTAAATTTTCTCCTTCTGCATTTTCTCGCTCTTCTCTTCCGCTCAGATGCAAAAAAGTCATCCTGGCTTTTGTCAATTTCTTTCAGCATTTGTTGCCTTTTTTCTTCGGCAAGTTGCTCTGCCTCTGCCTCTGCCTCCATATCCTTGGCTACTTGTTCCCAAGCTGCCGCAGAGCCTGCTTCAAGTTGTTCATCTTTTCCTGCTGGGTCTCCGGCACCTTTTTTCGGTATGATTTTTTGTTCAGCATCTTTCTTTGTTTTGGGATCCTCTTCAAAGGTGTTAGTTACTGCGTGATACACCTGCTTGAAAACAGAATGAGAGCCTTCCCCGGCAGTTTTTCTTTTTTTACTTTCCTTCAGCATTTCTGCTGTTGCCATTTCTAGAGCAAGTAAATCTTCTTTTTGTGCAGCAGCTATTAGCGCTTCCATCACTTGAGTTGATCTTTCAGAAAGATTCTTCCTTCCTGCCTCGCCCCTCTTAAGTTCTGATCTTACTGCTTTGTTGAAATCGTCCATAACTGAACCCAGGTGTTCCGCCCACGGATCGCTAGGGGCTGTATTTTCTACTGGAATATTGATTCCTATGCCTTCGAGTGCTCTTGAGGCAATTTTACGAGAAGTGTTTTCAAATTCTTCTGGCTTAAGGGATGTCAATGGAGACCCAGTAAAAGGAGCTTCCCCATGAGGTCTCTTGAAAATAAAATTAAGATATTTACTCTTACCCGTAGATTGCGTAGTCATATGCCACCTCCAATGTGTACTCAACCGGCTCATCTGAGTCGTATGTCAAATCGCCGAACTTCACACTCTTAATTAGTGGGTTAACTAAAACCCAAGCCTCGACAATTTTTCCTTCTGTGTTGATTTGTTGTATTAAAACGTTTTGGTTTCTTTTGCTAGCAGCAGTAAAGTCTGCCTTTCCAGATAATCCAGGACCGAATGCATTAGCAACTGTGGATGATTTTTCCGGAGTTGAGATTTCTCTTGGGGTTCCACCACCAGTGGATATTGGGTGCATAGATACATGAGGATATGTATACCCAGTATTGTTAATCATTTGTGACAACAAGCCGGCAGTATCAAATGCTGGTTCAGCGCCTCCGTTCATATCAATAAAAGTAATAGATATATCTCCCCATTTAGCTACTCCTGGGTATTTGAAGTTATGATTAATCAAAAGATATTCTTTAATATCAAAACTCACAGAAGGTTTACTAACTGATTTTACATTCGGTAAAAAGAAATCCCCAGCAACCGATACTAGAAATTTAGATTTCTGCTTTAATTCAATTCCACCAGTTGTCCACCAAGCCATTTACTTTCTCACTATTAGGTTGTTGTTTCAAATTTCTTAGAACCTGCGGCGCCGGTTGTATCGCATTTTGCCCAATCGTATCTAATTTCCAATTCAATCTCAGTCAATTCGTCGTTTTCGTAATCTAGGTCGCCATACTTCACAGACTTAATCCATGGAGCATGCAGTGTCCATTTTTCTAAAACCACATCGTTGGAATCTATTTGCATAATTACAACAGTTCCTGTTCCATTGGCACCAGCGGCTTTTTGCTTTGACATAGTTTCGAAAGAACCATCAACACCACCTGGGATTTTGTATCCTGCGTTTTCAATCATTTCATTAATTCTATTAACAGCATTTGGTGATATGGGATCCACAAGAGTCATGGTAATTGCTTGCCACTCAACCCTTCCCGGCCAATAAAAAGTATGATTCAAAAAGGAATGTTTAGATTCTGTTACTGAGAAATTTGGCTTTCCAACTTTTTTTGCATACCAAACAATACTAGTTGTATCGTCCGTCAAGCCCTCGAATTGAATCTTAAATCTAAAATTTCTTTTTGGATCCTTTTGTGCATTTCCTGTATTCCAAAATCCCATGGTTATATTTCTCCTTTAATATTAAATAGTTTACTAGGCAAATTCGGCACCCGTTCGAGTGACAATAAAGTCAATCGCAATATATTCAATTGCCCTAGCAGGCTTCAAATACACTTGAGCATACAATATATTTTGATCGATAAGTTCTGGTGTAGTTGTGGTTTCGTCTAAAACCAACTTGTACTCTGTGAGTCCAAATCTAGATTGAACATCTTCCAAAATAGGTTCAGCACCAGCGAGGAACCGATTCCAAGTCGCCTCAACATTATTATCAAATAAAATGTTTCTAGCAACTCTTGAGATTCTAGATTTAAGGTAAATAAGAAGCCTTCTAACATTAATTCTATCTAATGCTGATCGGAAACTCGTTTGAAGTGTTTTTTGACCGAACACGACAACTCCTTCATTTGGAAATGTAGCAATGGGATTAACATTAACTTGAGAATATAGCAAGTCTCTCTGATCAGAATCCAGCCTTTGTCTTGCCTGAACCACAGTTGGGCCGGATGGACCACCTAAGTTACCAAGACCGCCGCGATTGAATCCAGCAGGCGCAAACCATGCCGCAGTAGCCGCTTCAGATTGCGCCATGGCACCCAATCCAGCAATGGATGAGGGTATCCAGACTCGTTGATTATTGTTGAGTTTATCAATAATCTGAACAGCAGGATAAAAACAACAAGCAAAACTGTTATCAATATTTCTAGACTTTAAGTTACTGATAGCCAAATCTACACTTCCCCTTCTGTCACCAGCCGAGTCAGTAGATTCGTAAATAGACTTATAATCACTTTGAATATCAATAATAGCAAGAACATCTTGTCTATCTTGTGCAACAGCCATTACCTTATCGGTTAAGTCTGTAATATAAATACCCGGAACTGTTAACAGATTTCCAGGAACAGCTTCTGGATCAGAAACGGAATCAAGCGCCTTATTTACTGTGTATCTTAAGTAATTCGAAGTATCGTCTGTTCCGAATCCGGTAATCTTTGCATTTCTAAATGGCTCTGATTCCGTAACATCCAACCCGTGTCTTCCACCGAACAAGGGCATAGCAAACTGTCTTACTTTTTTATCAAGCAAAGCAGACGAGCCGTTTACTGCTGTGTAAGACTTATTTGCTCTTCTGGAGCCTGATACCCACTGAACCTTGTTAAGGGTTGTATCAATTTTAATATCATCCAAAGAGAATATAAAACTATGTTCAAAATCTCCAGAAGGATCTGAAATATTGGAATTGTAATTCGAGGGCAGGGCTCTCAAATAATCACAATAATCTGTGTCATGCAAGTTAGAGGTTGCGCTAACTTTTGGACGAACTCCAAAGAATGGCTTATATTGGTTTGAAACCAAGCCATCAGAGCCAGAGACTCTCATCCTCAACTTGGGAAATTCAAATTGTACAGCAGCATTAGCAATAGAACCACTATAAAACTGCCCTGACATATTATTCGCATAAGAAGAAGAAAGTAGAGGAACTGAACCTGAACCGGCAACAAAAGCGCCGGCAAAGCCGCCACCATCCCTACCGTGTACAGTAGTGGAGCCGCTTATAAGGGTAAATGTTTTCGGACGGCCTGGCCCCATAAACCCAAATGGAAGGTTTGTTGGTTGATAATTGGGAACTTCCTTATACATTCTGACTCTAACATAGTCAGAACGATTTACGTTGTTTCCAAGTTGTTTAAATCTTTTATTATCATCATCCCATTCCAATCTTTGATCACCAATCTTAACAGCGATATGGTTCTGATCTCCAGGCTTAAGATTTAGATTATTATACTTCTCTAAAGTGTTACCGGCAACATCCATAACTCGAACGGTAAAGCTTCCGTAACTGTTAACAAGAGGGTTGGCTGAGAATCTGATATCCTCGATACCAATCATGATGTCTTTTTGCAATTCATCCCCAGAATGAAGAGACTCAAATCTGAAAAGTTTTGTTGCTTGGCTAGCATCGTATGAAGTTGGGGCACCGGTATCATCCGCTATAATCCACCCAGAAACAGAAGCCGAGTGTGCTGCTCTGTGATAGCCCCAGTTGCCTGTTGCGGCAGCATTATTATCTAATTTTTGCAGCGGCAAAAGGATGCCATGCTGATTCCCGGAAGAAGAGCCTGTAACTAGACTGGTAAGGTGTTGTTCGAAAGTTTCCCCAAGCCAATATGTTTTTATGGATGTTGAATCAATCATATCTGAATTAACTAATTGGGGATTGGTGTTTAAAACATTTCGAATATATTGTGAACTTTGTCTATTAAAGTTGAAAAAATTTGTTGATCCAACTTGGGTGCCGTCTGATTTAAAAACATTCACACCAAACTTAAGAGAGTCTCCAACAGAAGGCAGCATCGCACATGCATCAGAGTTATCTGTTTTCCCTGCATTGTGCAACTGCAAGTAACCAGAATCACAATAAATGATAGCAGCTAAAGCTCCTCGTCTACTATTGGTGATAGCATCATTAGTGGGTGCTGTTAGGGCTGTTGTGCCATCCGGATTTATCGCATCAGTTCCCTCATTGGCATCGGTAAAACTACCAGCACCCTTGAGAGATGCAATTTTAAGCACACCGCCTCCAACTGCTTTGGCATTAATGTGTTTAAGATAGCCAGCAGTCACAGCGGCGTTAATAGCAGTTACTAGCGCACTAGCAGCAGAGGCAACTCCGCCTGATTGATCAAAAGTCCTTAATGCTGAGGTTTCTGTCGTTCCCGCTCCAGCGTCAGCTTCAAATTTAACAGCGGTTCCAGCGGAATCAGTAATAGTATAATAGCCACCTTCATCGATTGTGCCACCAATAGTAAAAGTAACATAATTCAACGTACTAATCGCACTATTGTCTGCAATGAAAAGTCCATAAGCAGTTGAATTACTACCTACTGCTTTGGTTGCAATGGACGAAGACAGTTGCCAACCGGCTAATCCTTTTGTACCAGCTTGAGCCACAGAAGATTGATCCCCCAAGAGCCTCACGTATGTAATTGGCGAGTTTTCTGATGCTAACCACGCCTGGGCTGCGTATGCACCGTAAGTTGGTGCGCTAAGATTTGGGCCATCTCTCCAGACATCCCCCATCTCCGATACACCACCAGGTGCCGGCTTACCAAAAACACTCACAAAGTTTGCTAAAGTTTTAATTTTTATGGGCTGCATTCCGGGGCCCTTACGTGCTCTACCTATAATAATAGGTCCTTCGTTGTTTGTGTCGCTTGGTAAAATCGACTCATCAATCTCATTTATCTGGATTCCTGGTGATAAAAAATCAAATTTCGTAGGCATTAACCATATCTCCTTTAAGTTTTTCTTATTCACAATAAATAGTGTCGTTTAATGCAAATGGAATAAACCACTACATTAAACGATAATAACTATAACGTTATGTTGTATCATCTTTACAGGCACCATCTTCATCAGCCTCTCCGACAATAGTCAAATTTCTTTTTTCCGCTGTCACTCCTAGCTTCAAGTCACCCATTCCTGGTTCATATTTTTCCGCCTCAGTCCACTTTGCAAGCTGGGTTATTTTGCCATTTTCGTCGAATACAGTGTCGGAAACCTTGGTGGCATACACTGCGCGATCCTCTTCTGATATATTGACAAGGGAAACTTGTTTTGTACATGTGCCTTCTTCTGGTGGTGACTCTGTTGTCAATCGTTCGGTAACTCTGATTGTTACCATCGTTTCTCTTTTTGAAACTTTTGGAGTTGGCTCATTGACATCTTCTCCAATTATGTAACCAAGTACTTTGATTTCAACTTTGGTGTTAAATGTCCTCTCTTCTTCAGCCATGTTAGCCAAATTGTTATTTTGAGAAAAGTCTTGTTGAATAAATGCCTCAAACATATGATTGTCTTTTCTAAAAACAAAGTGATTCAACTGCCCTGTCTTTGCTATAAACGGAGTCAATATGTGATTCATTTGTTGTTGGTATTCTGTTCTCAAATTTATTGTATAAGTTATCGAAACATATGTAGGAACAGGAACAAGATACTCATCATAAACAATTTTACGACTAACTCTTGGATAGAAAGTTTGCCCATGGACTTTAAATGCATCTGAGGCTTGTAGGATGGCTGTTTTTTCTTGATTTATCTTAGTCACAACCTTGAAAGCACCACTCCCTCGATATCCTCGCCCTGGTGACCGGCTTGGTCTCAAATCTGCTTGTACCGGCCCCTTGAAAGAAGGATCCTTAGCTATTGCGGTTCTCTCAATGCTTATTAGAGGCAATATTAGCTTCCCGGCGGAGTCTCTGATTTTTTGGTTTGCTTTTGATTGAAAAGCTCGCTCTGCACCCGTCCATAAAACAGGAACCTTTACGAAATCACCGTTAATAATGGTGTGGATGTTAAATACTTCGTCAATGTGCTCGTAGAAACCCACATCTACAGTTTCCAGCGTAGCTGGTTTCATAAAAAGTTCTTCATTCTGCATTGAATAGCCCATCCCTTGCTCTTATGCACTGTGCATGTGTTTCAAATTTGTGTTCAGGTTGCCCAAATAAAAGTTTTGGCTCAATCAGCTTAACTATTTCATAAAATATCGAGCCATACCTCACAAAGTCTCCCTCTCTGACGTATAAATCTTGATCTTCTGTTAGTCTTCTTTTGTGAAATTTAACCATGACTTTTGTTGTCTTATCAATTGCAACACCTTCCATATATTCTGTCTCAATTCCTTGGTATTCTACCATGGCGTATATTCTTATGGGAGGTAAAAATGTTTTTTCCATAGCCTCTCCATATAGGGGGTGGAAATTTGTATGCTCAATGTCAATTGGGAAATAGAGTATTTGCTGGCCGACAACTCTTTCGGTAATTTCGTCATTAACCTGCTTTACTAAGTCCCTTTCCTTCTTTCCCAAGAACATTGGTGGGGGAGGCTGTTCTGATTTTTTCCACTTATCGTCTGACATTTACATCACCCCACAAATATCTTCATCGGGACTTTTTGAACAATACCATCAATATTATCCATCATCGCCTTGTCTTTTTCAGCTATCTTATCATATGTCATCTCAGAGAGTAGCGTCTTCAACTCGTCTCTCAAGGCATTTTGCTCTTCTTTCGACTGAGAAAGCAAATCGGAAGCATTCAAAGTCACTGTCTCGCCGGGTATGGGCACAACCCCTCCAAATTTGCCTCGAATCTGGCCAAGAGTCTCCTTAGACAGTGCTAAACAAAATCTTCTAATCCATTGCTTCCCAACAGAGTTTATATTTTCATATGCAATGTTCTCGAATGGAAGCGTATTCATGTTGTTTACTCCCAATCCCTGGCCGCCTTGTTCGGCATCCTCATACGGCCCAGAGTCCACACTAAACCTAATCCAGAACTTCTCTGGTGAAACTTCCGTTGGGGTTGGAAACAATCTCAACTTGTTATCAATAATCTCATATGAGTAGTGAGACGCTCTCGTATATAAATGATCCTCATATTGAACAGCCTGAATCTTGTTCTGCCATGGAGGAATTACATTGAAGCTTGAGTCATCAGCATATTGCCCATAACTGTGCATATCCCCAGTGACGTTTAAGCCGCCGTAATAGCCGTAAAATCGCCACATCTGTCTAGGGGTAACGTAGTATACCTGTCGTATCTTAACACGCTTATTATCCTTAAGAACGCCAGCGTATGAGGCTGTGCTTCCTCCCCCTGATGGGTTGGCTGATGCTGATAGGATTGCTTGCAAATCATAATCCTGTTGATCGTTGTTAGGACTAAACGAAGCAGAGTATATTGGCTCCGTTCCACCAGCCGTAGCTTCATGGCTAAAAGTATCGCCTGCCCTAAACGCATAATCAAATTTAAACTTTGGATAAAAAAGTGCTGCCCCGGTGCCCGAATTGACTTCGCCTCGATGATTAAATGATGCCGTTGGGGCACCTAAAGCAAACCCAAGCGAATTCTTTGCCTGGTGAAGGTTAACGATATAGGAGTATTCTAAAACCGCTTCTTCGTAATTGGCGTACACGTTCTTCTCTGTGAGTTCGATATCAAGAACATCTCCACCGAGCTTCTTATATGTGTAGGCAACCTGTGAGGCTGCGCCATTTAGGAAATTAGCAGATCCAGTGTAGGCTCCGATGGGACATGCTGCCGCAACATTTCCAGTCGCACCAGTCACTGGTAATACAATAGCGCTAGTCGTAGCCGCTGGTGTTAATTTTGGTAAAGCCATTCATGAAACCTCCGATCATTTGTAAATAGTTTCTCAAACAGGAAACTGTCTTTACTCTTTACGCGGCTTCAATAGCTTTGATAATATTCGCTTTTGTTGTGGATGCTTTTAAGGTTAAGCCCATATCTTTTGCTACTTTTAACAAATCTTTTTTGTACATCGTCTTTAAGTCTTGAGTCTCCGCTTGTTCCTCTTCCAATTCGGGAGGGGGCTCCGTTGCCAAGAACTGCGGTTCGATAATTGCGGCGCTTGTCGGTTCGGTGGTTGCTTGCATGCTGTCAATTGTTTGCAAAATTGTATCGCAAGTGCTTGACACGCTTTTCATGCGTTCAAGGACAACCGAATTGTCTTCAACAACCTTTGCCATCTTTGCTTCTTGCTCTCTTGCCTTCATTCGCTCGATTCTTCGTAAGCGTCTCAAGCGTTGTGATTTTCTTGCCATGGTATCTCCTTGTCGATATAAATAGTTTTTAAATCTGAAAATTTGGGTGAAAATAAAATTTGAGAATCTAACAAATTCAAATAAAAAAGCCTTGGCAATCGCCAAGGCTTGGATTGTATCAGGCTCAAAAACTA
>Ga0163180_10001759_pt1 | contig 12247 bp, 14 predicted proteins | sample AtlANTMetagenome_2_FD_109647 | JGI IMG/M metagenome (GOLD analysis project Ga0163180, IMG submission 109647) | Marine eukaryotic phytoplankton communities from the Atlantic Ocean - Atlantic ANT 4 Metagenome | ecosystem: Environmental > Aquatic > Marine > Oceanic | place: North Atlantic Ocean...
AGAGCACCGGCCTGAAGTAAGCGTTAACTACGACAGTGAATCCAAAGAGATTGTCGTTTCCCGAAGTAATGATGACCGACACTCTCGGGCATTTCATGGGCTTACCCGTGCTTTGCTTGCAAATATGGTGTACGGCGTCAAAGAGGGATATGAAAAACGACTGGAAATCGTTGGTGTCGGTTACGTGGGCCAAGTGCAGGGCGATACTCTCAGCCTGCGTGTTGGTCTGGCAAACGAACTTAAAAAGAAGATTCCGGTTGGCTTGGATGTAACCTGCCCGGATCAAAACCATGTTGTTGTTCAGGGTTGTGATAAGCAACTTGTAGGTCAGTTTGCTGCTGAAGTACGTGCACTTCGCAAGCCAGAACCTTACAAGGGAAAAGGTATTCGCTATGAAGGTGAATACGTGAAGATTAAACCTGGTAAAGCAGCAACATAATAAAGCCTGATCGCAGGTGATGAAATACATTATTAACCCGAGGTTAAGACCGTGGATAAACAAAAGTTCTTAGGTAAGCAACGTCAGCGACGCCGCTTCCATACACGAAAACGAATTCGTGGAACCGCAGATCGGCCACGAATGTCCGTAAACCGTTCCAACCGCAATATCGAAGTTCAGGTAATTGATGACTTTGAAGGCAAGACACTCGTAAGCGTTAGCAGTCGGGATGGCGAAACTGGAAGCGGAATCAGCTATGGCGGAAACTGTGATGCTGCTGCAGCTATTGGAAAAGCTGTTGCGGAAAAGGCCATCGCCGCTGGGATCAAGGCTGTTAAATTTGACCGCGGCGACTCTAGATATCACGGCCGAGTAGCTGCACTTGCTGATGCTGCACGTGAGGCAGGATTGGAACTGTAATCGCGGTTGTCGTGAAAAACGAATCATTAAAGAAAACACACTTATAAACTTATAAATGGGAGCTGCTAAATCGTGGCTACAGATTTACGCGGAGAATTAGTCGATCACACGATCAAAATCAAGCGATGTGCTGCCGTAGTAAAAGGTGGACGCCGTTTCAGTTTTGCTGCAATGGTTGTCGTCGGAAATGGCAACGGTCGCGTTGGTTGGGGTTACGGCAAAGCGAATGAAGTGCCGCCAAGCGTGAACAAAGCTCAGAAACAGGCTGAACGCAGCATGATCGATGTCTCACTAAATAACGACACCATCCCACATTCAATTCAGGGTCGCTTCGGAGCTGCTAAAGTCCTGCTGGTTCCAGCTGGTGCCGGTACCGGTATTATCGCTGGTGCTGCTGTGCGTGCTGTTTGCGAAGCGGCTGGTATTAAGAATATCCTTACCAAGAGCTTTGGTACGAATAACCCGGTGACGTTGGTTAAGGCCACCATCGATGCACTCTCGAAGGTGCGAAGCGAAGATCATGTGTTCCGCATGAGAGGGGTAGAGAAATAATGAAACTACATGACGTAAATCAGGGAATTCAAAAGAACAAGAAACGCCGGCGCGTCGGGCGTGGCCCGGGAAGTGGTCATGGCAAAACGGCTGGCCGAGGCCATAACGGCCAAAAGTCACGTGCCGGTTGGTCCCAGCGTGCTACCTTTCAGGGTGGTGCCATGCCTATGGTACGACGTATTCCAAAACGTGGATTTAATAATAAATTCGCCCTCGAAGTGTTCGCGATCAACGTTAGCCAACTCGAAAAGTCATTTGAGGATGGTGATACGGTTTCGCCGGAGACACTACGGGAAAAGGACATCGTTAAACCACAGAGTTATGATGTTCTAAAAATCCTCGGAAATGGTGAACTTTCAAAGAAGCTGAATGTCTCTGCACATCGATTCAGTGCATCAGCAGCTGAGAAAATTGCCCAAGCTGGCGGAAGCACAACCGTGCTGCCCGGCAAAGCACCCGTGGTGAAGGGACAAAAGAAAGCTGAACGGTCCGCCGAATAGAAAATGTCAAACGGAGTGACAACGCTCACCTGTGAATCAGTTCTACAGGTTGCCACTTAAAAGGATAACTGTCGCCAATGTGGGAAAAAATCAGAGTCATCTTCACGATCCCGGAACTCCGGAACCGGATCATGATCACACTGATCTGCCTGGCAGTTTACCGGGTAGGTTACTGGATCACGATTCCCGTCGTGGACCAACAGGCAATTGCTCAACAGGCAAGTGACGGTACCGGTCTCGCTGGACTCATTACACGAGTAAGTGTTTTCGCTGCAAGTAACCTCACACAAGCCACGATCTTTGGCCTTGGCATCATGCCGTATATCTCGGCATCGATTATCTTCCAATTGCTTGGAAGCTTTCATCCAAAAATCCAGGAACTTCGTAAAGAAGGACAAGCCGGGCAAAAGAAGATCAACGACTATACCCGTTACCTCACAGTTGTCCTTTGTCTCGTACAGAGTTTCTTTTACGTCGTGGCATACCTAAACGGAAGTGATGCCGCTAATACTCTAATTCATGAAAACTATCAGGCGCTGGATTCTCAGGGTAATCCTACCGGAGCGTTGACCTGGAGTTGGACCATTATTTCGGTATTGATCATGACATGTGGAGCAACCTTCCTCATGTGGTTGGGTGAACAAATCGATGAGTATGGAATTGGTAATGGTATTAGCTTGTTAATCATGGCCGGTATCCTTGCTGTGATGCCCGGTGCACTAACAGGCTTATTCGCAAATGCCAAATTTGAGCTCACGGGTCTTGATAGTGGTATCGTCGGTGTTGAATCGATGATTATCCTTGCATTCCTGTTTGTGGCAGTCGTATTCGGGGTCGTCTTTATTACTCTTGGACAACGACGAATTCCAATGCAAAGTGCCAAACATGTACGCGGGCGACGTGTATATGGAGGAACCCGCCAATTCCTGCCATTGCGAGTTAATCAAGGTGGTGTTATGCCGATCATTTTTGCCAGTAGCTTGCTGATGATCCCAGCTATCATGTTCGGTGCGTTTGCTCAGATTTCCGATCCGGATGGAATGGCTGGAGTCTGGAATACACTGTCGGGAGTGTTTAGCCCCGGCACAGGATTTATGTACAACGCGTTTTATATCGCAATGATATTTTTCTTCTGTTACTTCTGGACTGCGATCACTTTTAACCCAAAAGAGATGGCTGAAAACCTTAAGGAGTACGGAAGCTTTATTCCTGGTTACCGACCGGGAAGACACACGTCGAATTACCTAGAAAAGGTGATGGTTCGAATTACCTACGTCGGAGCGGCATTCCTCTCCCTCGTTGCTGTGATTCCAACTGTCGTCGCAGGTGGCTTGAACGTGGATTTTAGTTTGGCCAGTTTTTATGGTGGTACCGGACTGCTGATTGCAGTGAGTGTTGCTTTTGATCTGGTTCAAAAAATTGATAGTCATTTGGTGATGCAGAATCACAAGGGACTATTAGATTCCTAACTTCACAACTTCCGTTGGGTGAACCAACGGGATACGTGATCAATCCGATGTGGAGATGATGCCGTGATCATTATATTGATCGGCCCACCAGGATCAGGGAAAGGCACCCAGTCGCAAAGACTGATTGATTATCTCGAAACCGCTCACCTATCAACCGGCGAGCTGTTTCGCGAACATATTTCGTCAGAATCAGCACTTGGGTGTGAGGCAAAACAATTTATTAGTCGCGGTGAACTGGTGCCTGACCATGTTGTAGACAACATGGTCGCACAGACACTCGAACAACCTCGGTTTGCGGACGGATGTCTGTTCGACGGTTATCCGCGATCGGTTCCTCAAGCAGAAGCACTTTCACAGTTGCTCAATTTGCAGCAACGTGAAGTGACTCTGGTTCTGGAATTAGATGTGCCTGACAGCGTTCTTGTCGAACGTTTACTGGCACGCCAGCGTGCGGATGATACGCTGGAGACAATTAAACATAGGCTGGAAGTCTATGGCGCTCAAACTCGGCCATTGCTTGAATACTACAAGCAACGAGGCAAGCTTGAGACAGTCGATGGTCAAGGAAGCGTCGACGATGTTTTTGGACGGATTCAAGCGGTAGTTAACCAGTTAAAGACTGACAGCAGCGAATCGGAAGAATCAAATCCTTCAACGTGTAGCAACTAAATCGATTTTGCTGCCGATTGAGGTGTTTTGAAGCTGTTTTTGTGGGACTTATTGGCCTACCGCGCCCCTTGATGATGGGCGAATTGCCCGTTTATACTGACTTACTTGCAATTTATTTTTTCATCTGGGTAACAGAGACATGAAAGTTCGAGCTAGCGTCAAACGAATTTGCGAAAACTGCAAAATTGTGCGTCGTAAAGGTCGTGTTTACGTGATTTGTTCAACAAACCCTCGCCATAAACAGCGACAGGGTTAGTCAGACTACCACGTTTTACTGAACTGTAACCCTGATTAGTTCTGGTGCAATCCAGCACGCAAAGGAGTGAATAGTTATGCCGCGTCTTTTAGGTGTGGACATTCCGAACGATAAACCAGCCCATGTATCCCTGCGTTACTTATATGGTGTTGGCCCGAAGACTGCTCGTGATCTGTGTCGCAACGCCGGCATCGACCCTCAAACTCAAGCCCGTGATCTGGCTGAGGATGAATTGGGGCGATTGGCTGCACTGCTCGAACGCGATTACACAGTTGAAGGTCCTCTACGTCGTAAGGTCCAACAAGACATCGCTCGCCTGCGTGAAATTAAAGCATATCGGGGAATCCGTCATCGAATGGGACTACCTGTTCGTGGCCAGAATACTCAGACAAATGCTCGTACGCGTAAGGGTCCGAAGAAGACCGTTGCCGGTAAGAAAGGTGTTAAAGACCTCCGCTAAGGAATTGCAATTCCGCCTTGGAGTTCTGCGTTTTACATCGCCTGACCATAACAAACTTATTGGAGTAGATTGGCCGTGGCCAAAAGCAAAAAAAGAAAAGTTCGTCGCAATGTGACTGTTGCCGTTGCTCATATCAAGGCAACCTTTAATAACACAACAGTAACTATCACCGATACCAAGGGTGATACACTTTGCTGGGCAAGTGCCGGTACAAGTGGATTTAAAGGAAGCAGAAAGAGTACGCCGTTTGCCGGACAGTGTGCCGCACAACAAGCTGCTGAAAAGGCGATCAAGTTTGGTGTGAAGGAAGTAGACGCTCGCGTCAAAGGTCCTGGCAGCGGTCGTGAAAGTGCTGTAACCGCTCTGCAACAAGCTGGTCTGAACGTAAAGTCGATTGAAGACGTTACCCCCATTCCACATAACGGTTGCCGACCACCAAAGAAACGTCGCGTGTAATTACACCCGCTACCGTTTCACTCCCTAACAATTCATTCGTTTGGTTTTAACCATTTCAAAACATCATTAACCACCACGTAAGTTATTCGTGGTACTTTTGGAGGCGACTATGCATATTCGTTGGCGCTTACTTGAACTTCCCAGTATAGTGGAATGTGATAAAGCAACGCTTACTGATACATACGGTAAGTTCACCGCTGAACCGTTCGAACGCGGTTTAGGTGTCACGGTTGGAAATAGTCTGCGACGGATTCTGCTGTCCAGTTTGATGGGTAGTGCTGTCACGCAGATCAAGATTGAAAATGCACACCACGAGTTTTCCACGCTTCCGGGTATTCAGGAAGATGTCACAAACATCATCCTGAACGTGAAATCACTCGTTGTAAAAAATCATTCCGACGGCTTGAAAGTTATCACCATCGATAAGAGTGAGCCTGGTCCCATCCTCGGCAGTGATATCACAACCGATCAGGGCGTCGAAATCATAAACGGCGATCACGTGATCGCAACGTTGACTGAATCGACTCCGTTCCACATGGAAATGGTTGTTGATAATGGTCGTGGTTATATCCCAGCATCAGAACAAGGTACCGGTGACCGTGAAATCGGAATTATCCCGATCGATGCCGTATATAGTCCTGTAACTCGCGTGCGATACCAAGTTGATGAAACACGTGTCGGCCAAAAGACTAACTACGACAAATTAACTCTGGAAATCTGGACCAATGGTTCCATCAATCCGGAGATGGCAATTGTTGAAGCCGCTAAGATCCTTCGAAAACACCTGAACCCGTTCGTTCAATATTCAGAATTGGGCGCTCAGGTTCACGCTGCAGATCGCTCTGCACGAAGCCCTGAAGACATTGAACTGGAAGCCAAACTCAATCTACCAATGGCTTCGCTTCAATTGTCCGTAAGAGCAAATAACTGCCTTGAATCTGAAATGATTCATACGGTACGTGATTTAGTACAGTTAACCGAAGACGGTTTGATGCAAATCAAGAACTTTGGTGAAACAACATTGGTGGAAGTACACGCCAAGCTGAGTGAACTCGGCCTGCATCTTGGCATGCGAGTACCACCTCCGCAACAGTCGTTTTAAGTGAAGTAGTTGTCACTGAGACTCAAGCAAGTTCAATAGGTTTTGTAATATAGAGAAAGACACTTCCTGCAGATGGAAGTGACAAGATCATGCGACACAGAAAACGTGGACGTCGTCTAGGACGTAGTTCAAGTCATCGAAAAGCGATGTATCGGAATATGGCCAGCAGCCTGTTTCTGACCTACCGTGGCGAGGAAGTTGCCGAAGTCTATGGTTATGAACGCAAGCAACCGGCAGGTCGTATTGTTACAACCCTAGAAAAGGCTAAAGAAGTACGCTCGCTCGTGGAAAAGTGCATTACCATTGCACGCAAAGCTAAGCCACATCGGGAAGCATCCGAAGCAATCGTGTCCCCAGATAAATTCGGTAAGGGTGCAGAAAGCTTTAGCAAGAAACGAGAACCTGAGCTATGGGCTCAGTGGTCCGATGCTCGTGCTCCATATGTAACCGCACAGCGTCGATGTTTTCAATTGCTCGGTAGCCGTGAAGCAGTCGCGTTGCTATTCGATGTCGTTGTTGATGAAATCGGCGAACGAACACATGGTTATACAAGAATCGTCCGTCTGGCTACCCCGCGACTTGGGGATGCTGGGACTCGTGCAATCCTGGAAGTCGTTCAGGATGATAAGGTTCGCGAATCATACAGCTCCGCTGAAGCTCCTTCACTTGAAGTAGAAGACGATGAAGCCGCTGTAGAAGATGCAGAAGCCACTGAGAATGTCGCTGAAAGCGATGCCGATGAAGCAGCTACGGATGAAGCAGCTACTGATAATTCGGCAGAAGCTGCCAATGACAGCGAAGACACCACTGACGAAGCGGAAGAAGAAGCCGCATCTGATGACGACGCTGAAGAAGCTAGTGACGATTCGGACGCTGAAGCTGAAGCACCCGCTGAAGAAGAATCTGATGACACTGAGGAAGCTGAAGCATCAGACGATGACGATGCTGATAGTGATGATGCTGATGAAGAAGATTCTGAAGCTGAAGCATCCGATGACTAGGCGATGACTTGGTTCAGATAACCAGTTTCTGATTGTTAGATTCTGGAACATAAACTACACACGTCGAAGAGACCTGCCAACTTGGTAGGTCTTTTTTTGCGCGCCTGAATTCCTGAAAAACTATGGCAATTCATAGCATGTTTCTGGGATACTGTGAGCCATACGCATAGTGGCTGTTCACGATGGACGCCACAGAAAACTCCATGGATGGATCCACGGATGGATAATACGCTCTCTCGAAAAGACAAGCTTACAGGTGCGACGGTGCCCGTCGGTTTTGATTTCACCTGGCATATGCGCCGGCTCTGTGAACACATCTGTAATGATGTGCCGGAAATGCATCATATCGACATGTGTCGAGTAGCGATTTCCTTCTCTCAGGCACGCAAGAGCGTCCGACATGGGTTACATGCATCCCTTACGCCCATGCGTTTTGAAGGCGGTGCTGAAACGGGAGAACGCAACGGCACAGAATATCGCGCTCAACGTCTCTACGATGCCACTGGGATGGAAATGCTCTATATTTTGCGGTTCTATCTTCCAAGATTTCAAAACGAGCCGTTTGGCGAAAAACTGACAACCATATTCCATGAACTTTGGCACATCAGTCCACAGTTCGATGGTGACTTGAGACGGCATGAAGGACGATGCTACATACATTCACAATCAGAAGCAGAGTATGACGCTCATGCGGCTCGTTTAGCTCAGGCTTGGCTGTCCAGTAATCCCGATGCTGCTGTATTTGACTTTCTTAACTACGACTTTCAGCAGTTGGAATTGATTTACCACCGGATAATTGGTGTAAAGATTCCACAACCCAAGCTAATCCCGCTAAGTGCTTAAGCCGAAAAGCTCGCCGACCCTTTCTTGGGGTTGACGTGATTGTGCAAAACACCATATTTTCCACCTTCGTTTCTTTTAGCACGACAGCACGGATGGACATGCGCTTTCACAGTTGCAAATTAGTGATCATAGGAATATGCATACTCATATGTGGTATGACCGGTTGCAATCTGCTTGAAAAACCAAATTGGACGCTTGAAGAAGCGATGGATTCGCCCGTAGAGTTAAACGCTCCTCGTATGGCTTCCGATGCGGTGGTCTTAGAAATTGCATTTATCCACGTCAATCCAGAAGACATTGCAGCCACTGCACCGCTGTGGGTTGATATCGATGAAAACCATGTACCGATACAACTTCGGGGTCAATTAAATGACAATGGAATACGCTGCGGCCTCATTGGTGGGATGATTCCAGAATCTGTTCTGCAGCTAATCTCAGCTGAAAAGAATCAGGTAGATCATGAGAATATTCCCGAGCATGTCAAACAGAGTGGTCATGCTCGCAATATGCGTATGCAGTTTCGCCATGGACGCGAAGGGAAAATCGTAATGAGCAACCATCAGCAGGACGAAATGAAAATCGTACAAGTAGATGGTGACTACATAACGGGAAGTGCGTTTAATCAGGCTCAGGCAACATTTACGGTAAGAACATATCCAAAAGGTGACGGTCGCGTGGAGATTGAATTAACTCCTGAAATTCATCACGGTCAACCCAAATCAAATTTCATTGGGCATGATGGTAGTTGGTTAGTTCAAACTGAACGCGAAGTCACTGCATTTGAAAACCTAATCACACGGAACATACTGTCGCCGGGTGAAACTCTATTACTTACATCTACACCTGACTCTAAGGGCCTCGGGGGGCACTTCTTTTCTACGGGACCGTCAAGGAATGATACTCACTACGTGCTGTTGATCCGCCTTGCACAAACTCAGGCTGACGATCTCTTCGAGTCTGAATCATCATCAGAATCGCTTGCAACACACTAAATGCCCCCTATCGCAAATTCGATTCTGTTCAAATAATGAACTCTTCATGGCACCATGCTGACGCAATGATACTTCGCCGGATCTAATGGCGAGAAGTCGGCACCGAGATTTAGATTACTTTGACCCGCCCATTTGCTAGGAGTTTATCGATGGCTTTAGTTCCGTTGAGAACGATATTGGATCATGCTGCTGAAAACGACTATGGAGTCGCTGCATTTAACGTAAACAATATGGAACAAATTCAGTCGATCATGGAAGCTGCAACGGAGACAGATTCCCCAGTGATTGTTCAGGCATCGCGCGGTGCACGTGCCTATTCTCAAGATGCATACCTGCGGCACTTAATGCTTGCAGCTGTGGAACTATATCCACAGATTCCAATTGTGATGCATCAAGATCATGGTAATAGTGTAGACACCTGTGCCAGCGCGATCGAAAACGGCTTTACCTCGGTCATGATGGATGGCTCGCTCGAGGAAGATGGGAAAACACCTGCCAGCTACGAATACAACGTTGATATCACACGTCAGGTAGTGGAACTTGCACACGTAAAGGGAGTCAGTGTTGAAGGTGAACTCGGCTGCCTCGGTTCCTTAGAAACAGGTATGGGTGACCAGGAGGATGGCCACGGTGCAGAAGGCGTACTGTCACATGATCAATTACTAACAGATCCCGATGAAGCCGCTCAATTCGTCGAAGCAACAAACGTAGATGCTCTGGCCGTTGCTATTGGCACAAGCCACGGGGCTTATAAATTCACTCGTCAGCCGGATGGCGACATTCTGGCCATGGATCGAATCGAAGCGATTCATGCAAAGCTACCAAACACCCACCTCGTAATGCATGGCAGCAGCTCGGTACCACAAGAACTTCAGGACATCATCAATGAATTCGGTGGTGATATTCGTCAAACATGGGGAGTTCCTGTCGAAGAGATCCAACGGGGTATTCGTGCGGGTGTTCGTAAAATCAATGTCGATACAGACAATCGTCTGGCAATCACCGGTGCCATTCGCCGCGTACTGGCTGAGAATCGTGCAGAATTTGATCCTCGTGCGTATCTAAAACCCGCACGCGCTGCGATGAAACAGGTTTGTGTTGATCGCATGACAGCATTTGGTCAGGCTGGACAAGCTGAAAGTCTACGTGCAAAGCTCTAATCTGAGCACCACGTTCGCATTGATTGAATCCACGAAACTGGGGTAGAATTCCCTCGCGCAAGGAGTGCGCGCATCATCATTTCGCGGTCAAGGATGGCAGCTATGCGAAACGACAACTCACCAGATTCCATTGCACATCTTCAGCAGATGTCACCGGCCGAGCAATTAGAGCTCGCTCAGGCAGTATTGCGCACCGAAGCAGACGCGCTATGTCAATTGGCACTGGATTTAGATCGTTCGTTCGTACAGGCGACTGATGCGTTACTCGCTACGCTGGGATCTGTCATCATTATCGGCATGGGAAAAGCCGGGCTAATCGGTCAGAAGATTGTTGCAACTCTCGGGTCCACCGGTACACCTAGCCACTTTGTACATCCGGCCGAAGCCGTACACGGTGATTTGGGAAGGATTCGAGAGTCCGATCTCGTCTTGTTGCTTAGTTTCAGCGGGGAAACTGAAGAGATCACTTCGTTGCTGCCAGCTCTACACGAACGAGCGATAAAGACAATCGCAATCACATCAGGTTTAGATAGCACGCTTGCAAAACAGTGCGACGTGGTTATTCCAATCGGCAAACTACAAGAAGCAGATCCATTAGGACTTGCTCCTTCAACAAGCACTACCGCTATGTTGGCGATAGGTGATGCACTGGCATTAGTCGTTAGCAAGCAACGTCATTTTACGAGGCATGACTTTGCTAGATTTCATCCTGCGGGAAGCCTGGGGCGAAAACTAACCAAAGTGGACGACGTTATGAGGCCACTATCACATTGTCGCATCGCGAACGACTCAAAAACGGTGCGCGAAGTATTTGTAAATGCCAGCCTGCCCGGACGACGGACGGGTGCTGTAATGCTGATTGACAACTCCGGAAAGCTCACTGGAATTTTCACAGATAGCGACCTGGCACGCATGCTGGAAAACAACAATGAGTCGAACTTCGATTGTGCTGTTTCTCAGTTTATGACGGTAAATCCTGTAACCACATCAGCCGGTTGTCTGATGACAGATGCTGTAAAGGTTCTTAGTAAAAAAAGAATCAGTGAATTACCGGTATGCAATGAACTGAACGAACCTGTGGGAATGCTGGATATCACTGACGCTGTCGTGTGGACTCCACCAGAGTCGTCAGAAAGCGATTCTGAAAGTGATGATCCTAAAGTGATTCCTCTACGGAAGTCGGGATAGATTATGCCAACGCCTGACATCCAACTAATTATCTCTGATGTTGACGGTGTACTGACCAATGGCGGGGTTACCTTTGATAACTCCGGCATGGAGTACAAGACGTTTAATATCAAAGATGGGCTCGGAATAAAGATGTGGCAGCGATCTGGCAGACACTTTGCCGTGTTAACAGCTAGACAATCACAAATCGTTGAAACCAGATGTGGTGAGCTTGGAATCGAAATCGTGAAGCAGGGATTTACGAAGAAGCTACAAGCAGCCATTGATATTGCCAGCCACCTGGGAGTTTCTACCGAGCAAACGTGCTTCATTGGTGACGACCTTACCGATCTCTCTACAATTGCCCATGTTGGATTTGGGGTAGCAGTGGCCGATGCTGTCTCAGAACTTCGGGATACCGCTGATTTCGTGACAATTAAAAATGGAGGAAGTGGCGCAGTCCGAGAACTCGTCGAAGTGTTGTTAAAGCAGTCTGGTGAATGGGATAACCTTGTAGAGATTCATTACAAGGAGACCGTTAAGAATGCTTAAACACCTTGTCGGATCTATGTACTGTCTCCTCGGAACTCTTGCAGCCTATTGGCTTTATGCATTGTTTGCTGTTCCTATGATTGAGCCCGCAAGGTCCGCTGCTCTGCAAGTTGATGAGGAATACTGGCAGGCCCCGCCGTCGGCTCGCCGCCTGGCATTGAAGACCATTTTTCCTGACGGCGCATGGGAATTGGACAACCCAAAGACAA
>Ga0163180_10001760_pt1 | contig 12245 bp, 3 predicted proteins | sample AtlANTMetagenome_2_FD_109647 | JGI IMG/M metagenome (GOLD analysis project Ga0163180, IMG submission 109647) | Marine eukaryotic phytoplankton communities from the Atlantic Ocean - Atlantic ANT 4 Metagenome | ecosystem: Environmental > Aquatic > Marine > Oceanic | place: North Atlantic Ocean...
GCTTCTAAAGCGGGGTATTCGTGGTCTATCGAAGTTCCACAAAGTGGTGGAACAGCCTGCATTCCAGTAGGTTTCGAGAACACTGAGCACCATGCAATTCGATTTGTTCCTGTGAGCAAAGAGAAACAAGGAGTTCAAAGCTTTACGCGTTATGAAATTGATGAAATTCAATCCGACAAGATGAGAGCGTGTGATATTTTGTGTGAATCGCTCCGCAAACGCTGGGAATCAGTCGTCAGTAGAGATAATAATATAGCTTTATCCACAGATGAAGAACATGGAAACAACGAGCCCGACGTGATATGTACTGCTGATAATCATTTTTATCTCGTATATATGGAAAGACAAAAACGAGGGGATAAGAACAAGAGAGCGCTTTCTCAGAATATCCAGGTTGTGCTTCGGGTTCCTCTCGTCTTGCGAAATTCGCTCCCTTGCGAGGCGAAGTATGTTGTCTATTGTGAAGGAAGGCCTTCAGCGTATGGCATCATGAAGCCAGGAGAAGAAGCATTTGTTTCGGATAGCATCGATCCGAGGCAAGAGATCAGCTGCGCATACGGTGTGAGATCAAGCGGTGGCCAGAAACAAAGCGAAAGATGGAATATGAGTGAACCAATGCCAATTTCAGCATATGCAGATGGAACCACCCGTGTTTGCATGTTATTGAAAAATCTGGATGTGAATTCAGGTGCGCAGGAGTGCAGATTAGAAGCGAAGTTGCTCGTCACGGCATCAAAATACTCTGATGTTTTGAAGAAAGATGGAAATGTTGTCTCAAGAAACGCTGATAATAGAGCTGTGTCGAGCATAGCTGAAGACGTTGCGGAGAACATAGATATTCACGAAGAGAAATCCTCTCCATCAAACATCAGCGCAATGTTCGTCGATATCCGTGCCGATGTAATCGTTCACAACGCTTGTCCTTTTTCGATTTCGTTATCCACTGAACCAGATGATGAAACAAATCTGATGCAAATTTCAAAGATCGAAGAGGTGGTGGATAACAGGGTAGGATTATCCAGAGTGGTCAAAAGACCAGTCAACGAATTATCCGAAGTAGATCCCGGGCAAATTAACGTATCATTTAGGGCGGGACAAAAGCTTAACGTAGATGCTGCCGTGCGAGCTACAGTGGGAGTCGTGGATGAAGTGTTAAAGAATATTCAGAAAGCATTCGTCGCTGAAATTTCCAGCCAAGTGCATAGTTTATTCCTCGCTGAGGAAGTGGATGAATTAGAAAATGACAGCACGAATAAACGCGTGCGATGCATTTTGAACAGGGGAGTCCGTCCAGGCGAAGCCCCGTGTTTGGTTACTTTGCGTACGAAAGCGTATGGTGAAGTCAGAATTAAGATCGTCGCAGAACATTTTCATCCTGTTCGATCTCAAAGTCAGAACTGGTGGTCCCACGAAATCATGAGCAGAACCATTAAAATAACAATCGTTCCTGAGGTTGTTTTGGTCAACATTTCACACATACCATTGATTGTGGAAAGAATAAGCGATGATGACAACCTTGAGGATGAGAAGAAAGCGGATCAATACAACTCAGCGATGACCATTCCAATTGGAGCGGCGCCGGTGTTACCTGGGTCAAGCTCACCTGAACATGCGCGGTTAATGTTTTATGACGCTTCTGAAACTAACAATGGAGACATCTATTCATGCAAATCCTTCTCTGCGGAGATCCGCATGAATCTTTTGCGAGAATCGGGAGAGCAGCTTCTTGCAGTTCCTAGATCTGTGACCAAATATTATGATTCAAAAGTGTCGTCGTCATTGATTCGCGTGAGACTGCAAACGGCTCAGTTTGCTGGATCCACGCAAATTATCATAGGTTCAGCCGCTAAAAGTGATCGTCCTGCAGAGAGTGGTATCAGAATTGAAAATCACACTCGCATGGCTGTAGATTTCTCAAGAATTCTGCTGAAAGGGGAGTCGAATGCGCAGAAGCGGCACAATTTCGACAATGAAGGTGAGGTACCAGCGATGAAGTTGATGAGGGCAAAAAAGAATATAGCGGATGGTACGCTTTCACGCACAGAGAAGAGGAGTTTTGGAAATAAGCCATCATCTTTGTACGATGAATCCAACTTTGGAGAAGGTGTGCGCGTCCTTCCGCGCAGCGCTTCACTTTGGCGGGGCCCTCGTTTATCTAATGTTCGCTCGGAACCCAACCTGAGTGGAGGCCAGAAGTCGTTAGATGACTTCTTGCTACCGAAAATTGGAAAATCTGTTAGGGTCGTTCGGCTCTTGTGCAGCACCGATGAAAATGTCGAGGAAATGTATTTTGAACTCCCCGAGCGTGGTACTTTTCGCGACGCAAGCATTGGACATTCGAGAACATCAAGTGGCAACTCTTCTCCTGGTGAAGAATTCAGCGCTCTCGGAAGTATCACTTTAGCCGAAGGAGTCATATGCGATGATCCTTCTGGGAAATATGAAATTTGTTACCGGTTGTCTTGTATTTTCTTTCACGGTGCTGAAACCGGCGCAGAGGAAACTATGTCTCTTCGATTGACAGAGTTTAAGGTAGAGATGGATCCAGATAGCCAAGAACGGATCAGTGATGCGTCGCCTCGTTTCGCAAAGCAACCCACTGTTTTTGACACCGACTCTAAAGATGCTGTCCTTAGTACACATGATGCCGATGCAGCAGCGTCAATCATTACAGGCCATTTTATGTCAAGGCTTGTCAAGCGTAATAAACGAAAGGGTATAGGGAGAATGAATGATTTTGAAGCAGATTTGAAGGCTTTTCAACGTATTCAGAATATCACGAAAACATCCCGAGAAATTCACATCGGCGCCATCTTTGATGGGGTCCAGATATCGCTTGTAGATTCACGGCGAGAAGTTTGTCTTTTTACGATGAATGGCATCGAAGCATCGTTTGGCAAACACTGCGATAACGGAAGAGGCTTGTACGCGAAATTTGCAATCGTCTCTGCGCAACTGGATAACATGTTGGAGAACGCTTTATATCCAGTCACGATGTTTAACGATGCAAAGTCAGGCTGCTTACTTGCGGCTTCATTTTCAATGAGAGAGACAGGCGAAATCAATCGCTTTCCAGAAGTTCGAATAGTCTGGGCACCGAGTGGTTTGAATGTTCTCATTCACGAGCCTTTGTTATGGGCATTGAAAGAGTATGTCGATGAAATTGGTATTCAACGACTTTTTGCGGAAGATGGCGGAGATGCTTCTGAAATGTCCTCGTCGAAAGATTCTAGGATGAAGAATAACGATGGGAAAAAAGTCCAGTCCAAAGCCAAGAAGCAAAAGACCGTATCAACAAATCTCGACCGTCTCGTATCTGTCGGGACGCTAACCACGGATGGAATTCGAGCCTACATTACGCTCACGTCTGCGCCGTTATCTCGTCCAAAGAATGCACCGATGATGGTATGTACGACGCTAAATCTTTTACGATTAGACCGATTACCTATTGCGATTGCGCCTTTCAGTTTACCGACAAATGCAACGCTCAAACTCTCTGACTTGCGAAAAAAGATGAAATCACACGTTATTAGACAGTTTACCGTACAATCTGGAAGAATTTTGGCGTCTGTTGATAATGCAGGTACCGTATCGGTAGGTTTGCGCAGGGCCCAGGATAAGCTGGCAGAACTTTCTGGAGATACGACAAAAAACACCGTCTCTTCACGAGAAAAAGGTGCGACGACATCAGTCTCCGCGGGTGTGAAGAATATTGGGCAAACATATGTCGACGGTACCGTAAACCTCGTCGGAGGCGCATTATCAGGGGTTGCTGGAGTGTTTTACAAACCAGTCGAAGGGTTTCGACAAGAAGGTTTGCGAGGAGCAGCAATTGGTGGCTTTAAAGGTGTTACCGGTCTCGTGACTCGCACCTTAGGAGGTGCGGTCGGTTTAGTAGAAACAGCATTCAGTGGAATTTCACAAGCTATGTCCGTGGGTGGTATACTCGGGAAATCTATGGGATCTCTAGAAGCCACTCGAGCTCGAAAACCGCTCGCTTTACGAGGCGACGGCATCATTCGAGCATACGACGAAGAGCAGGCGGCGGGTGCTGATTTGCTGAGAGTTGCCGCGAAGAACATTGTGTACGTCGAAGAAATACAACTAGGCAAAGGCAACCAAAAGAAAAAGATGAAAATGAGAGAGAACAAGATAACGAAAACAGCAAAGGCGAATAAAAACGCAACCAAAACGGTTATTGTAAACGAGAAGATACCGTTTACGTTTGGCCGGTTTGAACTTCTTCATCCTCTCGCAGACGTTTCAGACGTCATCATATGTCTGACTGACACGCACTTGGTTTGGATCGAACAGTACGAAATGAATCCAACAGCTACCCGGTTTCTCCGGTGGCACGAGATTGCATCCATTTATATATCCTCCTCGCTGAACAAAAAGACCGTCTGCGTGCAAGTTGGCGTGTGCGATGCACTCCGCGAAGAAAATAAAGTCAAAAAGGCAGACTTTGGATTCACCTCGTCCTTATTAACCGTAGTAAAAAAAGGCATGAAAAGCAAAGGTAAAACGAATCACAACGATTTCCGTGGTTCAAACATTCTGTGCTCGTTTGAATCGTCCGAAGACGCGAATCGAATTTTAGCGCAGATGCGATCGTTATGGGAACAAGGTGTCACCGATAGAAGAGAACGATTTGGATTTCAAACCTCTCCGCTTATTCAGCACTGATAATAAATTATATTTATAAAATTCTAATCCTACCAGTACGTACATCGAAAAATAGCGTTACAATCTAATCCTAGTATAAGTATCTCTACGTATCACAACAGCTACTCAACAAAGCCACCCTTCGCATGACCATTCTCGTGATGCTTCCTCCCGTGCTTCCTCGCGTGTTCACGTAACAAAATCTTTGCCCGTTCTTCCAAAACTTCCAACCTTCGCACGGTATCCATCTCGTCCACCCCATCTACATGTTCTTTCAATAAAGCCCTCCTTTCTTCCTCTATCTTTCTATACCGCGCGTGAAACGTGCTTTCATCTTTATTGCTATTGTGTCTGTTACGTTTCGATGATGCATGTCCATCGTTCAACCCGTGCCGCTCTGCACGTTTCGTCAAGCTTTCCTTTACCACCTCTATTATGCTCGCATCCCCATCTTCCCCAAACCTATCAATGTAGGGACCGTAAATCGGTCGTGCAAACGCTAATACGATTAAAAATATGGTGCAGGTTATCAAAGCACATCTCGCTCTTCTCGTGTTCCTGTCAAATCGGATCTTTTCTTCTTTAGTTGCGAACCGGAGTTCGTACCCATTTGCTGCAGCATTGGGGTTGCAAAATTGGTTGGATTCTTTGTCGTAAAAGTACTGTTGATTATCGCTGGGATCGACGGCACATATTTTTGATCCAGAGGACGACGCGACGTTGGTGCGAGCGTACGCGCTCTTTCGCATTCTTGTTCTCGTTCCCGTTCTCTTGAAAATGTTCTTGCGAAGTTGTTCTCGTGGAAGTAAAAATGAGATTTTGAGGTATTTGCGCTCTCGAACCGAGATTTCCAAATGAGTTTTAAAGAAACCTCAAAGTACCAATGGTACCACCACTATTTACATTCAACTAACACATTTTTTAGATTCTAACGCTTCTACACGAGCTCATCGCAGGCATTCCCACCGATGCCACAGATTTGGATTCTGGTATTGCTCTCCCTCTCTAAACCTCTCAACGCTTCGGCTTCGATATCGAAATCGTGCGCGGCAGATCCGACGTTGAGGATGCCTTGCGCGTCGAATTCTTCGAAGTACTGGTACGGGTAGTCGATACCGGCTGATTTTTTCGTGGATATTTTCGCGTCGAAACCGAAGAGACGTAATCGAGGGCAGATTTTGGATAAGGCCATCACGGCAGCAAAACCTGCGGAAGGCGCCGGAGCCGTCTCGTGGACTTTGATCTTACCAGTGTCACGCATTTCTTTACACGCGCGTATTTGCGCTAACGCGATGCGACTAATATCTACGAACCGAGCGTTAAAAACTCGAGCTCTTTTTTCGCCGATAATTTTGGCGAATTTTTTGGCCATTTCTAAATCTCGTGTTCTAACAGCGTATGCGGCATCGTTGCTGTCTCGTCTTGATCGATACTGCAACGCGATATCGCTCGATAAAACGTTCGAATGTCTCTCCACGAACGCGTCGAATTCTCGAGCCCATTTATGGTTGATCAATCGAACGGAGGTTTTCTTACCAACCAATTTGGTAAACTCGCCATCGGTTGGGGCAATGTTCATGCGCAAAACAAAGCCATGCGCGTCGATAAATGGCCCAAGAGGTTTTTTATTATGCCCTGGTGGTTTTAACAAAATCCCAGAATTCCCAACGACCGCGCAACCTCGATTAAAGTCCAAGGGTTTCGGATATCCGTTCCATCGATTGGTCAGTCGCGAACTCCCTCCTCCTCTTGCGTTGGTCACCTTACCGAATATGCTCTTCTTTAACTGCCCGGGTGATATCGGCAACAACGCCTGTGCGTCCTCTCTACTCATAGTCGTTGTCAATAGCTGCCATGCCGACGGAATATTGCTCTTCTTCGCTTCGGATTTTTGACACTGTTTGACGTACTTGGTTCCGTTCAACGCTCTGATTAACATCTTCGCAAACCGGTCATTTGATTGTTGATTGGTCGCCGCGTAGAACGTGTGATCGGCAAGTATTGCCCTATCATCCGCTCTTTCTGGGTCTCTCGGTCCAGCCAGTCTATTATTTTGTCTCCTCTCTCTTCTTTGTCGAACTTGTTCCTCGTCTTCTCCCTCCTCCCCTACCGCGTTTCTTGGCGCCGCTCTCCCGATTGGTTTCGTCGCTCCACTCTCGCTCCTCCCAAAAACCAAATTCTTCGGCCAAAACTTTCTCTCAACGTGTGGGTGTGCGATGACGTCTTTTGGTTTCTTTTCGATCTTTAGCGTTTCAATCTCTTCTTTAAATTTCTTCGGTCCTGGTAGAGTCTCTTGCGCGTAAAATCTCTTCCTCGTCGCGTCCCAAACCCCTTTCGTTCTTATGCCATCGGGGGAGAAATCTGGATTCAGTCTGTGTCTGCCTTCACCAGGTCGCGCGGCGAACGCGTTTTGATTTCGCGTGACAATACCAGATCGCGGTTCGTATTGCAGACTAGGGTTTGCGTTTTGGTTGTACACGACGCCACCCCCGCGCTGTCTCGATGCAGAAAGAGTGGATTGAGACGACGACGACGACGACGACGAGGGAGAGAAAAGCGAGACGAAAAGGACGACGCGGAAAAGGACGAAGAGCCGCGTTTTCTTGGACGCGCCGCGAGACCAAGACGACATCATCTCGTTGCGGATTCCTCTCCTTCGCCGTTCACCTTTTTCACCCCCCTCGCTCGCGCGACGAGCGTGCGTATACACGCGCGGAAAAGAGGAAGAATTCTGAAGGAAATCCAATTCGAAAAAGATACGGACGAGAGAAAAGCGCGAGCGACGATACGTACCAAGGACTACGATGATGTGTGCCAGAAAGTCAATCGCAAAAAAGAATTGCTCGCATGTTACAAGTTTTTTTTACCACAACACTAACTCAGTCAAATCTTCTGGCTTTCTTCCCGCGAAATATCCCACTGTCTTTGCTCGATTTGACAACTCCCGACAACGTGTCTCTCGCCTCGCCTCTTTTGGAGTTGCGTCGGTTGAGCAGTTTGGCGTCCAAAGGCCAGTACGCGTACGGTTGTAACTTTTCACCTTTTCTGCGAACATCGCCGCCGCCTTTGGCTTTGTACCGGTCGCCGGTGTGCGTGGCAGACGTCTTGGCAGTTTTGTTCGTTTTGGTGGACCTATTGGTGCCCGTGGTGCGTTTGGTTTTGCCGGATTTGCGAGTGCCAAAAGTGCGTCGAGTGGCACCGTCGTCGTCGTCGTCGTTGTCGTCGTCTTCGCGCGCGCGTTTGCGGTCGTTTTCTTCGACGATTTTGAGTTTTCCGGTGGATTTATCGGTTCGGTACTTCGTGTCGTCGTCGTCGAAATCGCCAAACTCGTTACGTCTATATTGAGCAGTTTTCGCGCCTTGCGCGAGTAAGTGCTTGCGCATTTTCGAGTCGTCGAGTAAATCAAATTCGGCGCCGACCGGGAGCCGCGCGCCAGCGCTCGCTCTCGAAGCGTGCGCGTCGCGCGCATTACGAAAGGCGCCTTCGGAACCGCCGCTATTGCCGCGGTGAGATTTAGGACCGAAACCACCATACTCAGAACGTTGGTTATTGTTGTGATCGTCATTTTCGTCGCCAAAGATTTCCTCCTCGTTCCAGCGACTTTTGCGACCGGTTTTACCACTCGCACGACTCGCCGTCTCCTCCACTCGAGCTTTTCTCTTCTTCGTTTCCATCTTTGTCTCTTCTTTTTTCATGTGTAACGCTAAAGCTAAGTGCTCTTTTGGCATGGCGTCTTCCACCGCGCGCCATCCACATCGCTTCGCGCATCTTTCGACGATAACTTTAGTTTTTAATTTGAACCTATTCTTGGAATCCGAGGACCATTTCAAAACGGCGGGAAGGAGTTCCGGCAAGTGCAAGGAGAGTTCTTTTTGCGGCAAACGCACGGCGACAACTTTAATAAACCCCAACGAGGCTTTCACGACTTCTCTGTTACGACCTTTAAGCAATTTGTAAATTGCCGGGAGAAGTTCAGGGACGATTTCAACCAGTTTTGCGGAAAACTCGTAGAGTAATCGAGCCAAAGCGACGACCGAGGCAGATTGCATTTGCGGCGTCGCGCCGACGACGCCGGCGAGAACGGTAAGAAAGAATCCTCGAATGGCGCGAGAACTTTCGTCGATGAGACCTGGTACAGGCTCCAAGTTTTCAATCACCATGTTGGTGGTGGTGGCGGTGGTGGCATTGTTGTCTTCGTCATTGTCGTCGTCGCTGAGAATCACGTCTCGGTCGTCATCATCGTCCGACACATCGTCGTCGCCACTTCCGTTTTTGTTCTTTTTCTTCTTGTCTTTATCAACATAGTCGCTTTGCGCGAGCCATGCGGCGACACCGGCGCGGTTCCCAACTTGCCCATCCGAGATAGCACCGTGCCGTTCGCTCGATTCCTTTTCCATGCGTCGCGGAATGTCCACCAAGAGTTCGTACGCCAATAATCGAGTCTTTGCGTTTTGTTCTTTCGTCGCGAGGATGAGTTCAGCAAGCAAAGTCTTCATGGCGTCGTCGTTTTCATCTTCATCGTCGTCGTTTCTGGACTGGCTTTGTAAATGTGGCAAAACAAACCCGATAACCTCTAATCGTCGTCGTCTCGCCGCCGTCGCACATACGTCCCTAGCATCCATCAAGCACGTCTCCACGTCTTTGCTCTTCTTTACCAACCACAAGCCTTCCTTCGCAGCGCAAATCGCCGAGAGCAATTTATACGCTCGCTTTTGACTCGCAGCCTCCTTCTCATTCGCGGCGGAGGAGGCAATTTTGAACGCCGCATCTAACGCGTCCAAATCTAGACCGGGCACTAAAGCGTGCGCGAGATCGATAAAGCTGCACTTTTTTAACACTCTTGCTTCCTCTTCTTCCTTCGACGACGACGTTTTCTTCTTCTTCTTCTTCTTGCTCCCTTCTCCATCCTCGTTGTCGTCATTATCCACGGAAGAAGATGCCGCTTCGACTAACTTCTTCAAAACTTGTTTAAAGAACGTGTTCACGGTTTCTTTGCTCGCAATTTTCGCGAACGCCCCGATGGTGGATGAAATCTCTCCTCGCGCGTGCGACTCCGAAGTCACGAATAAATTGAACAGAATCGGCATATAATTTTTAGAAAATTTTGAGATTGTTTCCAACTGAGCCTCGGCGATTTGCACCGTGAAATGCGCGGGGACTTTCTCTTCGCCTTCTCCTTCCCTATCGTTGTCTTCTTTCTCTGTGTCGAGATCAGAAACGTTCAAATCGGAGTTTATATCGTCCGCGTCTTCGTCGTCTGCGCCTGTGGCCGCCAACGCTTGTCGACACAATCTTCTCAAACATTCACAAATCGGCGCTCGTAAATCTTCCCTTGCGCTCAATGCGTGGCCTAGATCTTTTGCAAACGTCGGAAAACTCTCTCCGGCGTCGATGGGAAAGTTTGCAAAGCCTGGTAAGAGCGACCATAACGCTAATTCCGCCGCTCGACATCTTTGCGCTTCGAAGAACCTGTTTTCGCTTTGCGCATTGGCAGCTCGTCCGCCTAATCGACGCGCTTCTGGTAACACAAACTCGCTGAAGAAAGACATTCTTGCACCTGTAAGAGATCGACGCAACAACGGTACGAGCCACAGTCGGGAACCATCAGATTCGTCGTCGATGTCCATATCTTCTTCATCTTGAACGTCGTCGTCGTCGCCTCTTCGTTCTAAAGATTTATCGATGGACTCTTCTAATCCTAAAGGAAGTTGTTCGAGCAAGCCTTCGGCGCCGATATATTCTGCCGCGGTGGAAATGCACGTTTCTATTTGTGTTTTACATCGTAGTCCGTCGGCGTTCGCGCCCATTTCTCCGAGCGCGGCTAAGGAACCAGTCAACAAAGCGCCACCGGCGACGCCGAGTCTTTGGAAACACTGCGTGGCGACCGGTATGGTAAACGGCCACGCCGCGCGGTAGCGCATTCCTAACGCGGACTCTATTGATTTTGCGACGCCAATCATCGGTGGTGGTTTTAAACTACCATTCTTCTTATTCATTTTTTGTTGTACTCGCAACGTCGCGACGTACTTCACGCCTTCCCTCACCATTTCGCTATCCACGGTTTCTCTAATCAATGTCTTCATCGCTTCGCAAGTCTCAATTGCGACGCCTTCGTGAGGTGCGTTTAACAACTTCAACAAGTTTTCAAACGTAAACGGTAGCACTTTTCTCGCTTCTTCGGCATCTTTCCTATACATTTGCACGGTGACGTTTGTAATTAATCGCGCTAACGTGACGCACTTTGTCGGTTGCGTTTGGGAAGCTTCTCTTGCCAATCTCGCGGCTGGTTCGAGAATCTTCAAAAACGTCTTGTCGTCGCACCCTGGATTCGGAGACACGGACAACGCCAGTAACGTTTCTGTCGCTTGCGTTTCTAACAACGGTTCGCCCAAAGATGTCATTTCAATCGTCGCGTTTACAATCTTCGACGCCGTCGGTTCCTCCACGCTCGCCAACGCGCCTTTGAGAGTGCCTAAAACGTGCAAAGCTTCCGTCGCGGTTGCAATCGCCGTATCCTTTTCTTTCTTCGCCCCTTTCGCGCCTTTCATGTTCGCCGCTTTCTCTGCTGCTTCCCCGGGCGCTTTCAGTTTTTGACGCGCGAACGCGCCAAACGTCTTTTGAAAAATCGTCTTCCCGGCTCTCGTGCCTTTCGTCGCAGAGAGCACTTCCTGCACGGCTTCGTGCGCCGACTTTCTCACTTTCGGCCTCGAATCCACGCAAAAGTGACACAAGGCCGAGAACGCTTGCCCTAATCCATTCTTCTCTTCTTCTTCTTCTTCTTCTTCTTCTTCTTCTTCTTCTCCTCGTCCTCCTTTCCCGAACATCTTCTCCAACTCTTCTTTTCCGTTCGTCTTTGCCGTCGCTCTCAACGCGAATCCGATGCATTTAATCACCGCTCTGAGCGCCCCGGAGTGTTCCCGATTCTCCCTCCCGACTTTGACCAAAACGTCCACGGTTTCTCTCACTTTGCTCTTAATCGCCGTTGGAGACGAGTGTTCCAACGCGACCGACAATATCGTCAGCATCGCGTGTTGCGTCTGCCTCTCCCCTTCCCGCGCGGCCGTCGTCGTCGGGATCGTCGTCGTCGAACCACTCCCACCACCACCACCACCGCCGCCGGTGCTTTCGACGTTAACAACGCTTTGTGTCAGGCTCGCCATCGTCGCCGCGTACACGCTCACCGGCGACGGCCGCAAGTTTTTCTCCGAGATGACCGAACACGTCGCCTCGAGCGCCGTGATCACGCGCCGGCTTTCCGGTTGCGCCGACCGCTCGTGCTTCTCGTACAACACCCGAAGCGGATCGTCCAACGCAAACGTCGTCAAAGCCGCCGACATTTTCCAATTTCGGATTTTGTCGCTTTGCGACGACGACTTCGACGACACTCAAAGAGGCGGCCTCTTCGGGTGTCTCCGAACGCCAGAAACCCAATAATGCGAACAGAAACGGACGACTCTCGACTAGTATTAAAAGTCTACCACGAATGAGAAAGTGTTTTGATGAAGAGAAAAAAAATGGGGTCCAATAATGTGCCCACGAAAACGTACTCGAAAAGACTTTTGCTTTTAGGAATATATATA
>Ga0163180_10001761_pt1 | contig 12242 bp, 15 predicted proteins | sample AtlANTMetagenome_2_FD_109647 | JGI IMG/M metagenome (GOLD analysis project Ga0163180, IMG submission 109647) | Marine eukaryotic phytoplankton communities from the Atlantic Ocean - Atlantic ANT 4 Metagenome | ecosystem: Environmental > Aquatic > Marine > Oceanic | place: North Atlantic Ocean...
ACCTTCAATTGTCTCTTCAGAGAGAACAATCTCAAAAATTTCTAATTCTGAGGTCTTAATTGATATAAAGTTCTCAATCAGAGCAGATGCAGTACCAATAGAAGGGTCTACATTGTCTGGGAACTGTTGAATTAAACCATCAGCAAGATTATTAGCATCTCCTTCTACAATAACACAACGAAGAATGGTATCTACTTGCCAAGTAGCAGCAGATGGTTTAACAATCTGTTCTTTAGGGTAAGATACACTTACATCCTCACCATAAAGAATCTTGAACAAATATGCAATAGATTTGGGAGTTCCTTTTGCAGAATAGAACGTCCTGATATTCTTAATGACCGTATTGATATTAATCGTACTAAGGTCAATCTTAGGAATGTCTGGAAGATACTGTTCTGTAAACTTAGTAAGCATCTTCTCAATAAAGACACCATCTAGACACTTAACAGTACTTGTAAGGACAGGATGAACTGCTGGATATGTCTGATTCTCAAATATAGCATTTCCATCCTTATCATATCCAACAAGACCAGAAACACCACGAGCACAACCAACAAATTGTGCTTTATTATAAGCAGTACCTTGTTCTACAACTTTAAATCCAGTAACTTCACCAAATCCTACTTCAGCAGAGGCAGTAGCAGAAGGTGGTCTCTGAATTATGATTGTTGGAGGATTAGTAATACTATATCCAGTACCAAAATTGGTAATATTAATATCAGTGATTTGACCGTTGAATATGGAAGCAACAGCAGTTGCACCAGTACCACCTATGAATGCACCTGAATTATCCTTTCTATTATCAACAATGTAGATAGATGGAACGTCAACATAACCAGAACCACCAGAAAGTAGTTCAATATCAATAACTCTTCCAGTTGAGTCAACAGTAACATCAAGAATTTGAGCAGCACCTGGATCAATAATAGCGATTCTAGGAGCAGATGTATAACCTCTACCTCTATTAACAACACTAAACCCACTTAGTGATCCATTAGTAATTTCAGCAGTGATTTCTGCTTGTACAGGATCAGTACCAGTAGGAGCATCAACATATACAGTAGGAGGAACAGTGTAACCTACACCACCTGATGTAACAGTAATAGAAGCAGGATCTACGCCATTATTAGCATCAAGGGTAGGTTGACTTAGAACTCCACCACCAGGATCCTTAAAGACGATTCTAGGGGTGAATGTATAGTTACTACCTGAGTTAACTAACTCAATAGCAGTTACATGACCATTAACAACAGTTGCCTTTGCAGTAGCAGCTTCACCACCAGCAGCAGTTGGAACCTGAATGTCAACAATAGGAGGTTGTAAGTCACTATATCCAGCACCACCATCAAGTAAAGTTAGATTCTTAATACCATTTACAAGTGATTCAGCAGAAGCACCTCCACCACCAATAGTTGTAATGACAGTGACAGCAGGGGGATTGGTTAATCTATAATCCTTACCACCACCTTTTACCTTAATACCAGAAAGTTTTCCATTAGTAATTTGAGCAACAGCAGATGCTCCTGTACCAAAACTAGTAATGGGTGCTTCAATTGAACCAATATAAACCCTGTCGTCAGATGCTGGTGCAGTCTTAAGTTTTAAAATCTCGTTGGTTCCATCATTTACTACAGAATAGTCAATATATGGAATAAGTAACTTATCAGCAATAATTACCTGTAAATATACTGTTAATACAGGAACATACTTAAAATTACCGCTAGTTAAGTTAAATTCTGTGTTTGAACTGTTAAAATTGCTATTAATTGGGTCAAGAACTCTAATAGAGTCTTGTAAAAACCCTTTTAGGTAGAAAATTGCGGTTTCTTCAACAGAATCTGAAGGGTTAGGTGATCTTGGTGGTTCTGTAAAGACTATATCAGTACCAGCAACAGTATAATCAACACCAGAAATCTGATACTTACCGAATAACCTTACAACAATATGATCGTCTGAAGGAGGAGCAATTGGATTGTCCTCAGATAATAATGCAAAAGTCTTATTAACACCGTTAAACTGTAAATATGGGTTTTGTAGTTCAACCCACTTCTCTCTAAACTCAGAGTAAGAAACACCATCAGTTAGTGAAATCTCAGGTGACTTATCTGCCCTTTCATAATATATTATTTCATCATTTACTAAGAGTGAACCATTAGTCTCAGCAAAATCATCAACACTCTCAACAGTTATAGTATCACTCGTAGCAGTAACTTCTTCAAGTAAAGAAGTCTCACTTTGTATTAAATTAAAGTCAAATTCGTCAATATTCAGGTATTCCCTGAATTCATTAACTATATTTTGAGGTTGTCCAGTTTTTTCCTGCCCTTTGTAATAATATTGTAGGAATTTTTCAAAAGCGGGATAATCAGCTCTGATAAACTCAGGCAACTGATTAAGGACGTTCTGCGATACCTTATTAATTGTGCTTGTCATTGATTATTGGTTCGGCTCAGAAACACGCAATATTGTTAAGATCCCCAGTATTATCTATCGCGATAGGTGTTACTGTAGTTGGTATCTCGGCATACTGCTCAGGGTTAAGATTATTTAGCGGAATTGTATTAGGTGGAAGAGTTCCAATCGGTACAACTGTAATTTCAGGTGTTGGTATACTTAATATAGTACCAGGAGTATCTGGTCTAATTTCAGATGGGTTACCTGGAATACTAACAACTGGTAAATTTCCTCCGCCAGGAGGATTAGTTATTGCAACAGGACCGAAGCATACTTTACCAGATAGGTAATCTACACTACCTGCACTGTTATTAGTATAGATCTTAGAAGATCCACTGTTATAATAAGTTCTCAAATTACCAAATCCATCATCTTCAAAATATTGTATAACACCAGGTCTGTCGGTAGTTATGAATTGTCCTGATTTAAGGATTGGTTCCTTATAACAGACGCTACCATTACCTGTTGAACTATCACCACTATCATTAGATGGATTAGAATCGTATAGTGGTTGTCCAAAGTCAATACAATAAGTATCAACAGCGTCAGTAGATGAATTCATCTGCATGTAACGCATTAGTGTAGTTTGAGTTGTAGCAGAGTCAATAGAACTATCTGCTAAACCAATTGCTTTTTGATACTTAGATAATGAGAATGCTGATCCGAAGTTATTAATATTTTCCTGTTGAGCAAATTGTTCAATTGCACCAAGCACTAATGACTGTAATTCTGAAATACTCTTACTTGTTTTAGTTGGATCGTAAAGAACAAACAAGTTTGTAGAAACATAGAGGAATGCAGGGTCAGTAATGACTGGTTCAATAGATGCCATTGAATATTGCCTTAAATCCTTCGCAATTGTTAATTTTGTGGCATTATTCAGTAAATTTCCTGTTTTTGTCTTAATTGCGATGTAAACCTTGCCATAAACAGGTGGTACTAGCTCATCTCCACCAAAAGCAATGACACTTTGGGCATTTGAGTAGACTTTCTTAGTAATTATAGCATAGTCTTGTGCAGTAACTGCTCTAAGTTGGGTAGTATAGTCCCTAGGAGCAGTGTATTTGATGGATTCAATAGATTCAGGTGCATCTCCAAATTGAGACCTTTCATTGACCATTAAGTCGCCTTCTATACCATTGATAGCTCTGGAATATTGGTCTTCTATCTCTCCAACAAAATCAAATGTCTGAATATCATTTGCAGCTGCTTCTTTACTCTTAATATATGATAGATTGATAACTTCACCATCTTGAAGTTTCCTTCCAATGACTCCATCACCAAAAGTGATCTCATATCTCTGATCTTCAGTTTCACTTAAAAAGTAAACCCTAGAATCTGCTTGAATACTAGTTACATCAGCACCCAAAACGTAAACGTCCTCTTGAGTTGACTGAGCATTAGGTTTTACAGTGATCCTGAGTGTATCTGTATCTGCCTTATCGGTAGGAATTAAAAATTTCTGTTTTTTGAAGGATGAAACGACATATTGGAATGTCAACATGCTTCCTTCATACATTACGACCTTACTAAAGGTTGCTTTACCTGTATTATCAGTAGTAGCATTAACATCCTCTAGAACATTGAATGAATATGCACCACCAGTGGCAACAATACCTTTTTTGAGACTTACATACTGAGGATATGCTTCATTATATAATTCTGACTGAACACTGAACGTCACACATGCTTTTGCTGCCCTAGAAGACCTTGGAGTATAGTTTAGTGCCTTCGCTATACTTACAACGTTATCCCTGATTGTAGACGATGACAGGAAGGTCTCATTGACTGCCATATTAGCATTGAATGCTGTATAATATGTGTTATAGGCAAGAACATCAACAAGGTATGATAAAGTAGATCCTTCAAAGTCATAATCTGTAAACTCTGAACGAGTCCTGAGATAATCTTTGATTGATGCTTTGATGGAATCAAAATCCATCTGTGTCAAATTATTAGGTAGCATCTTATTCTGCTCGCTGTAAAATGAAGTCTACTGTTTGGACTAGAGGTTGCCCTATGATACGATAATCAACATCCACCCTCAATTCATGATAATCAGAGAGAGCCGTAACATCTACAGTTAGGATCTCAATCCTTGGTTCAAAATTCTTTAGAGTTTGAACTATCTCATCTTTTAATGTATCAACAGTAAAAGGATCAAGTGGTTCAAAAAGTAACTGATAAGTTTTAGAACCAACGTCTGATTGGAATAACTTCTCACCTGGTGAAGTTAAAACCAAGTTCTTCATGGCTTGCTTAATGGCATTAGCGTCTTTCAAAACAATAAGGTCTTTCGTAACAGGATTCTTGGCAAATGAATTAGCCAAATCCTTAAAATTACGAGAGACCTTTAAATTTCTTGATGTTAATGTCTTTAGTGCCACTAGACTCTATAAAAAGTATATTTCAGTGTCAACTCCTCCATCGGATCTACAGATCTTATCACTTTCACATAATATTTCATGTTAACTCGGTATTTCTCACAATTAGGATTATCACTATGATTAATGAATCCACCTAAAGGTGTTCTATACATGTCTTTCCCATCTAGTATATGGGAAATACCCAATTCTGTTCCAACTTCCAGAGGTTTCGTTGTGAATATCCCCTGACCAGCTATCGGACTATTCTGAATGAATAATCCATCTGGTAATGCTTGATATGTCACAATTTCATTATATACAACTACTATTTAGCGACCTTGACCACGATATTTCTTTTTAGCTCCATTACGAGAGGTTGCACTCGTCTTAGTATTCTGAGAAGAACCCTGTCTTGTCATTTTTGGTTTTGCTTTTTCTGTTTGTGTGTTGTTGTATAGTGCCATAATTAAGGACCGATCATTACGTTTGGTGAACCTTGGGAAATAACGGATAAACATGGAGGACCCAGTTGATCCCCTACTTTACCCATTGCTAATGCTTGTGCATAGACTGTCTTAGTTTTTGCATGCATTATTCTAGTATGCCCTATTCCTTTACTATCTTCTGTGGTTAACATACTACAATTACATGTTTTAGGTCTAGGTGGTGTTTTACCACAAGGACCGACCATAATAATATTAGTACTAGAAGATCTATGAACTGTTAATACATCCTTATCAAGGATAGGCATAATACCATTAATAAGAACAGTCCGAAGGTAAGGACCTGCGGGTGCTAGAACAGTAGGAGGCCAGAGACATACGCTGTTCTTTGTAGCAACAGGTTTAGTACTTGCTGTTAAACAAGTAGTACCGCAACCATACCATCCATGAATGTGACCAGAAATGGCAACTCCATGTCCAGAACAGTTTCCCCTATAGATTGCTGCTGGTACTCCCATTATACCCCTATGTACATTTAAAGTCAAATGGATTGCCATACTTATCGCATGCCACTCCAAATAGATACCCACTGTTAGTTAGATCATTATAGATCTTATAACTTCCGCTTGCACTCCATGATTTGCAACCAGGTCCGAAAGGTCCTGAGAAATCTGAGGCATAAGTGATGTTTCCTACATCCGCAGGTCGTCCAGATACACCAAAACAACCTCCTTGAGTATTATCTCCGCACCCCTTAGCTACAAGTGGTTCCCAACTAAGCGTAACATTAATGTTAACACTCACTCTAGGATCGGGTATGTACTGTCTCAGTAGGTATTTAGTGTACTTTGACGCACATGGTAGATCATAGAATGTGCCTTTTACGGTTCTAACCTCTTCTTTAGGGAATTTATTGAGTTTTTTACCAGAAGATGATACTTCTACTGGTTCAGCGTGTAAATCATAACGCTCATCTCTTGCTATTTTGTCATTATCTACAAAATCTTGCATATTTCCTGCTTCAGATCCGTATCCTGCTTGTCTTAGAGCTTCAGGAAGACGTTCATCTAGTGTTTGCTCATTCAAATCGTCATAATCCTCTCTATCAGGTAACGCACGATACACTCTTTCCGTTCTAATGACATTTGGAAGACGTTTTAAGTCTCTTATTTCTCCTTGACGACGATTTACAGTCACATCTTCGTACTCATGAGCTCTCATACCCTTATCAAGATCATACTGTGTCAGTTCTGTTGCAAAATAGAGCTTGTTTAAACCATCTGGAACATCTGCTGCTGCTCTCTGCATAATACGTTGGTACTTTTCAAACGTATCAATCAGTCCTCCCTCATAATTATAGTCTTTTGCGGACAAACCACTCTCTGTGACTGTATCTACAAAGATCTTTGTACCTTTATATGTGGTACTCTTTACAGCATCATTCTCAATTGCAGCTTTTAATGCCTCATTATTAGGATCATCCTCATAATTATCAGTAGCAGCGTACTCTTTCTGCGTAATTAACTTGTCAGTCATAGGAACTGCTATGTCAATCTGAGATCCTTGAGCATACATTGACCCTTTAAAGTTCACATCTATCGCAGTTAAGACTCCATTTGAGAATGTAGTGTCAAATTCTGCGGATAAACCCTTTTTATCTCCATGAACAAGGTGCACAATAGGATTAGAATTCAATTTATTCCATCCAGATCCACCATCTGCGATTTTGATATAGGTAATTTGACCATTTACAATCTTAATATTGGTAATTTGCACTCTAGTTCTTACAGGATCGTAAGATCCACCGCCCACAGACTGTGCAACTTGGTTAATTGTAAAGGAAGTTCCGTTAACAGCAGTAATATAACAGTCAGTAGGGAAGTATGCGGATCTAAAATTGTATCCTACGTCAATCCATTGCGTATCTGAGCCGTTGACTAGTGTAACTGTACTACTTCCAGGCGTAACATTGCAGTCAACTTGTCTAACTGCGGTAGGTTGGCGGTAATCATCAAAGGTATTTGGTTGTCTTTCAAGGTCTGCGGTCATAAATTGGAAGGATTTCTGTCTAAATTCGTACAATCCACCAAAGAATGCGCGATCTGTAATACCAAAACCCGCAATCACTCTAATCTGATTCCCTCTAGAGGTAGTATATACGGTATCTTTTACAAAATCTTGTCCATCTCCGCTTAATTCCGCAACATGATAGTTGAAATTAAGATCCATATGCTTCACTTTCTCTATAATATGCCCATTTACCGTATCAGCAGCGTTCAATAGTGCATAATCACTGTATGGGTTAGATGTTTCTACCTCTCCTACTGCGGAAACAGTCAATGTAAAGTTAATATTACCGCCAGTATTAGGTATACTCAGGTTAAAACTATCACCTACTACATAATTGACACCTGAATTCATCAGTTCATCAATATAAAGGGTAGTACCAGTAATAGTAGCAGGGTCACCAGATGAGGTAGGACCGTATCTTATCTTCACTCTTAGTCCTGTACCTGTATTACTATTGAGTGAATCAAACACTTCAACGAACTCTGCACCTATATCATCAGGATCTGACCATGGATTCTCAGGACATTGTATAGGTATACCATTAGAACTACTACCATCCCATGCATCTGTTGCACTTCCACTAGTAGGAGTAATAGTAAAGTCTATCGGACCTTGTGGTAAAGTAGTAGGTATGCCTCCTTCATAACGATAAGCAATAGCATTAGTTCTAGTTCCAGCAGTCCATAATGTAGGGAAAGGATCTCTACCCTCAGTTAGAGGACCCTCTGGAGTAGTATAGGTAACAGTAGAAGCACCAGGATCACATGAGAATGATTTACAAGGGTGACATGCCGATCCCCATGAAGATGTACTAGATGATGTATTACCATCAGAATCAGTTGTAGTAGTTGTACCATCTATATCTTCAATCCAGTGACAAGGATAACCTACAACAGGATTAGATAAGTCATAGAGGTACATAAACCATTCATCACCAGCACCAGGAAAGAAAGATAACTTCTCTGGATAGTGATCTAATATACTGTATATTGTTCCATTACTTCCTTGACCCACCTCTACCATTACTTTTCCACAGTTACCTGAGTTAGTACCACATATATTCTGTGCTTGACCATCATCTGCTTCACATATCTCATTACCATACATCACTAAGTCTCTAGTAAAGTCAGGTACATTAGGAGTCTCTTCTTGACTTACGTCTCTTCCTACAGGGTTATACTTAGCAAACGTATAAGGAACTCCATTAGTCACGCTACTAAGGTTTCCTCCCATATTAAGAGAAGCATTCGTTCCACCACCCGCTACAGCAGGGTTGTACCTATTACAGTGGTTTACATTTCTTTCTGGATTCTTATTAGTATTACAACCCATTCTCTAGTGCCTCTAACTTCTTATAGATGAGATCTAAGTTCTTACCAATATTTAGATGATCCTTCTCTCCGTTAGGTTTATACATGAATAAATTCTGGTCTATCTGTGGCATACTCTCTAAATGCTTATGATGCCCCAGTATCGCTTGTTCACATGCAGCGAGTCTTTCTATTATATTAGCAAACGTTTGGCATATCGCATCATGTGCGACTTTGTTATCTACCCATAACTCTCCATTACGATCTCGCATCCACGCGGGGATCGCGTCGGTAGTAAGTTCATTGACCTCAAACTCTTGGTTATTGATATCAGAAACTGTAATTTCTTGGTTGCTCATAATAATAAATGCGAAGACGCGGTGACTCGCGCCCCGCGATACTCGTTATTCCTCTAATTTATATACTAGAAGTGTCCCATCACCCTCATCATCGTACTCTAACTTAGTCCCATCTCGCCAAGAAAGGTCATTCGCCAAGTCTTCTGGAATGTTAATGAATAGTTCTCCGTCATCGTTTTCCACAACGGTAAGTGTAAAACGTTTCATATACCTGTCTCAACTTTCACTATGGTATCCTCCGATACGTTTAACTTATGTAGCAGATTATCACAGTGCCTACGTCTTATTTCGGCATCCTCTAACGAATTATGCCGACTGTCCACGATCCGTTCTGAGGGTAATACAAAAACTACCCTGTACTCCTGTGGAGATTTACCGTCATTCACCCACTGATACCAAGGGTGGACGTATCTTTTTGTCATAGTGCTGTAATCTTATGCTCTGGGTGTGCTCTCTTATATCTCTCCCACTCACTCAGAATCTCTTCTGTGCATACCTTATTGAGATCTACACACAAATCAGCACAGTTATACATTCTGTTGTCCAGATGCCCTTCTGTGTGTATTAGAGTCTCTAGAATAAAGGTTCTAGAATCCTGTAAACTCTGAGAAAACTTCTGCACTGAAATCCTATGGGGGAAAATTTTTTATAAAAGAGGGTTAACAAAAACCCGAACTATATATCACTCTAGCGATTGAGAACCTTTGTAGGTTAGGGTAGTAAGTCGTTTTAATATAGGGCCGCCCCAAGACCCCACATCCCTTAGTATGACTGCGATTTGGGTTGTATATGTTTATACTTAGTAGGTGTATTTACTCTGTGTTCTTAACACTTTTATCCAAAGGATTACCCCCATGTTCATCACATATTTCCATGAACCATCCTATGCTTTTAATATAATCAAAGCACGAATGTTTGGGTAATTCTTTATATCTATCTCCACGAGAGTTTCTAACACTATCCATAAACAATTCAAGGTTATAAATTGATTCAAATGACCCCTGCATTTGTGCTTCTTGATTGTAAACAACGTATCGCATATTCTTAGTAGTTAGTGTTAATTAGGGGACGTAATAAAGGTAACCTTCTTGTAACATATAGTCGCAACGGTTCTTTATATATTTGTCCTCCGATTGCTGTTCAGTATCTAACAAGAATTGGAGTAAATCTATCTCCTCTGATAGTGAACATCTTTCGGGGTAATTACTCATCAATTGTTTATACTTAGTAGTTAAAAACATTGTGGAAAAGTAACAAGAATTATGCTGTACATTGGTATTATAAGATATTATCCAGGATTTGTCAAGTTACTCGGAGTTTGTGTTATTTTGGGGATATTACTTGACTTTCGGTAGGTAACACGCTAAGGTAACGATTAGGAGTGCTATTTAACATCTAATTATTACACTTTTCCACAGGGTTGTTAATAACTTATCTCTATTAATACGAATCTTTATATATAACTTAGAAATACATTTTAATCTTATTCATTATTACTTATTATGGCATACATCTATACAATAACTAATAACATTAACAGTAAAAAGTACGTTGGTAAAACATCACATAGTAACCCTAATATACGTTGGAGTCAGCATAAACAATTAGCAAAGAAAGATCCTACTAAGTATAAATTAGAGGCAATACATTATGCAATTCGTAAACATAAAGTGGAAAACTTTAAATATACAATTATTGAAGAATGTAGTGAGATTAATGTTAACTTAAGGGAGACACATTGGATAACACTTTTGGATACATATAAGAGTGGTTATAATTGTACATTAGGTGGGGAAGGTACTAAATTAGATCCAAAAGATTATGGTAAATATAGAGAATCAAGGGAAGTAGATTGTTATACATTAGAGGGGCAATTTGTGCGTACATTCTTATCAATTACTGCTGCTAAGTATTGGGCGGTAGGTGATACTAAAGGAACGGAAAATAACAACCTAGTAAATGCACTTAAGGGGCGAACTTCGCAAGCATATGGTTATAAATGGGCATACAAAGATACACCACTAATTAACATGAATGTAAGGACATATAGCACTAAGAAAATAATAGGAACTAACCCCGAATTTGGATGGGTTAAATGTTGGAAAAACCAGGCAGATTGTGCCGAGGATCTTAACAACAATAGAAAGGATAATTGTGGGGTTAATATATCATTAAGTTCACCACTAAGTAAAAAGAAATCATGTAAAGGTTGGTATTTATTTTGGGGGGATAAGTTGCCCTCTAAATATACACCAGTTAAAAAGGGTAATAGTAGTAATAAAGCAAGAATGCAAAGACAAGTTAAAGCAATAGATGTAAATAACCCTGATAATGTTATTACTTTTAATTCATTAAGTGAAGCAAGTTACTATATTAAAGGGGATGGTAATCGCTCTGCGGTTGGTAACATTCACAACAACATAAAAAACTTGCAAAGTAATAAGAATTGGATGCAAGCATATGGTTATCAGTGGTTTTATCTTAAATGACTTTCCATGAGTTCATATTTATCGTAATTCTTTTGTTTTAACTCATTTGCATAATTATGTGCTTTAATTATAAGTCTAGCACCGAAAAATGCCATCGTTAAAACACATATAACAGCAACTTTTGAACCACTCATACTAAAACCTCCATAATTCTATAATCATGACACATAACTCGGTTTCCATAATTATCAGTTAATACTGTAAAATTTGAGTCAGGTGTATATCCTTTTTTGTCTGTTTGTCCTTTTATATAGTTAATCAAAACCATAAATTCCTGGATATATCCATCCTCTGTAATGGTGACAACATCACCTACACCGATGTCAAAGGGTGATTTGTATTTCATAAGCATAAACTCTCAAAACGTCTAGTTGCTTCAACTTCTATCTCTGGTATAATACCATATGGGGAATTTTGTTCCATTGCTGTGAGTTGATCGTATGTTAGATTGTTTGCTTTAGCGTAATCTATCCATGCTTCATCGTAGCAAGTTTCAAGTAAAGACTCATGATGTAAAACTGACATGATTAAACCCCCTGTGAGAGTAAAAGGTCTTTAAGATAATCCTCGGCACACTCTTGTGCGTCTAGGATGTCATAAAACTGACCGAGGTGAACAGACTCACCAGTAAGACAACCGTTATAAGTGTAATTCATAGTTTGAACTACAAAACGGTCTGAACCATAGTGATAAATCGCTAGATTTGGATCTAGGTCGTTTTGTCTGACATACTTGTCAAACATGTTTGAAG
>Ga0163180_10001763_pt1 | contig 12241 bp, 15 predicted proteins | sample AtlANTMetagenome_2_FD_109647 | JGI IMG/M metagenome (GOLD analysis project Ga0163180, IMG submission 109647) | Marine eukaryotic phytoplankton communities from the Atlantic Ocean - Atlantic ANT 4 Metagenome | ecosystem: Environmental > Aquatic > Marine > Oceanic | place: North Atlantic Ocean...
AGATAAGACACTTACATTACCAAATGAAACAGGGACAATATTAACAACTGCATCTTCAATTGCTAACAGTAATTTAGCCAATTCAGCTGTAACAATTGGAAGCACAAGTGTTTCTTTAGGTGCCACAACTCAGACCTTTGTTGGGATAAACTCTTTAACTTCTACGACACTAGTTGGAACTACTTTAATATCTGGTTCAGCTGATGCTGCAAACTCAATAACACTTGCAAGTGGTAATTTAGTTTTTGAAGGTTCTACTGCAAATGATTTTGAAACAACTATATCTGTTACAGATCCTACGGCTGATAGAACAATTACTTTTCCTGATGCAGCTGGAACTGTTGTTTTACTAGGATCACTAAGTGCTGCTGGAGGTTCTGGATTAACTTATAACTCAGGGACAGGTCAGTTTGGAACTAGTTCGATACCTAATTCTCAATTAGCTAATAGCACTGTAACAGTGGGTAGTACAGCTATTGCTTTAGGAGCAAGTGCTACAACATTTACTGGATTAGCTTCAATAACTTCTACAGCTGTAGTAACAAATGATAGTGGTTTTAGAGTTAGAGATAATTCAGATAATACAAAACAATTAGCTTTTGAATGTTCAGGTATATCAGGAAGCACTACAAGAACATTAACAATACCAGATGCAGATGGAACGATTGCTTTAGTTGGTAATGAGGCAACTGAGTTTGCAGATAATGTTTTCAGAGTAAAAGATAATTCAGATGCTTCTAAAAAACTAGCTTTCGAATGTTCAGGAATTTCAGGTAGTACAACTAGAACCATGACTGTCCCTGATAGTGATGGGACAATAAGTACAGAAAGTTTTGCTACCGCAATAGCAGTGGCGTTAGGATAGTATTATGGCAACCCAAGTTCAATTTAGAAGAGGAACAACAGCTGAGCACTCAGGATTTAAAGGTGCAGATGGTGAAGTAACTGTAGACACCTCTTTAAAAACTGTTGTTATTCATGATGCATTAACGAATGGTGGTTTTCCAGTATTAAGACAAGATGGTTCTAATTCTCAATTTGAAAGAGGAGTAACAACATCTTGTGCTCTTAAATTTGCTGGCGATCCAAATACTGGATTAATATCACCAGCTGCAGATGAAATAGCCCTAGTTACTGGTGGGTCTAGCCGTCTTACAATAGATGCTAATGGAGCTGCTACTTTTACAGGTAATGTCCAAGTAAGTGGAGATTTATCAGTAACAGGTAAGTTTGATTCCGGGGAAAACTTAGCATTAATTATTGCTTTAGGATAATATGGCAAACACCTTCAAAGTCGATACAAAATCAAGTTGTGTGACAGATGCACACACTAGTTCAAATGCAAATGTCCTATCAGCTGGCGGTTCTGCCACATTAGTTCTTTTGAGTATTTTAGTTTCAAATAAAACAGGAGCTAGTGCGGATGTAGATGTTTTCTTAGTTACTAATACAGGAGATGATGTTTTTCTTTTAAGAAATGCACCAGTGCCGGCAGGTTCTTCCTTAGAAATAATTAGTGGATCAAAAATAATTATGGAATCTAGTGATGTTTTGAGAGTTAGAACTGACACAGCTAGTGCGGTCGATGTTGCAGTAAGTTATCTAGAACAGACATAAAATGGCATTAACAGCAAATAATGATCTTGTTACTTTATCTGCTAATTTTGAAAGTCTCAAAGCCAAAGTTGAGGCAATTGAGATTATTGTATACGGAGAAAAAGTTTTAGAACTTGATGATTCTACTTGGGAAAATATTCGAAAAAAAAGAGATTATATTTTAAAATCTACAGATTGGACTGCAGTACCAGGATGTAGTGTTGATCAAGCTCAATGGTCTGCATATAGACAAAATTTAAGAGATATTCCACAAACTTTTACAGTAATTACAGATGTTGTATGGCCGAGTCAGCCATCTACTTCTGGACCAAATTCCTAGAAATTCCTCATATTTACTGAGCTTAAAATAAACAGAGATACTAAGACGATTCTCGATTAAACTGCTATGCCATATATTGGAAATAATATTCGATCTGCTGATGATTACAGGTTAATTGATGATATCAGTAGCAGCTTTAACGGAAGCACCACAAGTTTTGCTTTACTAACAGCTGGTGCATCCCCATTACCTTTTCCAAAATCTCCACAGCAATGTTTAATATCGGTCAATGGTGTTATTCAGGAGCCAGATCCTACAGGTAGTTCAGGATTTAATTTAGTTGGAACAAATATAGTTTTTAGTTCTGCTCCAACAGGAGGACATTCATTTTTTGGAATAATATATGCAACTGCTGATTATCTAAATGCAGGTGGTACATTTCCTGCAGGGTCAACTGGTTCTCCCTCCCTTACTTTTACCACAGATACCGACACCGGGATTTACAGAAGAGGCTCTGGTGATATTGGCTTTGTTTCTAACTCTACAGAAATAGTAAATATAGATGGTAACGGATTAACAGTTACTTCTAAAGATGCAACAATTAACTCTGTATCAGTAGGTAAAGGAGCAAACTCTGTTGCTGGTAACACAGTTCTTGGAGAAAGTGCTTTAGATGCTGCTGTTACTGGTATAAATAATACTGCTATTGGTAAAAGTGCTTTAACAGTTAATACTTCTGGAGCAGAGAACACTACTGTTGGTGCTAACTCTTTACTTGCTAATACAACAGGATCACATAACACTGGTTTAGGTTATGGTGCTTTAAGTGCAAACACAACCGCAAACAGTGGTACAGCTATTGGTAAACTTGCTCTGCAACTTAACACAACTGGTGCTTCTAACACAGCTGTGGGTAGTAATGCTCTGCAAATTAACACAACTGGGAATTCAAACGTAGCAGTAGGAGCTAATGCCTTAGATGCAAACACAGATGGAGATCAATCAGTTGCTATCGGCTACAACGCTCTAACAGCCCAAACTACTGGTCAATATAACGTGGCTATTGGACATGGATCTTTAAGTGCTTCTACAACAGCATTACAAAATGTTGGAGTAGGTATTTCATCATTGTTGAATACCACAACAGGAGGAATTAATGCTGCTTGTGGAAATAATACTTTGCAATCGAACACAACTGGAACTCAGAATACAGCAATGGGTTCTGGTGCGTTGATTTCTAATACTACTGGAAGCCAACTTACTGCGGTAGGTGCTAATGCTTTAAGTAGTTTTGTAAGTGGAACAACCCAGTTAACAGCAGTTGGTTTTGATGCTTTAAAACTTTGTACTGTAGCTTATAACACTGCTGTAGGTTGGCAAGCTGGTGATGCTATAACCACTGGAGCAGCTAACGTAATGATGGGTGATGCTGCATTAGGAGCAAATCAAACTGGTAGTCATAATGCTGCATTTGGTCATTTTGCTTTAAATAACAGTACAGCAGATGATAACACTGGTATTGGATCTAATGCTCTTAGGTCTAATACTTCTGGAGCAAGCAACACAGCAGTTGGTAAAAGTGCTTTAACAGCAAACACAACTGGATCAAACAATGTAGCTGTTGGTAAAGGTGCATTAGATACTTGTACAACTTCTGTTTCTAATGTTTGTGTAGGTAATAGTGCTGGCGGAGCAATAACAACAGGAAATGGAGAAAATGTTTGTGTAGGAAATAATGCTGGTGGTGCAATGACAACTGGACAGCAAAATATACTCATAGGAGATAATTGTGCTGCTGGTGCTGCTGTTACAGGAACTGTGAATACAATTATTGGAGATAATGCTGGTTATGATTTAACAACTGGATCTGCTAATAGTTCTCTTGGTGCAGCTTCTTTAGCTAATATTACAACAGGAAGTAATAACGTAGCTATTGGATATGAAGCAATGAGAGATGCAACAGGAGCCGGCGGTTCTGTTGCCATTGGTTCTAATGCACTGAAATCTCTAAATGCTACGAAAGATTCACAAATTGCTATTGGAAACGGTGCTCTAACTACTTGTACTTCAGGTTATAACAATATTGTTATCGGAGCTAATGCAGCACAAAATTTAACAACAGGTAATACTAACACTGTAATAGGAAGAACTGCAGGGCTTAGCATCACTACTGGATACACTAACTGTTTATTTGGAGATCAATCTGGGTATTCTATAACAACTTCTTATTATAACAATGCTTATGGTACTTACTCTTTAGATGCTTGCACTACTGGACATACTAATTCAGCCTATGGTTATGCTTCATTGTCAAGTTTGACAACAGGAAATCAAAATGATGCTTATGGAACATTTTCGGGATCGTTAATAACTACCGGCCATGCAAACGAAATGTTTGGTTATTTTTCTGGATATTATATTACAACTGGAGATAATAACGTCTGTCTCGGACTACATTCTGGTGCTTATGTAAATAATATAACAACTGGTCAATATAATATATGTGTAGGTAACTTCAGTAGACCAGCAGCTTCTGATTCCTCAAGATGTCATGCGATAGGTTATAATTTTGGTGCTTTAGCGGGTGATAATACTTTCAGTGTTCAAGCAAGTTCGGGTGCATATCAAAGTAACAATAGTTCTAGTTGGTCAACAACCTCTGATAGAAGAATTAAAAAAGATATTGTTGATAATTTGATTGGTTTAGAAGCTATTGAGAAAATTAAAGTTAGAAATTTTGAGTATAAAACACCTGACGAAATTATTGCAGATAATCCTGAGTTAGAGGAGGTTATTGATTCAATAGGACAAAAACCAACAGGGCAACAACTTGGTGTTATAGCACAAGAAATAGAGCAAACATTACCTGATGTTGTAGAAACACAGACGACAGGAGTTAAAACTGTAAATCCTGATAATTTAACTTGGTATTTAGTAAATGCAGTAAAAGAATTATCAGCAAAAGTCAAAGCATTAGAAGTTGCATAAAATTAGCCATTTTAAACTAGATATATCAAAAGTTGTTAATTTAGATGGCATACATAGGAGCAGAACCTGCTACAGGTCAAAATAGAGAAGTTGATGATATATCAAGTGGTTTCAATGGAAGCACCACGGAATTTACTCTACAGGTAAATTCTTTAAATACTAGTCCAGAATCCGCAAATAATATTTTAGTTTCTGTTGGAGGTATAATTCAAAATCCAGGAACAGACTACACAATAAATGCAAGTACAATAACCTTTACTACAGCTCCTGCATCAGGATTATCTTTCATGGGATTAATTCTAGGAGCAGGTATAGATACAGCAACCGTAGCCGATGGAGCCATAACAACTGCAAAATTAGGAAGTGATTCTGTAAATGCGGATAAATTAGCCAACACAGCCGTTACAGCCGGTAGTTACACCACAGCTGACATTACAGTTGATGCTCAAGGAAGAATAACAGCTGCAGCTAATGGGACAATCTCAGGTGCTGAAATAGCCAACAATGCCGTCACAGCTGCAAAAATAGCTACAGGAGAAGACTTTACATTTAATAGTGTAATTGTAGGTAAAGGTGCAAACTCTGTTGCAAATAATACTGTTCTTGGGGAAGCTGCTTTAGATGCTGCTGTTACTGGTAATAACAACACTGCTATAGGAAAAGATGCATTAACAGCAAATACTTCTGGAGCAAGCAACACAGCACTTGGAAAAAGTTCTCTACCTAGTAATACAACAGGAGGTTCAAATACAGGTTTAGGTTGGCAATCTTTGTACACTAATACAAGTGGAAATAACAATTCTGGAGTAGGAATAAATGCTTTATTTGCAAATACAACTGGAGGAAATAATACTGCTGTAGGTAGAAATTCTTTAGCTGCAAACACAACTGCAAATAATAATGTTGCAATGGGATATTATGCACTAGCAGCAAATACAACTGGAGCTAATAACACTGCTGTGGGTGTGAATGCATTTTTGCAAAACACAACTGGAGAAGGTGGAACAGCATTAGGTAATCAGGCATTAGAAAATAATTCAACTGGTAATCAAAATACGGCAATCGGTCAGCAAGCATTAGAAAATAATACAACTGGAGCCGATAACGTAGCTGTTGGTCAACGCTGTTTACAAAATAATACTACCAATAGTAATACCGCTGTTGGTCGTTATGCTATGAACGCCAATACAACTGGAACTGAACAAGTTGCAATAGGTAAAAATGCGTTATCTGCTAACACAACTGGAAATTACAACCTCGCTATTGGATATAATGCCTTAGATGCTCAAACTACAGCAAGTGACAACCTTGCTATTGGTTATAATGCTGTAGGAGCAAATACTAGTGGAATACGAAATGTAGGTATAGGAAATTATGCCTTAGACGCTAATACAACTGCCAACGACAATACCGCAGTCGGTTATACAGCTTTAACAGCAAACACAACTGGAGCTTCCAACACTGCAATGGGTAGAGCAGCATTGGCAACCAATACAACAGGAGCTCATAATGTTGCTCTTGGTCAACAAGCATTAAATGGTAATACTACTGCAAATAATAATGTTGCTGTTGGTAGTGCTTGTATGCCTTCAAACACCACTGGAGCAAACTCTGTTGCAGTAGGTTATGCTGCTTTGTACAGCAACACAACTGCGTCTAATAATACTGCTCTAGGATATCAAGCATTATATGCAAACACAACTGGATCAAAAAATGTTGCAATAGGAGCACTTGCTTTTGATGCAAACACGGTTGGTGGTGAAAGCGTTGCTATTGGATATGCCGCTTTAAGTTCTTCTAATAGAAATGATGCTAATACAAGAGCAGTCGCTATAGGTGCTTATGCTTTAACAGCCAATACCACATCTATGGAAAATGTTGCTGTGGGTTGGTATGCGTTATCTGCCACCACCACAGGAGAATATAACACAGGTTTAGGAAGAAATGCTTTAAAAAACAATGTTACTGGATCAGATAACGTAGGGGTTGGATTTAATTCCTTAGAAAATAACACAGCTGATAATAATACTGCTTGTGGTTTTCAAACTTTAAGAATGAACACAAGTGGGACAAGAAACACTGCTGTTGGTTATGAGGCGTTAACTGCTAATACTGATACTCATGATAATACTGCTGTTGGTTATAGATCTTTACTTGCTAATACAACAGGAACACAAAATACAGGTGTTGGTACATATACTTTAGATTCCAATACAACTGGAAACAGAAACGTAGCAATGGGTTATGCAACTGCACATGCAGTTACAACTGGAAGTGATAATGTCTGTATTGGAACACATGCTGGAGATGGAATTACAACAGGTAGTGAAAATATTTTTATTGGTGCTGGTGCTGCTGATGGAGGTTCATTTTCAACAGGTACTAACAACATAGTAATTGGTGTTGATTCTAATCCTAGCCTTAGTAGTCAAACAAATGAACTTAAACTTGGTAACGGCAGTACTTCAGTTTTCAGATGTAATGTTCAAACTATAAGTTCTTTATCTGACGTAAGAGATAAAACAGATATAATTGATATTCCAGATGGTTTAGACTTTATAAATAGTGTTAGACCTGTTAAATATAAGTGGGATAGAAGGATTCAAGACGATACTTGTGGATTAGTAAGGGCTGGGTTTATAGCTCAAGAATTACAAGAAGCACAAAAAGGTTCAGAATATCTTGATTTAATATATGATGCAGACCCAGAATTTTTAGAAGCAAAACAGGGTAATTTACTTCCAGTTATGGTAAAAGCAATACAGGAGTTATCAGCAAAAAATACTGCACTAGAAAAAAGAGTTGCTGCATTAGAAGTAGCTTGATAAAATTTAAGTAAATATTTAAAAAAATGCAGAAAATTTTTAACGCTATTGCCGTTGCTTCAGGAGTTGTTTCTCTAACTGTTGTAGGTTCTACCATAACAGCTTATGTTATGAGGGATGCGATTATACAGGCTATACAAGACAAAGCTTTAGAAGCAGTTACAGGTGGTATTGGTGATGCACTAGGAGAGTCTCTACCTATTCCAGATATTACTGGTCCTGTAGTTCCTGAAATACCTTCAAAGATGTTTTAAAATTGTCTGATATTTCAGAAATTTTAATAAATACTGTAAGCATTCCTGAAGTAAAAAGTTACTATTTCACCCCTGTACAATCATTACCACAGAATCCTCCAGTAACTCTACAGATTGGTAATCCAATCATAGAGGTGCCAGGGTGTGTAATTTTTAATCCAGCTAATGAAAAATCAATAAATTTAGTAAATGAGGATGAAAGAGGTAATAGAGTTTTATGTGATGCTGGTACTCCAAGTTTTACCCCAATGGATTATCAGCCTGAGAATCTAATCTATGTACAAGATGCAGTAGCTCCTAATGTTCAACCAGCACCTGAAGTAGAAACTCCCCAACCAAATTTAGATAATCTTCCACAGAATAAAGAAACACCATGTCCAGCTCCTAATCAGCCTAGAGTTGGAGATCTAACACGTAATGGAGAGGAAAAAGTTGTAGGTCATGAATTACAAGGAACTACTTGTGTAGTATTGTATGAACCAAGTTCTCCAGTAGAAAAACTACTACCTAATACAAGTCAAGTCAGTACCACAGCAGCAATCGCAGTAGTAGCAACGGCTTCGGCTGCAGCAACACCCTTGTTATTAAGGTTAATACGACCATTAATAAAGCAATTAATAAAGAAAATTCAAGGTTTATTAGGTAAAAAAACAGTTAAACCTTCTCGTTCAGAAATAAAAACTAATCAATATCGTGAAAAGAAAGGATTACCACCTTTAAAGAAAAAATAAATTTATTTTGGAATTGAATGTTGGTGATTTGGAATAACCCCATGAGGATTTGCAACTATAATATCGGCACAAATTTGTGCTGAAGGACTTGATTTTGCAAAGGTCACTCCCAATCTTTTCTGTTCCGCACAATGTTTTAATCTTGCCATTTCAAAATCCAATCTTTTGTTAGCTAAGGTTTGTTTATTTAATTCATTTTGAGTATTAGCAGCTCTCAAACAGCCTTCATTATGTCTTTTATCGAGGGGTATGGTCACGTTCATACTGATGCCCCATCCAATACTATGATTAGTCTTCTGACCTGTTCTAACAGGCTTGTGATACAAGATAGACCCAGGTGAGTCTAACACCCCATCGTTATTGGCATCTGAATTGTCATATACAGGATCAAGATAACTATATTCATAAGGTTCTTTCCATGAATCTTGAAGAGTAGCGAAGGGTGTAATTGTAAGGGTAGATCCCTGACAGGACACGCCATTTCCGTGAGTATTCGTCATATAAGGTCCCGACAGATTTTGTACAGCTAAATTGGATACGCTCCCGGAACTATTGGCTATGGGGTTAGCCGTGGCCGACACCCCTCCTACTTCATTTGCATAGATCGGAGCACTAAATATATTTAAAGCTAAAAGTAAATATTTTACTGACTGAAGGTTGATGTTGTATCTGTTACGGATTGTATTTCTGTTGTTCGCTGAATTATGGTCTGAGACTTCAATCCAGGTTGGCTCAGTGTAGTGGTCATCTGCCAAGGCTTTGTTTCGTCTACTATCGTAAAGTTTGGCATATTTGTAGAATCTAAATTTGTCCACGTAGAATTTACTCCGTTTAAGGTCTGAGTAACACTTTGAGCTGGGGGAACCAAGCTACTACTATCTGTCTTTATATTATTCCCAGTTACGGTATATTGCCAGCCTGTCTGATAATCTATAACATTTATTGTCTCATTTACGGTAGAAGTAGTCTCAGTACGAGATTGTAGTACACCTGTATTAAAGTTTGGGACTACAGGCACTGCCTTCACAGTTGTGCTCATCAGACTTAGGAAGATTACTGGTATTAACTTTCTCATCTGTATCATGATCTTCTTTTTCTTTAATTGCAAAGGCATGATTCTTTAACTTCATTTTATTGAGATTTCACTGACAAATTGACCAATTGCACTGGTGCCTGCCCCACCACCTGTTAGACCAATTGTTGAACTTGAGTCGATTGTACCTGCTAAGGCACCTGCAGTTCCTGCTGCAGTTGAAGTTTGACTGGATAGAGCACTTACTGCACCAGTACTAGGAGCACTACTTACTAAAGCATCACCTTGAGTGAATGACTGAGTAAATGAGAAGCTCTCACCTGCTGTGGCTTGAACGGCTGAAAGTGTAGGTATAGAACCCACTCCTGATGCGATTGTCATAGCACCAATAGAGTTAGTTGCTGATCCACCATCAGGTGTATATTGAGTAGTAACATTGTTTCCAGAAACACTGTAGGTATTTCCAATTCTTTCTACGTTTGTAGCTGCAGCATTTACTGTTAGCTGAACGCTACTAGTAATTTTATGAGTGATATCTGCCTTTGCTGCTGGTGCAAATATCAATATTAACAAAGGAAGAAATTTCTTCATTTTTCTGTACTTATTGTTTGCTATACATAAGTTTACATGAAGGTAAACTTAGTATGTAATGAAATAATAAAATGACAGAAAATCCAAAAGAAAAAAAGAATGTGTTCTCAAAGATTAAGGAAACCGTTGAGGACAAAGAAGAGCAACTAGAGATACTAGGAACCTTTATACGCTTGGGCGTAATGGTCTGGGCCGGCTTCATAATTTCTTTGAACTACATCACTTTTCCAGGTTTAGCAAAAGATGGTGGACCCAAGGACATCACTTTCATAGCCAGCGTTTTTACAGGATGCCTAGCCACATTTTCCGTGGATGTAGGTAAGAAAAAGAAAGATGGAAAAGATAAGGAAAAACCTCCATCTGCTTTACCTACTCAGATATTGCGAATAGAACAAGCTCCGATTAAAATAGTGACAGAGAGCACTTCTAAGTGAAATGTATAGTAGACCGAGAAGAAACTGGGGAATAATAGCTGTAGTCTCGATTTTAGGGATATCTAATATCTCTTTGATGAATACTTTAGTTTCACATAAATTAAAAAATCCTTTTCCTAATATAAATTTACCAGTAGGACCTTATACAAGTTATAGAGTTGTTACTTCAGAAAAGGGATATAGTATCAGCTATAAAGCAAACGATCCTAAAATTTTAAGTAGAGTAAAGGATTTAGAAGAACCAAAAGGTTTATTTGGTAATAAGAAAACTCAGTTACATTTAAGAGAGACTTATACGATGCAGGGTGAAGGAAGTAAGAAAGATGTAGAGGGAACCGTAATGACTGATAAAGATATTGCTTGCATCAAAGTAGAAGGTAGTGGTAACTCTACAGGTAAGCTTGTAGGAGCCTCTGTGGGTGTTAAAGCTGCACCTGCATTTAGTAATATTCCAATAGTCGGATGGCTTGCTGCAGGCTTTGTAACTATGTTTGCACAGGATAAAGGATCAGAGATAGGTGGACAAATAGCTAGAGACTACAATGATTGTTAATAAGTTATTCTAGGGTTATACTCTAGATAGTTACTTATTTAACATGGCTTGCGAATCACATATGGAAGGATTACAGAATTTTGCAAAGCAACTGGAAGAACAGAAAGCTACAATCTCAGCTCAGATTCAATCTTTAGATGCACAACTTGCACAGGCAAGAAATTCATATATGAAAGTTGAAGGTGCTCAAGAAATTATTGCAATTCAAATTAAAGAAGAAGATGCAAAAACTACTGTAGAAGCAGTAGTGCCAGAGGCAAGTGGTGATTAAGATGTTAAGGGAAATGAACAGAAATAGATATAAAGCCTTACAATTACTAGCAGATTATTTACGCACTCCATCAAAAGATCTATCTTTAAATGCAATTTTTAATGATGTTAAAGATGAAGATCTTAAATGGGTAACAGAAAAAATTCATTATTATTTATTAAGACTTCTCGAAGATGCAGACTATGAAATAGAAGACGAAGTGGAGTTAGTTTCATTAATGGATTAATGAATACACTTGTGTAAGTTTATGCAGCATAAAGTTTCTACAAGGTTGCAAGGTACATGTGATTCACTGCGAGCAAGATCTATTAGCAAATTTAATTGAACTCTCTCCAAAAAACGCTCGCCACAAATTTCGACAATGTATATTTGAATCTTGGGATTGGAAATGTGCTTACTGTGACAAAGAATTAGATAATAAAACAGCAACTATTGATCATATACTTCCAAAATTTAAAGGTGGACATAATGTTAAATCAAACATGATTTGCTCTTGTTCTAAATGTAATAGATTAAAAGGATCACATTTCTTAGAAGATTGGTACAATCCTACATATAAGTTTTATCAAGAGGAGAGACTTGATAAGATAAAGCAGTGGATGGATCAAGACAGTTCTATCAAAATCCTTTCCCCAGACAAAGCAACACCTTATATTACAAATGATTTCTACATCGGATGGGTCGC
>Ga0163180_10001766_pt1 | contig 12229 bp, 7 predicted proteins | sample AtlANTMetagenome_2_FD_109647 | JGI IMG/M metagenome (GOLD analysis project Ga0163180, IMG submission 109647) | Marine eukaryotic phytoplankton communities from the Atlantic Ocean - Atlantic ANT 4 Metagenome | ecosystem: Environmental > Aquatic > Marine > Oceanic | place: North Atlantic Ocean...
ACGCCGCGTGCAGCGCATAACGGTTGACTGATTAATATCTCGTCCAAGATAACCTATATTCACCAGTCCATACCGTCCTAAAACTAGCGACGATTGCAGGCATTTGTCGTCATTTGCGCTACAAATAACATAAAAACAGGTAAAACAAGAAATGCTTGATTAAGACAGTGCAACGACCGCGCCCTGAATTACGGCTGCAATGCGCACAACTTCGTGTACGTGGTCTTCACTCAATCCGGCACCCAATAGCGTCTCTTCGTGTGCCTTGATGCATGCCTCACATCCGGCAAGTGCAGCACATGCCATTGAGCACAATTCAAAGTCAGTCTTGTTCGTCTCAGGATTCATCATATGATTCATCCGTAAACTCGCACGACGCTGATGATAACTCTCTTTTCCAATCATGTGTCGAAACCGGTAGTAGACGGTATTCATCCCCATGATTGCCGCTGCGGCCTGACAGTCGTTGTCGCCAGCTTCCCCAATAATGGACGACGCATCGGCGAGAATTGCATCTGATAGTTTTCTACATCGCAAAAAATAACTACTCGTAAGCGCCACCATCCATGATTGCGATTCATTGAGCAGTGTACTCTGTAATACGTTTGATAGATTCAGTCGAATATCCTTGGCGGCGTCTGAGATCTCCGATCGAATCGCATTGATATTTTCCATGGCTTGTTTCCGTAAACGAACTAAGACTTACTGACTTCTTGATTACTGCAATGTTCTACAAAAAAACGACAGTCAGGCTTAAAACCAACCTGACTGTCGTTTATTGAGTTGGTCTGTCCCTTAGACGTCGAGTCCCGGGTCACCTTTCTTCCAATTGCACGGGCACAATTCATCTGACTGAATCGCATCCAGTACCCTCAGAATCTCCGGGATACTTCGGCCAACGCTAAGTGCATTCGCGGAAGCCCATTGGATCACGCCATGAGGATCCACAATAAACGTGGCTCGAAGGCATACATTGGCAGCCGGATCGACAATGCCAAGATCCTGAGCCAGCTTCTGAGCACCAATCAGTGGGTATGCGAGATCTTTTAAATCATCATGGCTCTGACACCAAGCCAAGTGAGAGTATTCATTGTCTGTACTTCCACCGACAACTTTGCAATCACGATCAGCAAACTCACCCAGCTGACGATTGAATTCAGCAATTTCTGTTGGGCAGATGAATGTAAAGTCTTTCGGATAGAAATAATATACTGTCCATGTATCGGCATAATCTGCATTGCTTAGCGAAGTCAGGCTTGCCTGATCTGAACCGACGCATGCATCTACTGTGTATTCTGGAAACTTGTCGCCAACGGTTAACATCGTAAGAAGCTCTCCAAGTTGCGGTCTAAAAGCGGTTGATTGGCCATCGCAAAAGTTGCAATTGGCTGACTACACACCAACTTACCAAATTGCCGCATTCAAACAATCGGTCACCCTGCGACCAAACCGGGCTACGCAGTATCAACTGAATCCTTAAAGCTACACGACAGGATTGCAGGCAATAAAATTACATCACCTAACAATGCAACTGCGATTGAGATACACGCGAGCTCTGCAAATAGGTGAGCATGGGGCATTTCGCTCAATGCACTAGCGGAAAAACCTGCCACAAGAATTGCCGTGCTCGTAACCAAGGCACCACCCACTGTCATAAACGTCCTCTTAATAGATTCATGCACTGAGGCACCCGACTGTCGCTCTCGTTGAAAACGCGCCAGAAAATGAATCGTATCATCCACGGCGATCCCTAAACTCACCGTGAATAACAGCACACTTGTTATTCGTAATGGCTCACCAGCCCAAACGAGAAATGCCGCCGTGAAGAGTAACGGTAAGGAATTAGGGAGGATACTAATCAGCCCAAGCTTGATAGATCGAAAAGCAATTGATAACACAATAAAGATCACTACTGCCGCAACCGTGAGGCTTATCACTAAGTCGCTTATCATCTCCATAAGACTGCGCATAGCAACAACTGCTGACCCTGACAAGCTAAATGTAAATCCGCTGTATTCATCTTCAAGGTATGCTAGCGTTTCACGAAAGTCAGCAACCATCGGGCGATGTGATTCTATTCCAGTATCCTGCATTCTCGCCGTGACCAAAGCCATCTGATTGTCCACCTGAATCCACTGGTCACGCACTTTCGCCGGAAGCAGATCCACTCTGCCGAGCGGCATCGTTTGTGCAAATTGAAAGGCTGATACTGGATTATGAAGTCCATTCGCGGTATCGAGTTCACGGCATAAGCGATCAAGGACTGTCATGACTGGGTCATCTAAAGCCAACGAGTCAGCAACCGAGTCGTCCCATTGCACAATAACAGTTGCTGTCAGCAATCCACCAAATTCATCGTCAATAACGTTTAGTGCTTGTGCTGCGGTGCCACTTGGTGGCAGGTTTTCATAGAGGTGTGCATCAGGCCGCAACTTCATTGCATACCAACCAAGCATAGTCATCACGCCCAAGCTAAATACCAAGACCATCACTTTTCGTCGCAAAATGGTGTCGATCATCCATTCAGCAAATCGGCGTAAGAGTTTGGGGGCCATGGATCCTTTATGCAATGTGCGCTGACTCACCAGCGACGTGCCGCCAAGCAACGGTACGACCGTTATCACACCAATAAATGTGATTCCAGTTCCCAGTGCACAAACAAGTCCCAGTTGGCTAATGACATGTATCGAACTGACCATCAGAGAACCGAATCCGATAGCTGTCGTCACGGACGTCAAAAAACAGGCTAAGCCAAGGTGTGCAACACATCGAATCGCCGATTGCCTCGGCAAAACTCCATGTATCACGGACTCCCGCATATCAAAGACGAGATGGACAGCATCAGTGAGCCCTATAACCACCACCAATACTGGGACGATTGTGGTAATCAGATTTATCTTAATACCAAGTAGCGAGATCACCCCTAATGCCCACACTGCACCAACCGAAGCCCCAGCAAACGTAACAAGTGACGGCGCCCAATGTCGGAAAACCAATAGTGCAATGATGCCGGCTAATCCTGCACCAATTTTCATCATCATGCGAGTATCATTTCGTACACTACTGAACACTTCTGTACGTAATGGCGGCAATCCCGTCAGGAGTATTTCCCAAGACGGATCCTGATTATGTACATCGACAGTTTCATGAAGTGATTTAACCGTGTCTGTGTAGTCACTAACCAGTAGATCATCATCGCCAAGTTGAGCTATTAACAGTGCATGATCAGCGTTTCGTGATAGTAGCAACCGAGATGCCAGTGGGTGTTGAGTTAGTTCCTTGCGTACTGTGCCTATACTCTCACCGTCAATTTCAGTCGGAACAACGCGGCGAGGCAATGGGTCACTTATTACTAGAAGGGGTGAGACAAGGCTGATTACTTGCTCCACCCCCTGAATAGCGGCAACATCATCATGCAGTTCTCTCATCGCATTGAGTCGATCAGCCGTTAGCAACTCCGGCGACTTAATCAGCAGCATGCAGTCATTTTCATCCGGTCGAAAATCCTTGAAGAGCATTTCCAGTTCTGAAAACTCTTCACTTGAATTTCGGAATAACGCCTTGGCTTCATTGTCAAACTCGATGCGTGTCCAACCAATGAGCGCAATAATTGAAAACAGGATTACAAACACCACCAGCCTGGTGCGATGCCGATCAAAGAGTGTGTCTATCATCCGGCTAAAACCGCATCTATATATATAGAAGTGGAGAATATGAATACGCGGAGATTACTCAGCCTATTCAGAGAGAGGTTGGAAAACTGGCTCGAGCCGCGTTTCCTGTATTTCTATCGTCCGCTCAGCATCTTCTTCGAGCAAGTACCCATCGTCCACCAATTTGTCGCACGCCATGGATAACTTCTCTATATAGTGTTTCAGGCTCCCATAACGCTTTTGCAGTGGCTGACGGGGATCATCTCCTTTATCTGCCATTGTTACAGGAAAAGGAATATAAGAACCATTTAGTCCAACAAGTGAATCCGGACTTGCCGAATCTTCTGCGTACATATTCCAGCCGGTATATGTAGCGATCGGCACCATCACCTCTGGTGGGCTTAAGCAACCGAGTTCATTTCCATCTTCGTCGCATATAGGTACTAAGACCACGTAGTCGCCCCAAGAAGATGGTGGTTGATATTCGACGATTCCGTGCGACAAGAACTTTGGACCAAAGTCGTAGTAAGCGGGAGTATGAATCTTCTTTGCATATCTGATTCCCGCAAGATTTGGGAATCCAGTTGATGCCTGATCCCAACTTACAAGCGTCCCATCCTTAATACTCGGATAGACACTCGGCGGTGGCTTCACGCCATTAACCCAATTGTCCATATGCAACATGAGTGCACGCAGGAACACTTTATAGTCTCCAGGGTTTGCCAATGCCTGTCCTTTTCCACGAGTCGGCGGATAAGCACTAGGACCATGTTGCGTACCACCAAATGTGTAGAACCGCACATTTCTCGGCACACGTGCATCTCTGATTCCCATCGGATCTGTATGGGGCAGCGAGCCTGCGCGAGTCCAATACTCGGCAGTTGACTGCGTGTGCATGATCAAAGGAGTAGTATTGGTTCTGTCACTCGCCGCTGTCAGGCTCGTCCTCCAACCACTGTATGGATCACGTTGCGTAGAATACGAAAATGGAAACCTGTCGATCGGGTAATCGTGCTGATGTCGTTGAGTTGAAAAACGCGTTGGCTGTGCAAATCGTTGATTGAATGACCCGAGTCCACCACCCGACACATGTGGCATGACGGCATCAAATGCCTGCCGTCCCTTTTCATCCTGATTGAGCCCCCAATAGACTAGCTCCCGCAAGAACCGCCCGCTTTGAGAGATCCCCCAACCAAGCGCGCGTTGAATAAAGGGCCGTCCATCTACCGTCAGGGGATTGTCTAATCCATCGCCATACTTAATAGCACTCATCAAGTCCCGTACGGATGTAAAGCAAAGTCCATGCACAATTGGGTCTTTCGCTTCATACACCAACTCATAGATCTGACCATCTTCAAATCCATCTTTCATTTCCACTTCGACCAGAGGCAATTGTCCCTGATGCTCACTGGGCTGTTCGGTCACGTGGAGTTGCCATTGATCGGCTGGCACCAATACGCGTTGTCCTCTAGCAGTTGCGCGCTTAGTCAACGCTGCGTGGTTGCCATCGGATTTTGATGGAAAGTACCCACCATGATTTGCCCGTTGAGCATTGGATCTATTCACTGCTCCCGGCTCAAATTCGCATCGCACAAGCCCTTTAATTGATTCGTCATTACGTCGCGCAATCGGTGCATGAAGTTGCAGACGATTATCGCCGGGGATTAACTCACCATCCCATCCACTCCAGACAATGGTAAATCCATGTCGAAATAGAAACCCATCGCCAGCATCGTCAAGAGTTTTTGGATCATTGATTCCATTTGCATAATTGAAGTATGCCAACAAACGCTTTCGTCCACGGTTATTTACATCGTAGATTGCGGCACCGTTACTGCGCGTTGTGTCTGCCGGCGCTAATATAAACAGGTCGGCCGAATATCGAACTAATCCGTCAGCATCGGGTTTTACAAACTGCAAGTCGATGACCGATTGGTTTTGGTTCGCCGACGGATCAATCGTAAAATGCACTTTGCCGACAATACGTTCATAAGCGCCGACATCTCCAAATTCCGTACCATCAGCAAACGGTTCACGCGAGATGACTTCAAAACGCTCAACTTCAGCAGTTGCATGGCTACTCATTAAGGAGATAACCAATGCAATGATGAATCTAATTCGTGCCAACCGGACCAAAGAACGTGTAATACGTTTCATTCTTGAGAGCTCTCTGTAAATACAGCGCTAATTCACGCAGATGATAGTCACCCCACATGCATGATTCCCCTGACGGAACTCCATGCTCGTTCGTGACGTTGTCCCAACCTCTCGGACGATGATAAACGGAATGAAGCAGCAACCCTTGATGTGAGGTATCCGTAGATAGATATGGTTCGGACAGCAAAGAGGCTGCGGTCACTAAACCCGCATCCCAATACTGCTGTCCATCCGAATCACCGCAATCCAGTAAATACTTGCCGAGCCGCAATAGACCCTGCGCGCCAATGGCCGCAGCACTGCTATCGACCGGCTCAAAGTCATTGAAGGGATCCGATGGCTGACCTAAGTAATCACCTAACTGCACTAGACCCGGTGCACCTGTATCCCAATACGGCACACCGTCAGTCGGTGTGAACTCTATATAAAAGTCACATGCAGCACGCGCTGCTTTGAGCATCATCGATTCGGTTTCCGCACGGCCGCCAATTGCATCTAACTCTTCATCCGGCCTGGTACTCAGCCATTCCAGTTGCTCTGGATAACCAGTCATGATCCAGGCGAGCCCTCGAGTCCAGGTGGTGAAAGGAGAATAGCCTTGTTGTGTACTTGGACACCGATACCTGCCATCGTTGCAGTTGAACACCGATTCGTGTGCTACGCGACCGCGTATATCATAGACATCTCGACCTTCGCCGTAGTACACGTTGTAGCGTGCTGTAGATCTTGCATGCTGTACAAGTCGATCTAGTAAGCAAAAGCTCTCATCGTTCTCACCCATCAGACAATGCCCGAGCTGATGGCCAAGGGCCAATGAACGTAAGGATCGAATGGTATCGCAAAAGAGCGAGTGTGGTCCATTAAAGGAACAAATGTAACCGTCGCCTTCTATCGTTTCCGACCACCGCGATGCTTGAACTGCACCACTGGATTTTAGTGCCAACTCACAAAAGTGAAGCTGCCAGGGATCTACGGAGATTTTGCCTTCGAGAATCAACCGGCGAATAGCACCATATGTGCTGACATTGTTAAACCCGTGATCATGAACGCCAACATGCGTGACATGCGATGCCATTTCTTCGAGTGTCTTCGTGCAGCCAATATCCAAAAACTGCTCATCACCAGTACCATCGAACTGCAAAATTGATGAGCCGAATTGAAATCCTTGAGTCCATTCTGTCCAGCCTTGCGCCACATAATTCCCATCGATGGTAAATACCGGGGTCGTCGACTCCTGACGGTCATTTTCAATTGAGAGAATTTTATCGGCAGACAATGCCCACATCGCATTTATGCGACTAAGTAGTTCATCACTTTCCGGCACGTTTTCAAGTTGAATCATCTATTTATTCTCAGTGGCTTGCTGTACTTATCAGCAACTCATTTATCAGAGGCGAAATTACTTTATTCCAAAGGTGATCGCTGACCAAAAGCTCTCGTAGTCAATCCCCTCTTTATCCTTGCACTTCCTGAGGTGCACAAGTCTCACCACCCATTCGCCTGAATGACCAAACTGATAAGTCACGACTCCTTTATCATTCGTCTTCGCATGCACATCTGTGACTTTCTCGCCATCACGTCCCATCGCAGCAGTTTGTACATTCGTCAGTGCCTTGCCATCTAACAAGATCTTAAAGGCAACCTTATCACCAGGCTTTGCAACAAGAGGGTTGCTCAATGGAATAATTTCCAGCTTGTGTCCCAGTTGCTTCTTCCACGTATCATCCGTTTTACCACCAACTGCTAATAGCGATTTCAAATACCGGCGGTATCGCTCCGTCGCAGTTTGTTCGGCCTCACCTGCTTTCTTACGTTGCTCAATTACCTTCGTCAGTCCTTCGTGCTCCAGGTATTGATGAAACTTTGGGCCAGTCATTTCAATCACAGCCCAGTCACGCTGCATCGAGAGCAGATGCACTCCACTATGTTTTAGGTTTAGTCCAGCAACCGGTTTCTTATCGTAATTCGTTGGGTCCACCAGATTAACCGGTTTGGCCGATCTTCGATGAAGTACAAACTCAACCGTCATATCTTCCTGAAGCGGCCGTTCAATTTCCGGGTTGAAGTGATCTCCCACAAAAAGGCGAACAGGCACCTCTGCACCCGCTTCAACATGATATTTAAGAGGCGACATCCAGTAGTCATGTGCATTTAGTGCCGTCTGAATACAAAGAAGCACGACACACCAATGTAGTTTTTTTAAAACACGGTTATTCAAAGCATTTACCCTTCTTCAAACTGGCTTTGTGAAATAGGTGCTCAATTTATGCACATCGCTTTGGAGCACTGCCAAGACTGAATGTCAGTTTACAACACAAGATTGATCAGCAACATCAGATTTGAAAAACCAAACCTTCATCAAGAAGCTTAATTAACACCTTTTCAAATGCAGAGATCGCCTCACTTATATCCGCTTCTGTATGTGCTGTACAAAGTGCTCCACCAGTGCCACTCATCAGGTCGACACCGTGGTAACGTAGTAGTTGCTGATATCTAGCAACCAGATGACCTGGCATTCCCTTTAGCCGTGCCGGATCATCTATCCACACATCAGCTTGTTCACTTATATCTGACAAGCGGTTCGAGTCTGTTTCAAAATACACATGAAACAACGACGCCTGGCCGTAAACATGTGCTGCAATTCCAAGTGACTTAATAAGATCCTGTAACGCTTGTCTCATATTCGCACCGAGAGTGTTCACGCGGTGCGTCACATCAGTGGATTGGATTCTCTTTAGAGTAACAATGGCAGCGGCAGCCGAAGGCGGACATGCATTGTAAGTTCCAAAATGGACAACGCGTTGGTGACGATCATGATGAGGATCACCGTTCTTTTGCATAAGGTCCATAATGTCACGGCGGCCGACGACTGCGCCTCCAGGCATACCGCCTGCGACGACTTTGGCAAATGTAGTGAGATCCGGACGTATACCTTCGACACCCTGAACTCCAGCTGCACCGAAACGGAATCCGCTTATCACTTCGTCGAGAATAAAGATGGTCCCGGTTCTTTTAGTGATTTCGTCGATGGATTGTAAAAACTTGTCTCGAAGCGGTGCCCTGCCCCAGGAAGCGCCGGTAGATTCAACGATGACTGCCGCTGTTTTTTGCTGGCTTAAAAGGTCATCGATACGGTCAATTTGGCGATCTGACAGGCAGACCACATCGCGCTGGTCATTTGGCGTTGCGCCCAGGCACGTCGGCTCTTGAAATGGCATATCAAAACCATGAACCACATCATCATGCCAACCATGAAAGTGTCCTTCGAGCCTCAACAGCCCCGGTCTCCCCGTAAAAGCTCGGGCAAGCCGAATAGCAAGTAATGTGGATTCCGTACCGGAATTCGTAAAACGTACACGTTCAGCCGATGGCACCATTTGCTGAATCAGTTCTGACCATTCAAGTTGTAGAGGATGGTCATTCCCGAAGTGCGTACCATCTGCAACAACAGATTGAACAGCAGCAACAACTTCCTGATCAGCATGACCGAGTAACAAGGCAGCATTTCCGACTAGAAAGTCGATGTACTCATTGGAATCCACATCCCACTTTCGCCCACCTTTGCCTCGCGCTGTATAGATCGGTCCCGGCAGTGCATAACGCAAGTCATGCCCGACAGATCCGGCAAGTACAGATTGTGCTCGGTCATACATCGAGAGCGAAGTGGATAGATTTGATTCGTTAGACGTCTTCATGAATTCCTCGTTGTTAGCCAGCAGCTTTTGGGTCGGCTGAAACCTCAAACAATCGTCAGCGACTCGTTTGTATTAAATGTAGCTAATATTTACATGCTTTGTTCGTGATTCAACTAGCCACCATTTTCGATTAGCATTAAATATCTAGCCAACGATAACTTGTGCAGAAACCAACTTCCCCACCAGCACACATCCCCCTACCAAAACTATGAATAACAAAGCAATTGCCTTATTCACGGTCATAACCACCGTATCATGCCTCAGCTCATTTAGCATTGCGGCCAAACGTGATCAAAACATTCGTTTCGATCGTGATATCAGACCAATTCTTTCCGACACATGCTTTCATTGTCATGGACCGGACGAAGGAAACCGGCAGGGTGACTTGAGGCTGGATATAGAAGAAGCCATGTTTGCACCTCGCGATGGAAACCCAGCAGTTACGCCGGGAGACATTCGCCGAAGCTCATTATTTCAGCGATTAGTTCACAACGACGTGGACCAACGCATGCCGCCAGCTGATTCAACTAAGAGTCTGACGACTGATCAAATCGATTTAATTCGCCGCTGGATTCAGCAAGGTGCAAAATGGTCCGATCATTGGGCCTTTGAAGCACCTGCCAAACCGGATGTACCAAGGCCTCCACGATCTCGATGGGCTACCAATGAAATTGACTTATTTATTCTCGACAAACTGCGTGAGCGAGGCCTTCGGCCGTCTGCAGAAGCTGATCGTTATACGCTGGCTCGCAGAGTTAGTTTGGATCTAACCGGTTTGCCGCCAAACCCTGCCGATGTACGAGAATTCGTAAATGACTCTTCCGACAATGCATATGAAACCTACCTCGACAAAGTGTTCAGCTCACGTCATTTCGGCGAGCGGATGGCAATCGCCTGGCTCGATGCTGCACGCTATGGAGACACAAGCGTCTTTCATGCTGACGGACCGAGGGACATGTGGGCATGGCGCGACTGGGTTGTTCGCGCATATAACAACAACAAATCATTTAAAGATTTCAGCATTGAGCAACTCGCTGGTGACTTGCTACCCGATGCAACACCTGATCAAAAAATTGCAACCGGTTTCGTACGAAACAATGCAACGACCGATGAAGGTGGATTAATCGAAGAAGAATATCGCGTGGAGTATATCGTCGACCGTGTGCGAACAACGTCCATGGTATGGCTAGGCTTGAGCCTTGAGTGTGCGCAGTGTCACGACCACAAGTACGATCCATTTACGATGAAGGACTACTATCAGATCTTCGCTTACTTTAATCAGGCTGCAGACCCCGGTAAGCAGACGCGTAACGGCAACCAAACTCCCATTGCGGACTACTACGATCCGATGCGATTGGCTGAGGCCAATGCACTTAGAGCTGAAATCCCAAAACTTGAAGCCAACCAACAAGCTCGCCATCAGGCTGGTGAAGAGCCATTTCAAGTATGGCTCAAAGAAGCCATTGCAAATCCCGAAGCAGCTGCGATTGATGCTCGACCGTCCGATCCAATCGTCCACTTGCCATTGGATGAAGGGAAAGGTAAGACCGCAGCGGATTCGGCGAAGAAGGATCGCAAAGGCAATCTAAAAGGACCCGAGTTGTGGGATGAGGGAGTTGAAGGTAAGGCCTTTAAGACGGATGGTGCCAGCTTCATCGATCTGGGAAAGACGACGAATTTTGATCGCCAGGATCGCTTCTCGTTCGGTTGCTGGATTAAGCCAACGGGTGATGCATCGGGTTCACCGATCGGGAAGATGGCTGAGAACAAGAACAATCGCGGATTTATTCTCGATTCATCCGGTGGCACGCTTCAAGTGATGATTTCTAACGAATGGCCTTTGAATTCGATAATGGTCCATACAGCCGAGAAACTTACGCCTGATGAGTGGCAACATGTCTTTGTTACATATGATGGCTCAAGTAAAGCTGCTGGAGTTAAAGTCTACGTGAATGGTGAACAGCGTAAGCTCGCTGTAATCGCTGATTGCCTTACATCTACGATTCATAACCTTCAGCCTCTTCTGATCGGCCGTCGTTATGGTGGGGAGAAAGGGTCACCGTTTAAAGGACTAATCGATGATGTGCGCATTTACGATCGGATGTTGTCTCAAACTGAAGTCGCGGCACTAGCTGGTGAAGACCGTGTGTCGCCATTATTAAAAGTTGAATCTCTGACAGAAGACCAAAAAGACATCCTTAGAGAATACTACTTGAAGAAGCACGATGATGAGTACAAGAAGATTGCAGGCGAACTGAGAAAGGCCAACGACCGAATCGCATCACTTACGTTACCTGCATCAACCGTGATGGTGATGCAGGATGTTGCTACACCTCGTGAAACATTCATCCTGACACGTGGCCAATACGACCAACCCAGTGACACCAAGGTATCCCCTACTCCTCTGCTGCGTCTTACCGATCCCAAAAACGAAAGTCCAGAGAACCGACTCGGACTTGCCAATTGGTTGTTTCAGGACAACCACCCGCTCACATCACGTGTGGCCGTGAACCGATACTGGACTTTGTTATTTGGACGTGGCATTGTTCCAACGCTCGAAGACTTTGGTTCACAAGGTCAGTACCCAAGTCATCCGGAATTGCTCGATTGGCTTGCGGTTGATTTCCGCGAGAGCAACTGGGATATCAAACGCATGATGAAAATGATGATGATGTCGTCGACGTATCGACAGACATCCGCTGTGACCGATGAATTACTGGAAGA
>Ga0163180_10001767_pt1 | contig 12228 bp, 10 predicted proteins | sample AtlANTMetagenome_2_FD_109647 | JGI IMG/M metagenome (GOLD analysis project Ga0163180, IMG submission 109647) | Marine eukaryotic phytoplankton communities from the Atlantic Ocean - Atlantic ANT 4 Metagenome | ecosystem: Environmental > Aquatic > Marine > Oceanic | place: North Atlantic Ocean...
CGTCTGGCGGGTGGTATCTATGTTCCGGATGCACACAGTATTCATCCTAGAAAGCTATTCCACGCGCTCATGCATGTGCTGAAGGATCATATTTCTATCTATACTGCACTTCACATAGAGCATAACAATCATGCCGTTCAGACTGTGAACTACACCGACATCCATGGATCCACACACACCATCAGCGCAGAAAACATCATCATCGCGGATGGAGCGTGGAGCCATATCCTTCCGGCTCTCCATTGGCTTCCGATGCGACCGGTAAAAGGGCAATATATCATCGTCCAAGGGCAACCCCTGATCGAGCACACGGTACGAAGCCCCAATGTCTATATGGTCCCACGCTCCAATGGAGAGATCTATCTTGGGGCAACCATGGAAGAGGAAGGCTTTTCTACCGATATCCGCGCAGGACATCAGCTTGATCTGCTCTACCATAGCTGGCAATTTATTCGAGGGATCTACGAGCTCGATATTATCGAAAGCGGGGTCGGTTTTCGGCCCGCACTCCGAGATCATCAGCCCGCAATTGGACGAAGCCAGCTCTCAAACCTATGGTTAAATGTCGGTCATTTTCGCCATGGAATCACAATTGCTCCGGCTGCAAGCAAATTCCTGCTGCACTGTATCGAAAAATCCGATACAGATGGGGCATTCTCTCCTCTTCGATTCTGGAGTCCATCATGACCATTCACATCAATGGGGACAAGCGTATCTTCAGCACAGCAACGATGACCATTGCAGATCTTCTGACCCATCTTAATATCACCCAAAAACAAGGCCTGGCTGTAGCGCAAAATCAAAACCTTATCCGTAGGAATGATTGGAGCCAAACCCCACTCCAAGATGGAGATGTGATCGAAATCCTACAAGCAACAGCAGGAGGATAGCATGTTCGAAAACCCGGAAGATCCTTTCTCCATCGCAGATCTCACCCTTCACTCTCGGGTCTTTCTTGGCACCGCGATGTACCCAGATCACAGCACCATGCTGGAGTCAATATCTGCATCGGGAACCCAGCTTGTAACGGTCTCCCTTAGGCGGGTTCCAGCCAATACCCAAGGAACAGAAAACCTCTATCTACTGCTCAAAGAAAAAGGGATACATCTTCTCCCCAATACCTCTGGCTGTTTTACGGCAAAAGAAGCAATCCTTACCGCCCAGCTCGCTCGAGAAGCATTGGAAACCAATCTAATCAAGCTCGAGGTGATTGCTGATGAGGAGACCCTTCTCCCTGATTCAGAGGAGCTTCTCCTCGCTGCTGAAACATTGGTCTTGGATGGTTTTTCTGTTCTCCCCTACACCAATGATGATCCGGTACTCGCGAGAAAGCTCGAGGATGTCGGCTGTGCAGCTGTGATGCCTCTCGCTGCTCCAATTGGAACGGGCTTGGGTATACGCAACCCACATAATATTGAGATTATTGTCTCTCGCGCACGTGTCCCTATCATTATCGATGCAGGCCTGGGAACCGCCTCAGATATCGCACTTGCCTTCGAGCTCGGCTGTGAAGGCGTCTTGCTGAATACTGCGGTGGCCAAAGCGCGACGACCTGTACAGATGGCTCGTGCTGTACGTGCTGCTGCGATCGCCGGTCGAGAAGCCTACCTGGCAGGACGAATGCCATCCAAAACATATGCAGAAGCATCTTCGCCATTGGAAGGGCGGGCATGGACCTCATCCCAAAAATAATTATTATCGCAGAGCGAGATTGCTGTGAAAGTACGGCTCTGTGGCTGACACAAATCCAAAAAATTGCACAGTGCCTCGATCAATTTCCTTCCGTAATGCTTCAGATTCGAGCAAAGACCAAACCTTCTCTACGCTGGATGGCTTTGGAGCAGCTCCCTGTACATCCGCAAATATATATAAATGGAAGCGCGACAGAATTTTGCCGAGCTGATTTCACAATCATCCATCTTCCACAGCGGGAAGCACCGAAAAAAGCTCTATCCTTTCCCTTTGGACTTTCTATTCACCAGCCAAGCGATCCACTGCGCTATGATGAGCTCAAACCCAGATATTATCAACTGGGTCCCATCTTTACACCACTGAGCAAACCAGGAGTCGGACAGGGCTGTGATCTAATTCGAGCAACCTCCCTCCAAACCAAAACCCCGATTATTGCGGTGGGTGGAATCACACCAAAAAACATTCCGAATGTACTTAGGGCAGGAGCATTGGGGGTTGCCTCATCAGGCTATGTAATGCGTCACCCGGACCCCATATACGCTGTGACCAGTATGCTCGAGGCAATGCAATAGCGATCAGTCTTCTGAAACCATATTCCGGATAATTCGAAAACCACATGCATTGGAAACACGCTTGGGTGCTGAATGAGATCGATGTGTAACGCGTAGTGCTGACGGTTTATTTCTCCATGAACCACCACGGCGAACACGTTTTCCTGCATTATCCTCACCGACGGGATCCACGACTGAGCTCGATGGATAGGCTCCAGAACCATCGTAGCACCACTCCCAAACATTTCCACTCATATCGTGCAAGCCAAAGTCATTGGGCTTTCGCAGCCCTGATCTTTGGGGCTTATACTGGCTATTATCTCCAAACCAGGCCACCTCTTTCGGATCATCGGATCCAGAATATAGATATTCTTTTTCCGCCCGCGCCGAAAATTCCCACTCCGCCTCAGAAGGAAGTCGATAGCCATTGGCCTCTTGATTCCATACCACGCTGCGACCTGCTCCACTATTCCTGAGCTCATATGCAATTCGAAGATCATGGCGCTCGGAAAGGCGGTTACAAAATTCGATCGCATCATACCATGACACATTCTCGACTGGATTGTTCGGAGATCTCTGTTTGCTCGGATTGTTCCCCATCACAAGCTCATACAGAGACTGTGAAACAGGAGCAACAGACATCCAAAAGTTCTTGGTCAGCGTCACTTCATGCCGAGGTCTCTCCACATCTTGGGCCGCTGAATCTTCTCGAAACGCTCCCATCATAAAGCTTCCTACCTCTATCGAGACCATATCGAAGCGCTCTCTACCGACTTCTAACGTTTGGCGAATAATCCACCAATCTTTGGGATAGGCTTCTTTCAGGGCTACCAGCTTATCATCGGCTCGTTCTTGCTCTATTCTATAGTTTTTTAGTAAGGCATCGAGCTCTCGATTTTGATGATCAAAGGTCAAGATGATCTGATCTCGATTCTGGTTGTAGTTGACATTCAAAACATTCATTTTTTTACGAACAGTGGATTGAACCTTATCTTTCTTTGATTCCCCTGCCGAAAGGAAGCGTTGCCGATCCTCTTCTTGCTTTCTATTGAGCTTCTCAATATCTGGCTCAAGATTGGATTGCGCATCTTCCAGGCGTTTTTTGGCATCAGAAAGCTTACTCTTTGCTCTATCAACAGCCACATCTAAGTTTTTTTTCTTTTCTGAAGAGAAGATCGATACAAATCGATTCCATTCTTTTGAAGACGCATGTCTGGCATTGTTTAGCTCTTGGGTCGCGCTGGAAATGGTTTTGCGTAAATTTTTGATATAATCGTGCTTTTCCTGCCTTTTTCGATCGTATTCGTCATCAAGAGAGCTGAGTGCCTGTTCGATTTGCCGCTGTATTTTCTCCACTTCCTTATCATGAATACGCTTATCAAGAACATACTTCTTTTCTAGAGAACCAAGCTGTTCATCGCGCTCACGCTGCATCGCCAAAATCTTATCTTGTGTGTCTGCAATCTTGCTCGTCAGCTCACGGCTCAGATCTTTCAGATTGCTGTACTGCCGACGAACATTGGCTTTTGTCTCCTGATCTTCTAGGCCAATATCTTCTGGGTCAAAATTCTCCTCTCCACCATTTTTTAGGGTATTGACAAAGGCGAGACAAGATGGATAGCGATGATCGGGACGAATCGAAAGCATACGCATCACTGCCTTCGATATCTTTTCTCCCAGCTTGGGTTTTTCATAGCTCAGTGGATTGATATTCCCTTGAAGTTTTCGCGTATAAATACGCCCTTCTGAGAGATCTTTGGGCCAAGGTCGCTTGTTGCTAAGAAGCTCATAAGCAATGATTCCAAGCGCATATCGATCGGCAGCCGGACCAACATTCTTGGCATCGATTTGCTCCGGGGCCATGTAGGTAACGGTTCCCATGAGAACCCCTGTTTTGGTCATGCCCTCATCTTCAGATTCTCCTGATTTTGCGATTCCAAAATCCAAAATCACGGGCTCTTTGTTTTTCCGCAGGCGGATGTTTTCCGGCTTCAGATCGCGATGAACAATATTCTTCTCATGTAGGCTATCGAGAGCATGACAAAGAGGCTCAAGGATTTGAATGGTTTTCTCAAGACTCATTCCATTTTCTGGAATGAGATCATCCAAGGCTTCTCCTTCGATGAACTCCATCACCAGTCCAAGAGTTCCGCCATCCAATATCACCTCATGAACCCGGGCGATATTACTATGGTTTACCCGTTTGCCTACATCTCCCTCTCGAATAAAACGATCGCGAAACGCAGGATCTTTGGCAAAACGTGGTCGCATAATTTTGAGGGCGACATCACCACCTTGTCGTTTGGCCCAAGATTCTTCCATATGTCGTGCACGATAGACCTCACCCATACCACCTTTTCCGAGAACCTCAAAAATTTTATAGGAGCCGATTTTTCCTTCTTTCGCATAGTCTGTAATCTGAGAGATATCGGCGCTATTCTTTTTCGAAACAGGTGCCTGCGTCTGTACATTTTCAATCGCAGAAACACTTTCTTTTGCGGTTTTGTAATCTCTTTCATCAAGCAAACGTTGCTTGGCTTGCTGAAACTCTGCCTCGGATAGAATGCCTTGTTTCTTTAGCTCCCCCAAATTTTTTAGTTCTGCGATCCAATCACTCATTCTCGTCCTCAAGCGAACCTAACATATCATGTTCTATATCGGCCTGCTTCTACAATACTGTTATTCTCTACGACAGAAAATTTCGATTTCCAGAATCTCAATGTTATACACGCAAAGAATACGTCCCTGCCCAATCCAAAATTTAACTCGAAGGAATCTCTTCACGATTCATAAGGAGCACCATGTTATCAGATTGTTTTCGCCAAGAGCATTGGAAGCCTGTTGAAGGCTTTGGTTTTTCAGATATAACCTATCATCGAGCCAAAAATTCCGGCACGGTACGAATAGCCTTCAACCGACCAGATTGCCTAAACGCATTTCGACCACAAACAGTTGATGAGCTCTACACTGCTCTAAATCATGCGCGGCAGTGGTCTGACGTTGGATGTGTACTCTTGACCGGTAATGGTCCGAGTCTCAAGCATGGAAAGCACTCTTTTTGCTCGGGCGGAGATCAGAGAATCCGTGGCAAAGATGGCTATAAATATATCGATTCCGATGGCGATGTCGATCCCGCAAAATTAGGCCGATTGCATATTCTTGAAGTCCAGCGTCTCATTCGCTTTATGCCCAAAATTGTGATTGCAGTGGTACCTGGGTGGGCTGTCGGTGGTGGACACTCTCTACATGTCGTCTGTGATCTGACAATCGCCAGCAAAGAGCATGCGATCTTCAAGCAGACCGATCCCGACGTCGCCAGCTTTGACAGTGGATTTGGATCGGCCTATCTCGCCCGACAAGTTGGTCAGAAACGAGCGCGAGAGATCTTCTACCTCGGCTTGAATTACTCTGCGGATGAAGCGTTGGCGATGGGAATGGTGAACAAAAGTGTTCCCCATGATCAGCTTGAAGAGGTTGCCTTAGAGTGGGCTGAGCTGATCAACAACAAATCACCAACCGCGATGCGGATGCTAAAATTTGGGTTCAATCTGGTGGATGATGGCCTGGTTGGACAGCAGCTCTTTGCCGGCGAAGCAACCCGCCTGGCATATGGCACGGAAGAGGCTCAGGAAGGACGAGATGCTTTCTTAGAAAAACGTCCTCAGGATTACCGCTCGTTTCCTTGGCACTATTAGACGTCTCAGCCTGCTACTCCCTCGCGAGCGTACAGATTCTGCCGATGCCACAATATACTGATGAACACAAATCCGGACCATGGGCGAATCCATTGTGCAATCTCAGGAAATATAAAAACCCATATGGAAAGCATACACCCACATGTTAAAAAAGAGTATGCTTTCCGCCCAACTCTATCATCTTCTAACACATCGTCTCTCCTTCGATCTGGAGCACTATAGGCGATGGATTACACCACAAAAAGGTCCTGTCCTCGAGCTTGGTGTAGGTACCGGACGGGTTCTCTTTTCCCTTGCCCACAGCGGATTCACCTGTGTCGGAATTGATAGCAATCCAGAGATGATAGGTTTTTGTAGGGAGCTCGCTGAAGCCCAGCCATTGGCGATCTCTTTTTCTCAGCAAGAGATGCAGAGCTTCTCCTTGGCACAGCAATTCCAGCAAATTCAGCTTCCGCTACGCACACTACAGCTGCTCACCCCAAACGATCGGAAAGCGACTCTTGGATTGATCGCCAAGCACCTGCAGCCGACAGGACATGCCCTCTTCCATATCAGTAATTTCCAACAACAACACCAACAACATACCGGTATCTGGAAGCTCTACAACCTTCTTCCATCCAGCGATGGTGGACAGATTTTAATTGAGGAGTGTAGCCATATCCTCACTGATACACTTCAAATCTTACATCGCTTTCAGCATATTTCTCCGCTTCACATGGTACAGGCCACCTATCTTCTCGAGCACACACTCCACTCCATCTCCAACCTACAGCAAGAGCTGCTTCAGGTCGGTTTGAATTATGAGGTCGTGCATCAGCACGATACCGAGCTCATAATTAAGGCCGCAAAACGATGATCTGGATTCTGTTCGCTTGTTTTCGTGTACTGGCAGATGAAGGGATGTGGCCTCCTCACCTGCTTGACAAGGCCAATATCGATCAAAAATGGCACAAGAAAATCCCCGTTCTTATCGATCGTTCCACAACCTCAATGCGAAGTGTGGTTCAATTCCCCAACTGCTCTGGAACACTGGCCTCCACCACAGGTCTAATCCTCAGTAATGCCCATTGTTTTCGAGAAGCCCTCTCAACAGATGAGAAATTCCACGCCTCGACATACGAACAAGAGCAGAGGTTATCCAATTTCTCTGTATATCTCACAACCGATGTACGCGATGTCACTGCAACCATCCTCAAAGGAACCAATGCCAAAACCGCCAAAAAATACTTTGTATATCGCACCAAAAGAAATACGAAAGCCCTGCTTCGATCCTGTCATAAGGCCTCTGCACAACGGCGGTGTGCTGTGCGGTTTGATTCCATACACAAGCGCTATCAGCTGATTATCGATACCCAATTCTCCGATGTGCGATTGGTTCATATTCCTGCCAAAGAAGATTCACATATTGATTTTGCCTTTGTTCGGGTGTATCACAACGACAAGCCGCTGGAAACCCCATCCTTTCTTCGGCCCAAAATTATCGACCCCAAGAGCAATTCCCTAATCTTTGCGATTGGATATCCACAGCACAGCCATCGATACTTAAGCGAAAGCGAATTTCTCTATCTCCAACAAGAACAATATCCCACCCTAAAACAAATTATGAATCGGATTGAACCGGTGCTCCAATCTTTCTTGTTACGGCGCTTACCGGGTTCAAAAGCACATTTGCTATACGCTATGGTACAGGAAACCCAAAGCAATATATCCACCCTAGAACCGCTCTTTGCACAAGAGACGATCCTGCCGACGATTCAAAACAAGTACCACCGGTTTTTAGAGTGGATCGAGCAAGACTCCAATCGGCTCCAATACCGACAAGCAATCGATACACAGCAACAGCTTCTGATCCAATACAACCATAATGTACAAACACTCCTGTATATAAAGTGGATGACCCTATGTTCTGATCTCCTCTCCTCTTCCCAAAAGCGAATTGGCTGGCGAGAGCAGCGCGCCTTACCGAATGCAAAGCGTTTAGAAGGCTATAAAAATCAGGATAAAGAACAGATGATTCTCCATCTTTCTGAATTCCCAAAACATCTCGATACACAGCTGGAACGCGCTCTATGGTTGGCCATAACCAAAGAGAAGACACTCGAGCCTATCGATCAATTCGGAAGGCGATATCCCAGCCCAGACAAAGCTTTTGATGCACTCGAATCAGAGATCTCCCCGCTTCTAGAAGTACAAGAAAGCATACTCTCCCTAAATCCCAAAAGGCCGCTTCCCACCAATCTGTGGTTGGAGCTGGGAAAAGAGATCGATACCCTGCATACGAAGCTTATACACGAGCAAAAGCAGCTCAAACAGCAGCTCGATAAGCAAAATAAGATTATTCAAGCAGGGCTATTGCATTTCGATCCAGAAAATATCTATCCCAATGCCGATACCTCCTTACGTATCTCTTTTGGATCAATCCAAAAAATCTGGAGTGTCGATCTGTTTTCTTTCGATGTACATACCTCTCCACAGACCTCCTTTGTCCAGCTACAGCTCGGATGGTTCCCCTATTTTGTAAGCAATATCGATGCAACCCATGGTAGCTCTGGTTCCCCCACCTTTAACCACAATGGAGAGTGGATTGGAATCTTGTTTGGAGGCAATCGCTCACGCTTTACCAGCTCCTTGTTTTATACCGAAAACCAACAAAATTATCATCTTTCTCTCAAGAGCATTCTGTGGTATCTGTCTCTCGAACCAAGTACCCAAAATCTACGCCAGGAGATGCAAATCCAAGAATAAATTTGCGTTTTTCAATTAACAACCAGCACTATTCGAGGGGTTGGGTATCGATTATATTGCGCAGCTTTTGTTTTGCCGCATAGGAAAGACCAAAACCATTGTAATCAAGGTTGTGATGTAAGAAATACCGCAGCAGGAAGTGATGCATCAAATAAAAGGCAAACAAGGCAAAGGGAAGCAGCATCATTTTATATAGGGGAAGAGCCAAAACAAGCAAAACAAAGGCGATATGGGTTCGTGGGATTCTGGCAAACAACATCGATAATGAGGCAAAGAATAAGGTCGCACCATGAATACCCATCGAGAGAAGATATAAAACATCATGTGACAGCGCCGCATCCACAGTGATAAAGGCCCCCAAGCTCAAAACACTAAGGGAAGAGACCAGCCCCACAAAGGTCAGCTCTAAGAATTGCTGAATACGCAACAAAATCGAGGCTGATGTCACTGAAATATCTACATTGTGACGCTCTTCTTCGACCAAAATTAATTTTAGGAGAACCACAACCCGATCCCGAAACAGCTTGACATCGAGAAGAGATTCTTCAAAGCCAAGATCATGACGTTCTCCGTCTCTATACAGGATCAATTTGGGTGTGGGATCATTCTTTCTTTTCTCCATAACAAACACAAAATTGGGCTTGTTCATGGATGCCACATACAGAGCAAATACATGAAAAAACAGACTCTGTTCCTGTCCTGGAATATCCGTGTATAGCGCACATCGATAGCGACCGATCAATCCTTTTTCTATCAGCAATCCCTGCTCAAAATTCGGAACATTAAATTCCTCTGTTTCGCTCTCTTTTAGCAGCTCTTTACGAACCAAAGCAAAAGCTTCTTCACGAAAGACCTCGAGCGTAATCAGATTGGGCTTCACCCCCAGATTACTATGACCATTATCATGAAAAACCCCCAAAGAAGGACCCACCCCTCCAAAAGATTCCGCGGAAACAACAAAGCATGGTTTTTTCTGAAATGGAGCGTAGCAAAAAAGCACATGATGATACTGTATACGCTGCATCGAGGAGCATCGGGTATGCAGCTCATAGCGATATGCCCCAATACTCGAGGTCTCAATCAACTGTGAGCTGCGAAGCAGTGGAAAATAATCCAATGGTGGGGTTATGCTCTCATTCTCTGGGATTTCTTCGACAAAGGATTGCGGATCATGAATATAGGCTTTGGCGATATCCAAAGCACATGCGATCTGCTCCTCTAGTGGCATAGGAACAAGCTCTACTCGAGTTCCCAAAGCCGTATATACACGTAAAAACACCTGCTGCAAGAGCTCTTCGACTGATTCATGCTGGATGACCATGACAATATTTCTTTTGTACAGCAAGGCAAAGGAAAATGGAACGATTTCTTTCCCTCGCCGACCATTGCAACGAACCTCATAGGTATACGCATCGAGTGTACCTTTTTGATGAACATGGAATTGCCGAATTTTCGGATATTTGGTCAGAGGAATTAGCACAAAAAACACCGCATAAGAAATAGATGATAACACGTATGTCGGATAAGAATCGAAAATACACAAGCCAAGAATTGATTGAATTGTAAAATTTTCATGTTGCAGTTGTGCAACAATAAACCCCTCTGGTTGGAGAAGCCTTCCAAGTCTATGTATTTTAGAAGACCACTAAAAACCTTCTTATTGGAGTTACCATGAGCCTTTTTATTTTTATCGTAGGTCTTTTTGTTGCCTGTGGGAGCAAAGAAACCGATACATCTTCAGATACATCAACAACCACAGAACCGACCTCAGAACCTGCTTCTTCCCCCACTGATCAACCAACAGAAGAGCCTGAGGGCTGTGCTGACATGAGTACTTTTGATGAGTGTTTTCAGTGTTTCTACGATGAAAATCCTACTGGATACATGGCCTATGCAAATGCAATTATCGGAAACTGCTACTGTGGAACAGAATGCGAAGAATCCTGTACTGACTTCTGTGCATCTGAAGATGGATCGGTTCAGCCTTCCACTGAATGTGAGACCTGTGTTGGCGGCGTCACACAAGATCAAAGCAGCGCATGTGTTGCTGGATTTCAAACAGAATGCTCTGGAGATCCTGCTTGCGTCAGCTTTGTGAATGATGTAAATACCTGTCCTCAATAATCTTTTCCGAATAATCCAAAGAAACGATTGAATGAAAGTTCAATCGTTTTGTAATTTTTTGCAGACGTTTGAAAATCAAAGCCCAAATCGTTACAGATAGAAATCCCTTTCCTCTGCGCGTACAAATGTCAAAAGCACAAGGTCCTTTAGAAGCCCGAAACATCGGTGTTCGGATTGGTGAGATCCAGATCTTACACGATATTTCTTTTTCTCTCTATCCTGGCGAGATATGTGCGCTCATCGGGCCCTCGGGAGCGGGAAAGAGTACCTTGATTAAGGTTCTTCTCGGGCTTCGTACTGCCAGCTCCGGATCGGCCCTACTCGCACAGGCTCCGGTTTCCAATGCAGAGCAGGTTGGCTATGTGCCACAAGATGATGCGCTCCATCGTAGCCTTAGCGTATCCCAGGCACTCGAGTTTGCCGCTGAACTATGGCTACATCATATCTCTAAAGAGAAAAGACAAGAGCGAATCGCCCTCATCACCAAACAGCTCGGTCTTGAAGAGCGTCTTGATGTTCGGATAAAATCCTTATCTGGCGGACAGAGAAAACGTGTTTCCGTCGCCCTAGAGCTACTGCATCAGCCACAGTTCTTGGTCCTCGATGAGCCTACCTCTGGGCTCGATCCCGGACTTGAAGCAAAGATGATGTCACTCTTTGCAGAGGTTGCAAAAAAAGGGCGCATCCTAATGGTCGCTACCCACGCAATGCAGAGCCTCAACCTCTGTGATGCTGTGATGATTTTAATGAAAGGAAGATTGCTCTTCTTCGGCTCTCCATCACAAGCAAAAGAGCATTTTGCGGTTCGAAGCTTTGCAGGGATTTTCGAAATTCTCCCCGAAAAAACACCTGAAGAATGGGCGCAAAAATGGATGACAAGCTCTCTTCGAAGCAATTTTGCACAGCGTCCCCCTCCTGTTATTGCAGCCTCCAAAGATCAGGAGAATGCACCTACCGATCCAACCACACCCGAACCGACCATAGATACCCAACCCAGTATGCAAGACGCTCCATTGCCAACCGATCGAGAAGCACGATTGGCAGCACTTCGAGCACGGCGAAAAAAATGAGCAACCACAAGCAACAGATCATTCGTCACCAAACACGCGTGCTAACAAAGCGCTATCGTGCGGTCATGTTTGGTGATCTTGGAACGGTTGCTCTGCTGCTTCTACAGGCGCCTTTTATCGGATGGTTGTGTACCTTGGTATGGGGCTCAATTGAAAATGATACCCCTTCACTATACTTTGTCCTATCCCTATCTGCTGTCTGGTTTGGCTGTATCAATGCCTGCCGTGAGATTGTAAAAGAACGGGCTATCGTCGAAAGAGAACGTCTCTTGGGACTCTCTCTTATCGCCTATATCGCCTCACGGTTTATCATTCTTGCGGTATTGGGCTTTGCGCAAATTCTAATGCTCC
>Ga0163180_10001768_pt1 | contig 12227 bp, 13 predicted proteins | sample AtlANTMetagenome_2_FD_109647 | JGI IMG/M metagenome (GOLD analysis project Ga0163180, IMG submission 109647) | Marine eukaryotic phytoplankton communities from the Atlantic Ocean - Atlantic ANT 4 Metagenome | ecosystem: Environmental > Aquatic > Marine > Oceanic | place: North Atlantic Ocean...
GCTAAACTTTTCGGCGCTCGTCTCGATTATGCAGTCCAGGCAATTCCACCATCCCCTGATTATTATGCAATTGAGGATCTGAAGGCATTGGGAGTACAGTTTGTTTCCGAGGACTTTCATTATCGGTCAGATACTGTTTATATTACCGACGATAACTTTATACAAAAATTCAGTGTTCCAGGTCGGAGCGCGCGATATCACTTAACGGGTTATTTTGAAGATTATCGCTATTATTTTAATAATTTATCGCGTATTCGAGATTGGTATTCGCCTGTCGATACGCGGAAAGACAACGCATTAGTTTTACATATGCGTACCGGCGACCGACTCTTTATGAAGAATGAGTTTTATTTGAAGCCCAGGGTAGAAAATTATCTAAGGGCTATGGAAAGATTCGAGTTTGATGAGTTTCACATTGTCACCGATATGCCTACGTGGACCAAAGTCACTGCCGAAGAACTGCAAAACATGCGGTTTCATGTTAACACGCCGGCAGAAAATCGAGTCCCTATCGAAGACTCTGTCGCCTACTTTAATGAATTAGTAGATGGCTTCGCGAAGTACAATCCCCAGATCACCCAACGCACTGTGGGAGAAGATTTTAATTTTATTAGAAAGTTCAAAAATATTCTGTTTGAACATGGTACACTGTCATGGTGGGCAGCGGTGTTGAGCGACGCCGAAAAAGTCGGTGTCTATGGTCCATGGCGGCCATGGAAAGGCGCCTCCAACAAAAATCTCAGTCAGATCCCCCTACCGGGATGGTTTAAGTGGGAATAGGTATTATGGATAGAATAAAGACAAGCGTTAAAATTGTTGAATGGCTCCAGGATAGAGTATTGGAGTCCGCCACCCGGGGCTACGTTGTGGGAGTATCAGGCGGGATTGATTCGGCCCTTACCTCTACATTGTGTGCTCTTACGGGTCGTCAGGTCATTGTAGTTGGTCTTCCAATTCACCAGCCAGCAACCCACGTGCATCGATCCGAGACTCATATGTCCTGGCTTGAAAACACCTTCCCGAACGTTTCTCAGCAAACAGTAGACTTGACCTATCTTTATGAAGCCTTTCGGGACTTGAACATGGAAAAATCGGACCTGGCCCTGGTGAATGCTCGCTCCCGTTTGCGAATGGTGGCACTGTATAATATTGCCAACACTCACAACTTGTTGGTGGCCGGGACGGGGAATAAAGTTGAGGATTACGGCATTGGCTTTTTCACCAAGTACGGGGATGGCGGCGTGGACGTTAGTCCTATTGCCGACCTACTTAAGAGTGAAGTCCGAGATCTCGCGGCCCATCTTGGGATTGACAAGAGTATCATTAACGCCGTCCCGACAGATGGGCTCTGGGAAGATGACCGCTCTGACGAAGATCAGATCGGCGCTTCCTATGAAGAGCTGGAGTGGGCCTTAAAATATTATGATAACAACGGGCCTCACTTTGAATCGTTGGACCAACGCCAGAGCGAGGTATTAGAGATTTATATAGGACGACACCTGAGCAGTCGTCACAAACTAGAAGCACCACCCGTGTGCTTACTGAAGGAAGAATAAAATGAAAAGAATATTAGTATGTGGAGCCGGCGGATTTATCGGTGGCGCAATGGTGAAGAGGCTGAAGGACGAAGGCCACTGGGTTCGAGGAGTGGACCTTAAGTATCATGAATTCTTTGATATTACGCAAGTTGCCGATGAATTCGTTCAAGGCGATCTTCGCGATCCCGGGGTATGCGACCAAGTAGTGACAGACGATCTTGATGAGATCTATCAGTTTGCTGCGGATATGGGCGGCGCCGGATTTGTTTTCACTGGCGAGAACGATGCTGACATCATGCATAACTCAGCCATGATCAATTTGAATATAGCCGAACAGTGCGTACAGAAAGATGTGACGCGCATATTTTACTCTTCGTCAGCCTGCATGTATCCAGAGCACAACCAGCTGGACCCGGATAACCCCAACTGCACCGAGGATTCGGCATACCCCGCACAACCGGACTCAGAGTATGGATGGGAAAAGCTTTTTAGTGAGCGCCTTTGGTTCGCTTTTGCTCGTAATTATGGCCTCACAGTCCGCGTAGCGCGCTATCATAATATCTTCGGGCCGGAAGGCACCTGGGATGGGGGCCGAGAGAAAGCCCCGGCAGCGTTCTGCAGGAAGGTCGCTGTGGCCTCTGAGAGCGACGAGATTGAAGTTTGGGGGGATGGGGCACAAACTAGGTCGTTCCTCTACATCGACGAGTGTATAGAGGCTACTAGACGCCTTATGGATCATCCCACTTTCGAGGGCCCGGTAAATATCGGCTCTGAAGAAATGATCGCAATCAATAAATTTGCTGAGATGGCGATTGACATTTCCGGAAAGAGTCTTACAATTGATAACATCGATGGTCAACGATTCAAAGACAAGTATGGCTTCCCAACCCCTGTGGGCGTCCGTGGCCGTAATTCCGACAACACTCTTATTCGAGAAATGCTGGATTGGGACTACGAACAGCCCCTGCGAGTGGGTATGGAAAAAACATATGCATGGATTGCGGAACAAGTAAAGAATGCATGAACTGACTAAGCTCGGCCGTAAATATGGTACCGACAAGGCCGGTGGCCGCGCGGGTAACCATACGTTCACAGAGCAAGTTTATGGCCCTCTTTTCGAGAAGCGCAAGGAGGACAAGTTACATTTGTTGGAGATCGGCGCAGGCCAGGTGGGGGGCTCCCACAAAATGTGGAAAGAGTACTTTAACCAGGGGGAAATCTATTGCATGGATCCCTTTTTTCTGGGAGACCAAACAGTAACTCGATCGGAACTGGAAGGCCTAGGGGTTCACGTGATTCAAGGGAACCAACTTCGCCGAGAGGACCTGATCCGAGCTGGCTCAAGCTGTGAGGGGGGTTTCGATTATATTATTGATGATGCTGCTCATGTGCCAGATGCTATCCAGCTTAGCCTAGGAACATTATTCCCCTATTTGAAGAGCGGAGGGTTTTACATTGTGGAGGACTTAGCCACAGCCTCACGCCGCGGCCAAGCTTTAGAAGCAACGAATGCCAATCTGGCAAAGTTGGACGTACGTGGTTTAATGACTGAAAGACACATTAAGGACTATTCTCTTGAAGAATCACTAACTGCTTTTGACGAGGGAAAGCCATGGCTATCCGAGATTCTCACAGATAATGAGAAACAGTACTTGGTAGAGAACATTCGGGCTTGGAAGATTTTAGACGACGGCCATCGTTTGAAGAATATTGCATTAATTAAGAAAAAATAAGAGGTATTAAAATGGCTAGATGCTTAGTAACAGGACATAAAGGATATATTGGCTCGCGATTGTACGCGAAGCTCCAGGAATTGGGGCACGAGGTTATGGGAATTGATCTAAACGACGATACACCTCACGATGTCATCACCGCCCTAGGCGAAAACACAGATGGGACTTTTCACCCGCATTACACAGCTTTTGCGCCGGAATACATTTTCCACTTAGCATGTTGGCCACGTATTGGCCTGTGTTTGGAAAAGCCAGTAGAAACCATGCGCAACAATGTGATGGCAGGTTCTGTATTACTCAACTTTGCGAGGAAGGTGGGTTCGGTGAAGAGAGTCATTTATTCCTCCTCGTCTTCCGTCGTGGGTAATGGCGCAGGCCCCACCAATCCTTACGCCCTGCAGAAACTTATCACAGAGTTAGAGAGTGTGATTTACGCCGGCGTTTATGATTTGGACACTGTTTGCTTAAGGTACTTTAACGTTTATTCCGAAGACCAACGTGCTGATGGGCCCTATGCCACGGCTGTCGCAAACTGGCGCAGGGCGTTGCTGGAGGGCATCACCCCCTTCATTACGGGCGACGGGGAACAGCGACGAGATATGGTCTATGTAGACGATGTTGTGGCCGCCAATATTCACTGCATGGAGTATTCCGAGAACTTCAGTGGCAAGGTTTTTGATGTGGGGACCGGGGAGAATATCTCTTTAAACGAGGTGAAGGAAATAGTGCAAGAATATCATGATGTCGAATTTGATTATGTTGCCCCGCGACCTGGTGAGGTCGCCACCACCCGTGCCAACACCGCGGATTTAGCCTCCTATGGATGGACAGCCCAAATGTCTATTCCCGAAGGGATGCGTAGGTGCTTTAACTTTGAGAGGGATACAGATGTCTAATGAAAAGATTGGCATAATTGGCCAAGGGTTTGTAGGTACTGCCATTCGAGAAGGCATGAAAAACCATTTTACCATTGAAACTTATGACAAGTTTAAGGGCGATCTTTCTACGTGCTCTTCCTTGAGAGAGGTTTGCGAAAAGGTAAAGATTGTATTTACGTGCTTACCCACTCCTATGAAGAAGAGTGGCGAATGTGATCTCTCGATTCTAGAGGAGACAGTCCGGGAAATTAATAAATTTAATTTGGGAAATATTGTGGTCATCAAGTCCACAGTTATACCGGGAACCACCGACCGCCTCAACAAAGAGTGCGAAAATATTGATATCGTTTTTAATCCCGAGTTTCTAACAGAAGCCAACTACATTGATGACTTCAAAAATCAAAATCGTATTATTATTGGTGGTCCGCGTCCGGCGACCACTACCGTTAAAAATATGTTTCGCAAAGTATTCCAAAAGACCCCTATTGTAAAAACAGGATCCAAAACAGCTGAATCAGTAAAATATTTTATTAATTGTTTCTTGGCTACTAAAGTGAGTTTTGCTAATGAATTTAAACAGATATGTGAGCTAGCCGACGTAGACTATGATAAGGTCGTTGAGTACGCTCTGTATGATACTCGTATCGGCTCAACTCACCTTTCGACGCCGGGCCCTGACGGCCGCCGCGGCTTTGGTGGGTCATGTTTCCCCAAAGACTTAAATGCTTTGGTTTATTTTGCTACAATGAACGGACTGGTCCCGAGTGTGCTCGAAGGAGTCTGGGAGAAAAACCTGGAAGTAAGACCAGAAAGAGATTGGGAGCTGCTTAAAGGACGAGCAGTTTCCGAATAAGGAGAAAAAAATGAAATTGTCCAATCAAGCAATTGGCGCCCTGATGATGGCGCTTCAAAAATCATTAATGGAACAAAGTGACATCGTTCCTGTTCTAAAAGACATGAACTTGCAGATTGATCCAGCCGACTCTCACCAGTCGACCCTGGTTATTACCAATCCCCCAGTAGTGTCTCTAGAAGGCGTCGAGGTTACAGAATCCGCAGAAGAGTTTAACATGGAGGAAGAATAAAAATGGCTACTACTCGAAAGACAAAAAAGACAACCGAGACAACCGTCGAAGGCATGAGCGAACCCGCAGTTCGCAATCTGGTTCAGCATGTGGTTAGAGACGCAATTCGCACCACATCTCGCGAGCTTGAGCAGCATCTGAATGATATTAATACTCGTTTACGTGCTTTAGAAACAGCAGCACGCAAGTAGCTGCGCAATGCCGCGTTATCAGTATCGATGCAATACTTGTGAGGCTGTAAGTACGATTTTTCATCTATCGGACGAAACAGTCTCGGAATGTCCCTCGTGTCAAAAACCTGATGCGTTGGTTAAATTACTTAATACGTTTTCTACTTCTTTGAAAAAAACTAAGACGGCCAAAATTGGTCGGGTTACTGAAGAGTTTATAGAAGATGCACGTACAGACTTGCATAAACAACGAAACGATCTAGAGAAAAAAAGATAAGATGGGAATTTATATATTAGGTGCCATATCGTTGCTCCTCAATGGGCTTCTAATGTGGTACGTCAGCCGGCTTCTGAGAAAGTTTTACTTCATCTCGGAAAACCTAGCCGACCTTTTTCTGACAACAAAAGCTTTTAGAGTATTTGTTCAGAGTCTTTATGGAATGGATAGCTATCGTGGGGAGCCTATAATTCAAGAGTTGTTATTGCGTATAAGAGAAGTGAGTGAGGAGATAGATGCCTTTAGGGATATATTTCAATACTCTCTAGATGAAGAGCTGGAGGAAGAATTAAATGCCGCCCAAGAAGAAGCGCAGGAAGTCAACTAAGAATCATTATTTTACATCGGTTCATGAAGACGCAATAATTAAATATGCCAACACCACAGACATTGAGTTAAGATCCAAACTATACATAGAGTACATACAGCCCGCCTTTGATCAAATGGTGGATAAGATTATCTATACGTATCGTTTTACTACCTTACCCAATATAGATTACTTAAAAGCAGATTGTAAGGTATGGCTTACTACAATCTTAAACAAATACGATCCGAGCAAGGGATCCAAAGCCTTTTCCTATTTTTCTGTAGTAACAAAAAATTGGTTCATTCACAAAGTAAAAAGAACACAGAAGCGTAACCGCACTGAAGTCTTTATGGAAGATCTCCTCAATGAACTGGAGGAGGACTTGATATCTCATGAGCCCACCTATGAGCAAAAGCGAACCGAGGTAGAGTTTTGGACATCTCTAGACCATGAGATCGACACTTGGGACTCTTTTATGCTGAAAGAAAATGAGAAAAAAGTTCTCATGGCCGTACGCATCCTAATGGATTCTGCGGATACAATTGAAATTTTCAACAAAAAAGCTATTTACTTATACTTACGGGAGATAACAGGCCTGAATACCAAACAAGTGGTTAATAACCTGAATAAATTAAGAAAACGGTATAGGACGTTTAAACAAAAATGGCAAAACGGCGAAATATAACTCTAGATGATTACATAGAGGAAACCACAACGAATATCCGTGAAGACCGTGCCATGGCAAAGTCACTTCTCATGGACACCATCAACGACATGAAATTGTCCGATGCGGCCCGCAAAGAGATGGGCCCAATCGCCGCCAAATATGTAGAGAATCTTCAACGATCTAACGAGCAACTGGTAAAGCTCACTTCCCTCCTGCAAAAGCAAAAATCAGAACAGTTCGGTCTTACAGCAGATGACAAGGAACATCTCTTCGATCTCCTAAATGAAAACCAGGAGCAAGAATAATGGCCAAGGCTTTGGACCTTAGGGACCTGCACAATGGGAGTCTTAATACTCTTGAAGACTCCAACGCTACCGGCACGACAGGAGACCCTCGCCGCACTGATGCTGTGGCGTCGCTTCGACGAACACAATCCGACGCGTACGCTCCCAACACTATTGGAAATCGTACGGAGTATATCGGTATTGTGGTGGCGCAATACGAGATTGACTTCCCCGGGTTCACCGACAAAGCTGGCTTACTAAGACAGTATCAAATGGGAACTGCCATTGAAGATAAGGAAACTTATGATAATATCGAAAAGACAAGAAAAACAGCCTACAAGGTTTTTATTCCTGAGACTGACCCGCGACCCATCCCGGGATTTAATACTCTGAATGATCCGGTAACATTGTCTCTTCCGGAAGCTTACGCAAATATCGCCGGCCTGGAGGCACCTATCGCCCCTGGCTCCGCAGTCGCCGTTACTTACGATAATCCCAAGCATCTGGGGGCCCCTATTATTATTCGCATTGTGACCGACAAACTGACAGTGGGGTCAACAAACCTCAATAATCGTGGTTGTAAGAAGTGGGAATCCACACTCGCGCACGGCTGGAGAAAACGGAACAACGTTGCGCTTCCCATGGCAACTGCCGGCGGAGGAAATCGGGATTATAGGAATCAACTTGTTCCCGACACAATAGAGGGGTGCCAAGACGCGGCAAATGGCTTCAAACCAAAAGCAAATATACTGGATGAAGAAATTGTGACGTCGACTATAGTTCGCACCTACAAAGGGAACTTAAAGGTAAAAGGTAAAAAATCTTTCATTGAAAGAGTCGAACGCGCGCATAAAGAGCTTACGGACAAGGGCCACCCGGGATTCACTATTGCCGACTCGTTGCGAAGTTATGAAGGTCAGCGGTGGGCGTATATGAATTTGGGACAACCTGGCCAGACAAAATGGGATCCTCGTACAAAACGATCCAAAGTAGCCCACCCTTGCGGTGGCTATCACACAGAGGGGCAGGCAATCGATCTTAATTTTGTGCATATGGATGATATTTTAGCCCACGGCCCCATATATCAGGCGCTTTATAATGCAGGACTGCGAAGAATTAATCGCGAGTTTTGGCACTGGTCACTGGGAGAAGCAAGTGGCCATAAGGCCGATGGTACGGGTGGCCACGCACGCGATAAGGTGTTTTCCGCCGGCGTCACGGGCTCCCCGGCCGACACGTTTCGCCCCGGCGCCCCTCCAGCAACGTCGACTTACGATCCTTTGGACGCTACTACCTCATCTAGTCAACCCGAGGACTCTCCTAATCCAAATCTAGACATCGATTGGGAGGTTGATTAACCTATGGCAAGCAAAACAAAGTTAGCAATTGATCCCAGTCGCCTTCCTGCGCGTACGCGTGCTTTCTATGATAGTCTAGACGATCAGGGTAAGGCTCACTTTTTTGGATTCGGCAAAGGCGCACGAAACGAGTGGGATGTCCCGGCCTACATCACTACCCAAGTGGAGCAAGTCCAACAGAAGGGTAACGCTTTTATTGTATTGGGTCTTGATCGCCCCAACAATATCTTATCTGGTTATGGTGGCCAAAAGAATAGTCACTGTGCTGCCATTGATATCGTCGCCGGACGTTTGGGTAATCTAGCCAAGAAACACAGTGACGACGGGGAAGAGAATCTGGTGGACCCCAACTTTAAGCTGGACGCAGCCCGAGTTTATCTGTCGCAGATGTCCAACCCTGATTATGATTTCGGTCTTGCTGCCGGCACCGTAGGAAACACTACACGCCAAAGCCCCCGCAGTACGGTGGCACTTAAAGCGGATACACTTCGTTTTGTGGCCCGAGAAAATATCAAGCTCGTCACGAGGACCGATCGAAAGAACTCTCAAGGCGGCACGTGCGGGGGGATAGACCAAGCCGTATATGGGATTAACTTAATCGCGATGAACGACGACCGCCCGGGGATGCTCCAGCCGATGGTTAAGGGCGACAACCTTAACGAATTTCTTAAAGGACTGGTGGACCAAATTGCTGAACTGAGAACATTGTTTAAAAACTTTGTTACATACGATAGGGAGCTTACGCAGGCGCTGCTGACACACACACATTATTCTCCATTCTATGGGATTAAAACTTCACCTGCTCTGGATGATCTGTTACCCAAGGGAACCGAAAGCCTCATAAACAAGCTTGCAAATGTAGAAGTTCAGCTGCAAACACACGTGCAGTCCCTCGCCATGCTGCAGAATAATTATTTAGAAGCCCCCGGAGGAGCCGAAACTGTCGAAGATGGGAAAAGTCTTTATATTTTAAGCAAATATAACCACGCCAATTAGGGCACAGAATGTTATGAAAAAGTATCCTGGTAAAAAATTTAATATTCCCTTCTACCAATCGGGCGACGATACCTATAGGGTAAAACTCACTTTTCTTAAATCGCAGTTTGAAGGCAAGCCCTTCCGTCTTAGGCTTTACACCTCCGTCGATGAGGAGATGGTAGAAGAGCGCGCCGCCAGACGACTAATTACATACTTCTTTCCAGAGTTTTATGTCTATTTGTATGACAAAGGTGCTTTCTCTACCTTTGAAAATGCCGATGAAGATGTGGCCGAGGATCTGCTTAAAAGTATCCAGCGTCGTGTTTCAATTGAATCGGGATTTCAGGATCCTCTTGACCCCAAGCGAGCTGCAGTGGTTTGTAGACTCACCTCTTACAACATTGACGCCAAGAGGCGCGACTTGCGCGAAACGAATAAGATGCCTGATTTTGAACAAACCTTGTCCTATTTCAATGAGCAACAGAATATCGGGTCATCAGATGCTGCAGTTTCGCTCGCAGTTGGGTCGATGGGGCAAACTAACAATGCATTAAACGATGGCCTAAAGGCTTTCAACAATCAGATGGTGGGCTTTGAGGGGCAACTGCCGGGCCCTTTGGGTGTGGACTTCAACGGGATCCAGATGGGTACCCAAAATGCCCTGAACCTGGTTGTGACACTTTTAACCACCCAGCTGATGGTGGGGCGCCCCTCATATGAATTTACTGAAGCAGATCAGCTGACGGTCTATTTTGGTACCAAAGAAGAAGAGGGAAAGATCCCACAGATCGCGATCAGCCGTATTGACTATTTGTTAGTAGAAGATGCCGTAGGAGATCGGCCCCTTAAGATCGGCTACTTATCCAATATCAAATATAATAGACAACTTTCCGATCCTCTCACATTGGCCACCCTTAAAAACTACCAGTCGATTTTAGAGGGGATGAACACTCCAGATGGTCTAAATAACTTTTCGTTTTTTGACTTCTTGAGCAATTCGGATGTACAGGGGGCATTGTTCCCTGTAAGTGGTTCCGGCGCCCTCATGGGGCCCTTGGGTAATCTAGTAAATGAATTGTCTCAAATGGACCCCAAGAAAGAAGCTGAGAATCTGTTTGTCAACGCAGCCAAAGAGTTTGGGCTGATTGATGCAAAAAATGTGGATGAGTTAGCTAAGGGGTTCAAGACGGCTTTTACATCTGAGGAGATCACCAAACTTAAAATGAAGGTTGCGGACAATCCCGAAGTTTTTCAACGAGTGCAGAAAGCTAATATGTCCAAAGCTATTCAGAAAGCCACGGATGTAACCAAGAAACTTGATAGTATTATGCAAAAGGGCCCTATGGGCTTTATTGATAAGAATCCCATCGTCGCGCTCTTATTCCGCGAACTCGGACTTACCGATTTAGCCAAAGAGGCAATGTTGTGTGTGACTTTTGGAATGAACTTTGAAATGAGCCGTATCACGCAGGCGGTCTCTAAGTCGCTCGCCGAACTAGGATCCTCTCTCTATTATCCGCCGCCCCAGCCGCGCGCCGGAGGCGACATCACCAAGCCTAAAATTGACCTCTCTATGCTTAAGGTCTTTGGTATTGATGGGGACCTTCATAAGCAGGTGCTCAAAGTTATTATAGATGTGCTCCAACAGACAGCCCTGGAGATGATTCAAAAACTGGCCGAAATGATTAAGTTCGCATGCCCCCTGAATAACCCACGGTCTCAAGATGAGGGGGCAAATGATCTCAATGATCTGTTTGACAATTCACTCCCCGACCGCTTAGACGGCGCCGGCAGTCCGGCAAATCAAGCGGCACTTGCCTTTAATTTGACACTTGAAGAATTTATGACGTACTTGCGCGGGCTGTCCGCCGTGTTGACATCTATGGACATCTGCATACTTCTTCAAGACTCCGCACGACCGCAAGCTTCCGATGAGCTAATCGACAAGATAATCCGATTTAATCAAGACTATCCGCTAGAATATGTCAACACCGGTATGGTAACACCATCCACGGTGATTACTTTCTTCACACAAATTAGCAAGTTTATGGATGTGAGTGAGTTATGCAATGCGATTGCCAATGAGGTCTATGTTATCAATCGCGACAGTATCGAGGTCTGCCTCTCTCCTTATGACCCTCTCTCTGATGATGCCCTAGCTTTAGTGGACCTTATTGATAATGGCCTTCAAATAGATCTTCCAGAGATCAATATGGATTGTCCGGACAAGGCTGGATTCCTGAATGACAGAACGATTACTGTTTCGATTCCGGAGGTCTTTTCGAGCCTCACGCAAATTGTAGAGCTACAGTTCCTAGAATCGGTAACATCTGTAAAAGAGACTCTTCTGGAACCTCGACTAGTCAGTGGCGACGGCGGGTCGGATGTCTTTGAGAATATGTTGTACGCCGGCGTCCCGAGCGGTAGTCTAGGCACCCTCGATCCAGCTATACTCAACGAGGTTATCGGCGTTTTAGACAACATTGCGTCCTTTGACTTGAGTTCGTGCCCGGTAGACATCTCCCAGATCTTAGGCTTCGATGCATCTGCGGGCTCGGAAGCAGCCATGGCCGCCATTGAAGCGGTTGGCGCCACTTTGGCTAATCCCGAATTCCAAGGAGCAATTGAGGGGATGCGGAATCAGCTTGAGGAACTCAGTCCCGACGATTTAGCTCTTCAAGGCCCCAACAGTCTTACTGCCTTTAGTAGTTATCGATTTAATGTTAACTTTTTACGAGATTTTGTTAACTATATTGATATGAGAGAGATCTCGTACGCCAATCGCCGAACATCCGTTCCACTTTATTTTAATTCGAAAGCTACCAGTAACCCTGATGGCGGCAACGTCGCCGTAGAGCCCATCGGCGACTCTTATCGACCGGTACATTTAGAGTTCAATTTTCCCTTTTTAACTCCTTTTAATTTCGGCGCCCGAGACCTGACACCACTACA
>Ga0163180_10001769_pt1 | contig 12222 bp, 15 predicted proteins | sample AtlANTMetagenome_2_FD_109647 | JGI IMG/M metagenome (GOLD analysis project Ga0163180, IMG submission 109647) | Marine eukaryotic phytoplankton communities from the Atlantic Ocean - Atlantic ANT 4 Metagenome | ecosystem: Environmental > Aquatic > Marine > Oceanic | place: North Atlantic Ocean...
AGTAGATGAAGCAAGGAGACGAGATCCGTTCTCCAGTTCGACTGACCCCTTGTTCCAACCAATAATACCTTGCTGCATCCATTTAGGAAGGTTCTCATAACTGAGCTGTAAACGTCCCAACATTTCTCTAGCAGTTGGGGCTTTGTTTGCGAGGATTGCGACATTGACATTATCGTTGAATATTACATACCATAGAAGATACGATGTTACAACAGTAGATTTACCAGACTGTCGAGGTAATTTTGCTATGTTAAATCTATTCTGGTGGAATCTATCTACCATCTCCTCTTGGAAATCGTACATATTAAAAGGTATAACACCTTCATCCAGAGATACAATCCTAATATACTTACGTATAAAATAGACTGGATCTTGACTGCACTTTATAAACTCCTTTACCTGTTTAGGTGTAAAGTTTGTTGGTACGTTTGCTTTCTTTAGATTCGGATTACCAAGATATATCTGATTCTCTGCCATTACTCAACTGATGATGGTGTACCTGGTGCTTCTTCAAAATAGGTACCCATTGACTTTCGTATCTCTATTAGTTCTTTGAAGTTCTTATTCTTAGATCCACCATCATATGGCCAAGCATACCCTTCGGTAATCATTTGCTCATTTAACGATAGTTCTTCATCACCCACGTATAACCAACCAAGCAGACGACCATACTTACCAACCCCACCTTTAAGTTCAGTGCGAATAATGAGTTCATTGTCTCCATTAATTGTATCCTCAAGTGTGCCTTTCATCCAGTTTGTTGCATCAATACCAAGTGCCTTTTCTTCTAAGTCTCTTGTCCTTTTCTCAGGAGTATCGATACCCGCTATTCTAACACGTTCTTTCTTATATAAATCAAATCCTAAATCTATTGTTACATCGATGGTATCACCATCAACGACCTTATCAATCGATACGACTCGGAAGTTGTAACAACTCTTCCGACTTGGTGGGGTCATTGCTCCCATAATTAAACTCCATTAATGCACTATTTATAACATCTTCAGCATCCCTGTAATCTCTTTTAGTTCGTGTTTCGTGATACTGTTCCATAAGTTGATCATAGAAATCAGCATCAACAGCACTAGCAGTAACAGGTGCTTCTCCGCACGCTGTTAAAAACAACAAAGGTATTATCGCTAACTTATTCATTAGTCTGATATGTCTACTGTATATATTATATCATATCAGAGACATTGCGTGACGTAATTCTTTAGCGTGTTTTAATTCATCCTCTGCTATCTCAGCAATTTTTTTATCTTCTGGATGGTATGCAAGGTATTTCGTGTAAGTTTCATATGCGTGTTTCTCAATTTTCATATTGATGTCGTACGCATCTAAGGGACTAGCGAAATAATAAGCAACCATAATCCAATAGTAAAGAAGAACCAAGTGTTTAGCGAAGAATCTATCGATCCAATACCTATTACCCTCTCTAAGTTCCATCTCTTCCAAGTGTTCTGTTTCATTGAGTGCTTGATAAAAGTGTTCCTTCATTAGATATATGTGTTCTGCACCTCGTAGACCAAGTGATTCACGAAAATGTAACACACTGATAAATGAAAAGTATGGTGCTCTAGCAATAACTTCTAGAACCCAAAACCTTTGAAAGTCTCTACCTCTGTAGAGAAAGTCTAAGATATAGATTGTAGTATCTAAGACGAAAGTATTGAATTGTTTCATATAGGTATTTATACCGATTAATCTCGTTGTCTCCAATCATCTGATCGTTTATCATTATGGAACCAATCTGCTATGTCATCTGCACCACTGAAACCCCTTCTATGTCTTCTTGAATCCGAGTCTCCTATATCCAAGAACTTAAGAAAAGTTGAGTCTGGATCTGATGCCATCCTTCTTGCTGAACTTAACATACCTCTCGCTGATGTGTTTGCTTTTGCTAGTTTCGTCGCCCATAACATATCCTCCAATTCAACTTCTTGTCCTGCTGCGATGGCTTTACAGATTGCTTCCATCCTCAATCGATATGTGGTAGATAACATTTACTAATAGGTAATATTAGTAGTATCTATTTAATCTTTGAATACGTCTTTTTTTTCGTATTAAAATCCTGACATACCTTTGTAACAACTGGAAAAAAGTAGGTTTTGGTTTTGGTGGTAATATCTCTTTGAATCTATTCAAGCCTATGATCCTCGTTCAGAATTTCATTCATAGAAAAAGGATGCTCCCTTAGATAAGGTACATCCTTCTTAGCATTCTGTGCTGCTTCCCAAGAATTTTCTGCGTATTCGCAAATTTCGTGATGGATATGTTTAGAGTCGTCCCATCCGACTGTGTAGTGTGACATTACGATCTTTCGGGTGTCAGTATTATTTAGGTGTAAATACCCTGTTACTGACTGTGTAGTTGTTGGTTCACACACACATAAATAGTGGTAGAATTTAGGTCAACAAGATGCACTGAAAACGCATTTGTTATGTGTAAACCGATTCAAAAGGGAGGTGATTTGTATGCAGCATAACTTGGTATCATACAATCAGTTAGCAGGATCTTATGAAGATCCCCACAACCACAAACTAAACGAGTATTACGAATGTCTGATTGAATGTAATGATAACCAACAGACGTGTAAAAGAATTTGCAAGGATGTGCTTATGTAAAAAAGCAAAAAGAAAGACCCCGAAGGGTCTTTTTTTTTATGTAACAGGATATGCTTTGTCTGACATATAATCTTCTGGTTTAGGTACTGGTGCATAGAACCCTTCAGGTCCTTCATACTGAGGACCACTATTTCTTCTAAGTGGTCTTTGTATAAGATCAACAGTTTCGTTAAACCATCTATCCATTGATCTTCCCATAGCACGGTAAGAAGTACCAAGATAAATCTGCCCTGCTACAACAGATACAGTAGCAGTTCCCCAGAACATATAGTAAAATCTAGACTTTACTTGTGCTCTAACTTTATCACGTTTGTTCATTACCGATTTAATATATTCTTCAAGGGTAGCATCTCTACCTTAACTTTGTCAACTATTTGATCTATTATATTAATATCAATTCCCATAAACGGTTCGATGATACCTAACATCCTTAGTAAACCGTCTACAAACAATGCTAATGCTGTAAAACCTAAGATCATACTAATTACAGTCGCATCTCTATTGTGCTTCCTCATAGACTCTTCGTCTATAGCACGAGCCTCAGCAACTGCGTCGCTGATCATTTTATCTACTTCGTCTTTAGTATAACAAAGAGATTTAATACGATCATCTGTCATTAACTACAGAAGAATCGCACCAATAATAAATCCTTTAGCAAATGATATGCAAAGCATTTTATAGTCAGATAGTTTAAATCTATCTTGAAACTTTTTAATAAGTTTCTTATCCCACTCGACAAACTTGTCGAAGTATTTTTGTGTTGTATCAGCTATTGCCATTGTGACCTGGTTTTTGAGGACAGTTTGCTTCGTGTTTCTCTATCCACCTCTGACAATTCCAATGATTCTTCGGAGGGGTGAGTCCACAGTATTTACACTTGATTTCCATTGTACTTGCTATTAAAGTCTTTGAATGATGACTGAAGGGATTTAGGCTCAGGTTCTTTTCCATACTTTTGAACCTTCCATTCATTGTGCATAGCACCTAGGATCCAAGCTTGGGATAGTCCTTTAGGACCATTCGTCAAGAGTTCTTTTTGAAATGCTGACAACCTTGATTTAGAAGCAAGATATTCTTGCCTCCAACTATGATCAGTTTCCATATGAGTAAGATTTGTTTTTAACTTTTGTTTCCCCATAAGGGTTGGGACGATTAGGTTTTACTTGACCTAACTTCATACCCTTAGTTCCTGCTCTACGAGCAGTTGGGTTTAGTATAGCATCTTTTTTACCTTTTTTGGTAATTATGGAATCCTGATTGTATTCCTTACCAAGACGCTTCATCTGTTTCTTAAAAGTTCTGAACTTTTTCTTGGGTGCATTAACTACAATAGATGGTTCTCTTACAGTCTTTGTTTCTCCTGTCTTCTCATCTTTCTCTGCATATTTTCCTTCTACCTTTTTATAACCATATCCTAAACTACGAACTTTTTTACCTAGTTCTTTATTCTTTGCTTTGTTTTCAGCACTAGATACGTTACCTCTGTTTGCTGTTAACTGTGCAGTATTACGTTGCATAGAGTTTCTAACAGCACGAGATAACCCACCTTCAGCAATGAATTGTTTAAAAGATAGAGTTGACATTAGCCACCTACAATTTGAACTTGTTCTAATATAACTGCGTTACTACCAGCAACACATTTAACTGCACGTTTTACTAATGGAATGTTTCCAGCAGTTGCATCAGCAGCACTGAGAGCATAGTCTCCACTTGCAGCAGATGAATCATAATCTGTTGTAATAGTGGAAGCAGTAATTGCTGTTACTTTCTTACCACCTGATGCTGCTGATTCAAAGTCAGATGTAAATCCATCTGTATCACCACCATCAACTGTTTCTATATAATCTCCAACACTAAAAGTATGTCTACCACCACCTGAGAATCCTTCAGCAGTGATTACCATTGCAGCAGCGTCTGTTGCAGCAGCGATCTTAGCGTTCTTTGCTTTACCTACTGACAGTAAAACTGCTTCTCCAGCAGCAAGAGTAATAGCAGGACCCTCGTCAAATTTTATTGTGGATGCTGATGCAGCGTACGCACGTACGACACCAGATTTGACCACTATGTATGCAGTTCCTGAACCACTCACTGTCGTTGTATCTAATACATTTAAAACTGACATTGTGTTCCTATTCCTTTACTAAGTTATTTATCCTTTTGTTTCTTCAAAAATTTAGCAAGTTCAGCAGTAGAACCAACAAACATAGTATTGTTTGTTACGTTACCTGGTATGCTTTTAGCACTACCACCACCTTGAACTTCATCTAATTTCTTTTGAAGATCCATAAGTTTGTCAGCAGTATCACCGACATTCTTAATTAGATTACCAGCTACTTCATATGCACGTGGTGAATCTGATTGTTGTGCGACATCTAATATTCCATCTACTGCCTCTTGTCCTTTTTCAATCAAGGAATAAAACTGACCACGAGAATACTCATAATCTTTTAAGATCTGTTTTTGGATAGGAGTAGACTCAACAGGTTCTGCTAAATCGGAACTCGTGTCCTTAGTAATGTCACTAACAAGAGAAGTCTCAACCTCTAGTGCATCTTCGATGCCACCATAGATCTTACTCGTCTTGTCCTGTGGTTGGGTTTCTTGATTTTCCATCAGTAAATTCAGAATATATTTCGTTGAAACCGAAGTTATCATCTGCGTCAGCAGTGAATGGATCGGGTTGAACTTGATAACGAACCTCTCTAGGTGCTGTTGTATCTACCGCCATAGCAGTATCAACGATAGCAGTCTTGATAACCTTGCTACTAACATCAGTAACAGGTCCATAGAGATAAGTCTTAGCAGTAAATGCCAACGTGTAGATTAATGTTCTACGTGTTGTAAAATCTCCCTCATAGTCATCATCATAATTAACAGAGTTAAGTGTTACTGGGAAATCTTTTTTCTCACCAATAGCATCGACCAAGTTAATAGTTATATTAAACATTGGTTGAAATATTGGAAGAATTTGTTCTAAGATTTGTAATCCATCATCTTGATTTTTAGAAAGAATAGCAAGTTCAAAATCCACATTATATGGAACTGGCATAAAAGACTTTTTAGTCTTACTACCATCATTATTATCAACGTGTCTTATCACCTGAGTTGGTGATACCTTTCTAGTAGAATCATATGAAAATCCAGATATCTCAAAAGATATTCTAGGTAAACTGATTTGAGTTGATCTGTCAGTAGTAGTTCCAGCTTGTGCTAAACGTGCTAGGAATTTATCTTTAGGACCATATGCTAAAGGTACTTTCATAACCTCTGTCTTAGATCCACTCACACGTCTAATTTCGATATTGTTAAACAAAGTACCGAAACCAATAACCGTCTTACGAAATATCTCGTTGTATGAATACGTTCCTAACATTAACTAGAGCCTCCAATCTCTCCAAATGGATTTCCTTGTGAGAAGTCCAATATACTATCACCTTGTGTCTCAAAGAATGAGTTTTCATCAAACTCTGAGTTAGTATTATTTAGGGTATTATAGCTCGCTGTAGTATGTGCTGCCCCAGATGTCTGTCCAGTAACGGTTTCTGGGATTGTAAAGATACCCGATCTATTGTAAATTTGTAGTTGTCTTGTAGTAGCATCCCAAGACTTAACTTCAGCAGTTACGTTAGATGTACCACCAGCAATCTGTTCTCCAACTGTGTAAGTTCCTGTACCACCTGTAGCAAAGTTAAGAGTAATTGTTGTAGCAAAGTTTCTCTCTACTTGATCGATAGCATCCACACCTGTGTCGAAGTCTTCGTCGCTGTACTCGTATAGTTCACACTCTAGACCCCAAGTATGGATTTTACCTAACTGGAAGAATGGTTGTTCATACTGAACAAATTGTATTTGAAATAATTTTTGTGCTAGAGGGAAGTAAATCAAATCTCCTTCATTTGGTCTACCCTCTTGTACTAATGTAGCGTTATCATCAACAAGAGATGTGAATCTTGTTCTTGATATTATGAATGTAACTTTATCAGATATTCTTACACCAAACTTAGAAAATAAATCTCCATCTCCACCAAATCCTTCTACGTTCTCAAGATATGCTTCTATTAAATAAGCATCATCAAACTTAGATAATGAGTCCTCACCAAATGCAGGATCTTCATCTACTATAACTCTGGGGATATAGTAAACATCCTGACCAAACATTTTGATCTGTTCTATGACCAGTTCTTCAACTAAATTTTGTTCACCACTGGTTCCGTGTGTGAAGTAAGAATTAGTAGGCATTATCCTATCATATCCATAGGTGGTGTTTCATATGTAGTTCTTAACTGTTCTTCTAACTTTTCTAGTTCCTCTACTGCATCACCATAAATCTTTTCACCATTAAGAGTAACTCCACCAGGTAACTGAACATTTTGGAACTTGGTCAAATTTTGACCCCAGTATTTTTTAATCATAGATGTAGCATAATCTTTAACCCACAAAACATTGTATATCTTAGTATAGTTCGCAGGGTCTATCGCACTGATACATTCCATAACAACATACTCACCTTCTCTCACATCAGTCAAAGTATCCATATCAATATACAACTTACCATCAGATGAATTAAACCTAGTTGGTTTCATTCCTTCTAGTAAGAAGTTAATAGTTTGAAGGTGTGTCTGAATCATATAGTAATGATGAAACTGTGTTGATGTAAAATCAAACAAGTCATTCAAACGTAACTGATATCTAATATCAAACATATTTGCAGTACCCTTATCTTGGAAAGTAAAGATACCGTTCACTGATCTAATATGATCTGGCATTATCAAATAGTTTGACTGTGTTTTAAATACAGTTCCTGTGTTTCCTGCTTGTAAAGTATCACTACCAGTTTCCTCAATATCTGCTTGGAATCTTGTGATATCTTCAGCAGTAAACTGATGCTTCATATACATTCTTTCAGAACCACCGTAATGATATTCCTGAAATTTTTCAATAGTATAATCTAAAGCATCATCAACCTGATCATCTGCTACGTTAACTTCTAGCACAGGTTTACCCAACCTACGCAAGGCATATTCTTTTAATGTTGCTTTTGAATTAGGGGCAGCCATTTAGTTAACTCCTTGCTAGTGCTAGTAGTGCAGTCTTAAGTTGTGCGACTGTTGTAATCGCATTGTTATTACCAATCGCAACTAACTGAGTATAGATGTCATCTATGTCAGCATCGTTAGCGTCTGCCTTTGTACCTTGTGCAGCAGTAGCATATGCAGTAGAGGCAGTTGCAGCAGCAGTACCTAACGTAGGTTTACCAGTTAGGTCATTGTATGCTCCAGAGAATAATGTAGGTTTGCCAGTTAAGTCATTATATGCTCCACTGGTTGCTACAGTTGCTAAGTCACCTGGTTGTGTAGCAGATGCAGCAAGTGTTCCCTGTGCAGCAGTTGCATATGCTGATGAAGCAGTGGTAGCAGCAGATCCAAGTCCAAGAGTTGTCCTTGCAGCAGATGCTGATGCGTCATCAACTAATGTTAAACCAAATGTGCTGATAGCAGAAGCATCAAGTTTTCCAGTGATACCAGCAACAACACGAGCATCAGCACGTGCGTTAGTGTAATAAAGATTGGTTGATCCTTCAGATAGATCATCAGTATTAGCAGCTGCAATACGTGCATCTGCTCTAGCATTAGTGAAGTAAAGGTTAGTTGATCCTTCAGAAACATTATCTGTGTCAAACTCAGTAAAGTCTATTGCTAGATCAGCAGTAGTAAGTTTGATACCAGTTCCATATGTGAAGTGAGTTCTAGTTCTAGCAGCAGTTGTAAAGAGGTTAGATGAACCTTCAGTTACATTGTCTGTGTCAATGTCTGCCTGTGTAACTGATAGAGTTCCAGAACTATGTGTGATACCAGTTCCGTAAGTAAAGTGTGTCCTTGTTCTAGCAGCAGTTGTGAATAGATTTGTAGATCCTTCTGTTACATTGTCAGTATCGATCTGAGATTCAGTTACTGTTAGTTCACCACCAGCAGATAATGCAATACCATTACCATAAGTGAAGTGAGATCTTGTTCTTGTATTTGTTGTGAATAGATTTGTAGAACCTTCAGTTACATTGTCTGTATTGATATCACTCTGTGTTACAGAAATAGTATCTGTGTTTAACTGAATACCTGTACCATATACAAAATGTGTTCTTGTTCTTGCAGCAGTTGTAAAGAGGTTTGTAGAACCTTCAGTTACGTTATCAGTATTAATATCTACCTGTGTAACTGATAATGTGTAACTATTAGCAGCATCATCATATACCTTAGTGATACCAGTTCCAGCAGTAAATAAATTGTTTACTCTGTCATCTACACGTTCGTCTGTAAAGTATAGGTTAGTTGAACCTTCAGTAAGTGCATCAGTGTTGTGGTTTGCAATACTACCAACTTCAGATTCTCCGAAGGTAATCAAACCAGTAATGTTCATATTACCTTGAACTTCAAAGTTCGTAGTAGATATAAAGTTAGTTACTGATAAAGTGTTAGAGAATGGGTTGTATCTAAGGTTAGCAGAGTCAACGTGAACTGACTGATTACCAGTGTTTCCACCCATAAATGCAGGATAGAACAGTGCGTTGTTGTTAGTCTCAGTAACAGCAACCTGTGTTGCAGTATCAGCATTACCTGTTACGTCACCAGTTACATCACCAGTGATCTGACCTGTAACTCCAAGAGTTCCACCGAAGGTTACAGCATCGTCAACGTTTAATGTTCCCTTGATATCTGTGTTACCAGATGCAGCAAGGATAGATGCTTTAACTCCAGCAGCACCACCAACAGAGAAGTTACCACCAACGTATGCTTTCTTCTTAACTGATAAACCACCATCTGTAGATATAGATGCAGAAGCATCAGAGTATCCAGTAGAATCAGTTACGTTATCTGCTTGTACAAGACCAGCAAATGTAGCATTACCAGATGTGACATCTATACCACTGTTAAAGTCAGCATTACCATCTACGTTAAGAGTAGAATCGAAGTCAACTGGGTTTGTAACATCTAAAGTTCCAGCAATATTAGTATTACCAGATACAGATGCAACAGTAAATTTACTACTATTGATGTTCAGTGAACCACCTAGATTCAATGTAGATTGAAGTGTAGCAATACCTGATGCAGTAAATGTAGATAGGTTTGTGTTCTGTGTTACACCTAATGTTCCAGCAACAGTTGTATTACCAGTAGGACCATCAACAGTGAAGTTTCCTGCACCTACATTGAAGTCATCTCCAATAAATGTCTTCTTAGCAACTGCTAAACCACCAGCAGTACGAACTGAAGCACCAGTATCTGTGGCAGATCCAGCGTCAGCAGTGTTTGTTGCTTTGAATAATCCTTGAACTTCACCAACATCTTTAACAAGTAAATCATCATCAACAGTTAAGTCTGTGTATATTCTTGCACTTCCACCGATAGAAACGTTTCCACCTATTCCTGCACCACCTGTTAATCTAAATGCACCACCAGCAGAGTGAGAACCAGAACTTAAAGATTGTGCAGTGCTGTTTGTGGCAGTAACAATTCCAGTAACACCAAATGTGGATGTTATATTTGTTGCCTCATCTACGTCTAGTGTTCCATCAATTACTGTGTTACCAGATGCAGCAGCAACTGTAAACTTAGTAGAAGCAATATCAAAGTCACCAGATATGCTTGTAGTTCCAGCAACAGTTAAATTAGATCCTGATCCAACAATATTAACAGTAGAGTTGAGTGTTGCAATACCTGTAAGACCAAATGTTCCAGCAACAGTTGTATTACCAGTTACTGCGTCAACGTTAAACTTATTATTTGCAACTGCTAGATCATCACCAACATCAAATGTACCTGTGACATTTAAGTTACCACCAATATCTGCATCGTCAACAACGAATAAATCATCACCAACTCTAAGATCCAATCCAATTCCAGCACCACCACCAACAATTAATGTTCCTGTAGAAGGTGATGTTGCATTAGTTGTATCGAATAATTTGATAGAACCAGCATCAATACCAGATCTTGTACCACCAAATACTTCAGATGTGTTAGTTGCATTATGATATAGAGCAAATCTTGATTGTGAATCATCCCAACCAAAGAAACCTAATTTTGCTGAACCATCATAATATCTAAACTCAATACCACGATCTTTATTATCATCTGTGCTAGGTGCTGTATCTCCACCAAGAGTTAGAATAGGATCATCTAACTGAGTGGTAACTGTATTGATTGTAGTTGTAGTACCATTTACAGTTAAGTTTCCTTCAATGGTAGCGTTACCACCAACTTCTAGATCATTAGAACCAGAAAGGGTGACAGGTGCATTAAATGTGCTTGTAGCGTTGACCGAGAGGGCATCTCCTGACGCATCTCCAATAGTTGTTTGAGCTCCTGTAATGCTGAATTCACGGTTGAATACTGCATCTCCGTGGACTGTAACTGTTCCAGCAGTTGCTGAACCCAAACCACTTCTACCAGCAACGACGTTACCAGCAGGACTGACACTAAACTCAACGTTATCAGTACTTGCTTTCTTACCAACGTATAGGTTATCCCCGATGTGAAGATCAGTAGCAATACCACCACCGCCAAAGGATCTAAAGTTAGATGAGTTATCTTGTGCATAGTTAGGAGTATATGCGGCTGTTACACCAGTTCTGAACTTATAACGAACTCTTAAGAAGTTCTGTGTGTTGAATGTCTCGTTAGATGAACCTTGGTCTTTCTGATTTATCTGTCCGTTGATGTAAATATCACTATTGAATAGTGTATTACCTTCAATATAACCACCACCATCTAATCTTAGAGCACCATAGTCACTACCTGTAATTATATAATTGTTATTTCCATCTGTGCTTATTGTTGGAGTATCAGTACTTTCAAAGTGAATTAAAGATGCAACATTTAATGATCCTTCTATATCTGTATTACCAGATGTACTTTGTACTACAAATTTATCAGCAGATCCATTATTTAATTTAAAGGTCTTACCAGTTGTATCAAGTATGATGTCATTATGGAATGTAGAAATGCCATCGACATCTAATATGTTGTTTAGAGTTGTAGCTTGATCTACATCAAGGGTACTGTTGAATGTAACACCACTATCTACATCAAGAGTACCATCTGTATGTGTGTTACCGTTGTCAGAATCTACATCAAATACACTGACACCAGCAGCAGTTTGAATATCAAATTTCTTATTATCTGCTTTTATGATTACATTGTCAGTTATAGTTGTTTCTAACTGAACATCTAATGTACCTTCAATAACTGTATTACCATTATCTGTATCAACTGTAAACTTATCTACACCCGCAGCAGTTTGTATTGCAAATTCTTTGTTATCTGCTTTAATAATTACATTATTATTAATTTCTGATTGACCTGCAATCGTAACAGTACCACCAACGTGTGCGTTCTCGGAAAGTCCAAGTCCACCAGTTACAACTAATGTACCAGTTGTAGTTGATGAAGCACCTGTGTTTGTTGTTAGTCTGAGATTACCAGCGATGAGAGCAGCGTCTGTACCAGTAAATACTTCATTGGTGTTAGTGGCATTGTAGAGGAACCTAAAGCCACCAGTGCCATTCCAGATATTAGAGTCTGCGTAACTTTCGTCCCATCCA
>Ga0163180_10001771_pt1 | contig 12218 bp, 14 predicted proteins | sample AtlANTMetagenome_2_FD_109647 | JGI IMG/M metagenome (GOLD analysis project Ga0163180, IMG submission 109647) | Marine eukaryotic phytoplankton communities from the Atlantic Ocean - Atlantic ANT 4 Metagenome | ecosystem: Environmental > Aquatic > Marine > Oceanic | place: North Atlantic Ocean...
AGATAATGAATAAAAACATTTATACTTTTACAAAACAAAAAGACAATGATAAGGAGTATCAATATAAAGTATTGGTATATCCTAATATAACTTTTATGAGAGATTTAGAAAAAGATTCTTATGTAGTTGTATTAAAAAATACAATAGAACAATTAAATAAAGTTCGTGATGATATACATTGGACTATATTATCACCATATGAAGTTAAGAGTTTAATTTTTCCTAATACAACACAATTACCAATTAACCTACCTTCTTATCCAAATGCTATGAGAACTCATTTCAATTATAAAGAATTGATGAAGGTAATTGATTGGAAAAAGAACGATTATGATATCGTATATTCTCACTTACCAGAACACACTTTACAATTATCTAATATGTTTGCTAATGAAACAAATATCAATCCAAAGTTTATTGGTTATTGTCATTGGTATGAAGTTCCAGAGAATACTGCTTATGCTAAATCAATGTTAATGCATAATATCGCTGGAACATTAGAAATGGAAGAGTGTGGTGTTAATACAGAATGGTTAAAGGATTTGATTATTGAAAAAGCACAACAAGTTTATCATCCATCAGTAGTATCTGAATTGGATAATATAATTCAACCACACTATCTTGGTGTTGATGATATATCAACTGGTCACGAATATAAACCTAAAACAATTCTCTTTAATCATAGAGATAATGAATATACAGGTTGGGCTTCGTTTGTAAAGAATATGGATAAGTTGTGGGAGAAAAGACAAGACTTTAAAGTGTATTTAACATTAGCAGATTTAGACAGACCTTATGCCGAAAGAGTTAAGTTACATAGTAGAGATGATTATTTAAATTTTGTTCGTTCAATGCATATGGGTGTTGGTTGTTTCAAAAAATATTCTGCTTGGAGTATTTCAACAACAGATGGTTTAAGTCAAGGTGTTCCATATGTGTTACCAAATGGGATGTGTTATCCTGAAATGGTTGGAGATGGATATCCTTTATTATATAAAGGAGATAGTGGATTTATATCTACAATAGAATATATGTTAGATAATCCAAAAGCTAGAGAAGAGGCTAATAGTTATTTAGCACCAAAGTTGGAAGGATTCAGATGGAGTAATAGAGTTGATAAATGGTTTGGTGGTTGGAAACATTTTGATGAATTAAAGGTTATGTCAGATACAGAATCTTATAAGAGAATGGTAGATCATATTCATAAAAAGAAATCCGTAAGTAAAAAAGAATTATTGGAACATATGGGTTGGGGTGTTCGTATATCATTTAGTGAATATAGAAATAGATTACGAATGGAAGATACAATTAAATTTACAAAAAACAGATATGAGGTTATATAAATGAACGCAGAAAAAATACAAGAGAATTGGGATAAGTTAATCGGTATTATTAATGATACATTTGAGGGTGAACGAAAAGAGAACCTTCTAAAGTTCTATGGTGATTTCCAAGAACGAATGATGTTCGCACCAGCAAGTGCTAAGGAACATTATCATAATGCATTTCCTGGTGGTTATGTTGCGCATGTTTTACATATCATTGAGTGTTCTAAAAGAGTTCACACACAATGGGCTGAGATGGGTGCTAATATAAATTACACAAAAGAAGAACTTATCTTTTCAGCTATGCATCACGACTTAGGTAAGGTTGGTGATTTAGAACACGACTATTACATTCCACAGAAGTCTGAATGGCATAGATTAAATAGAGGTGAACTTTATACTCATAATCCTAAACTACAATATATGTCAGTACCTGATAGAGGATTATGGTTGTTACAACATTATGGTATTAAAGTTACTGATAAAGAAATGATTGGTATGAGATTAACAGATGGATTGTATGATGAAGCTAATAAGAAATATTATATGAGTTTTAATCCTGATTGGGAACTTCGTTCTATTCTTCCACACATTTTACATCAAGCTGATATGATGGCTTCGAGAATTGAATATCAGAATTGGAAGTTTAGGGGAAATGAGAATGAGAATCAATCTCAATCACTATCATCACCGAAGAGAAACACTACAAAAAAGAGAACAAGTCTTAAAGCGCAACAACCAAGTAATAATATGAATGCCTTTAAAGAGTTGTTTGGGGAGAAAAGTTAATGAATAGTAAAGTTCAAGATGAATTAAGACAACAACAAGAACAACTCAATATGAATATTGATTTGGATAAAGCTACACCGATAAAGTGTAAGAATAAGATTGTAGATTTAGCAAAGGGTCTTGAAATGGAATGTGGTGGTGAAGTATTCACACAGGGTGTAGAATTAAAAAAACTATCAGCACTCGTATCACCAAATGGTCAAACAAGTGTGATTCCAGTTCAATGTTTCTTTTGTGTGAAGTGTAGCACAAGATATGACTTGGAGAGTTTATCGTGATATTAGAAATTGTATTAGGATTTATATGCATCGTATTTGCATTTGTTATTTTTAATTTAACAAAGAAGGTAGAACAACTTGAAGATGACAGAGAATTTTATGAATCATATATAAATAATTTTGCTGAAACTATAGAATCAGTTTCATCTAAATTAAAACAAATTGATAATAAAGGAACATTTGAATCGGATGATGAGGTAGGGTTTTTCTTTACATATATCAAAGAATTACAGAAGGAAGTAAGTAACTTAATAGGACAAACAGGAGAAAGTAATGAATCAGACAACACAATCAATAGAGAAGAAGGATAGTTTGAAACCACCAAAAGTTGTGAAGAAGAGAAAGAAAAAGAGTAAAATATATTTCGGAACACCAGTTCAAGAATCTATCGTTAGATATAATGCATTAGATCAGATAGAGCAAGCTGATGAAAGAAATAAGATATATAAAGAAGAGATACATGCAGCTTTTATGAAGTTATGTGAAAACTTGATTCACACATTTAAGTTTTATTATTTTGATGTTCCATCAGATCAAGTTCAACAAGAGGTTGTATCCTTTTTAGTTTTAAATATGCATAAATATCAACCTGATAAAGGAAGAGCTTTTTCTTATTTTAGTATAGTAGCTAAAAATTGGTTGATATTAAATAATAATGGTAATTATAAAAGATATAAAACACATGTTAAGATTCCTGAAAGTGATACACCACAAGGTCAAACACCAAGAAATTTAAATATTGCTTCTGGTGCTTCACAATCTTATTATCTACAACCACACGATGATGAAGAAAACTTTAATGAATTTGTTGGGTATATGGTTAGATATTTTGAAACTAAAATTCCAGCTTTATTTAAAAAGAGAAGAGATATTATGATTGCTGATTCTGTTATTGAATTATTCAGAAGAAGAGAGATGATTGAAAACTTTAATAAAAAAGCTTTATATGTTTTAGTGAGAGAAATGACTGGTTATAGTACACAACATATTACTAAAGTTATTAATGTTTTGAAGAAACATTATAGGAATTTAATTGATGAATATGAGAGAACTGGAACAATTAAGTTATAATTCATCACAAAACACTAATATAACAGAAAGGGATTTATTAAATTAAATCCCTTTTTTCGTTTCTGGATATTTATATATGAATGAAAGTATCTAATTAGGGAGTATTGTATGAAGAATGATCCGGAAATATTTGGTGGAAAGAAGTTTTCTGATTTATTATCGGAAATCCACAAAAATTCATCTGATAAGAAAGTTCAGATAGATTTACTTATATCTGAACTAACAAGCTATATCCAAACAGCAAATGATGTTGTTCAAATAGTTCCACTTATATCTCAATATCTTGAGGTGGCAGTTAAGAATGATGAACAATTAATTAAGGTAGCTACCTTAGTTCAAAGGTTACTTGCGGTAGAAGGTAAAACTCAAGAAAAAGATTCACTATTATCAGAGAGTGAAAAGGAACAATTATTAAAAAGTTTAGATGATGTAGTTGTGGATTTAAATAAAAGAAACGATGATATTCAATCTGATGTTAAAAAAGTAAAAAATAAATCAAAGAGGGCAAGTTCATAATGGCATTTGAAAAATATACTAAACCACCAAGTCAAAGAAACACATCTGATACTAAACCTGTTGGTAATTTTAAAACAGGAATGAAGAAGGCTGTTCTTGACGAACCCAAAACTACTTTTTATCAACACGAAGCAGGTGAGGTTGTTGATATAATTTTAAATGAGAAACATCCAGACTTTATGAAAATGTCGGATATAGGTTCTTGTAAAATTAGATTACTTGATAGTGAATTTGCTTTACCTAAAGCTCAATTGAATTGGTATAGATGTGTAGAAACAAATATAAAAGAATATCCGTTGGTGGGTGAGTATGTAGTAGCAGTTAAATATATGGGTAAGTTTTATTGGACACAAAAAATAAATGTATTGGGTAGTATAAATAATAATGCTATGTTTAATTTTACTACTGGTAATAAATTAGATAATGGATTTGGAACAGTAGCTAAGGCAGCTGGTTATGCAGCTAGCGCAGCCGCTGGCGCTTTAAAGAATACTATGTCACCATTTGCTATGGGGGATGTATTTAAGGGTAATACTTTGATTGCACCATTGGTAGCTCATGAGGGGCACACAATGTTTAATGGTAGATTTGGTCAATCAATAAGATTTGGTAATAGAGCTAGATTAAAAACACAAAAAGGATATCAGAGTGATGCTGGAACAGATCCATATAAATCACCACATATTATTTTAAGAGCTGGTCCTATGTTTGATGAATCAGCTGTGAAAAAAGCTACTGGTAAATTTATTGGATTGGGTAAACCAATAGAAGAAGATATAAATAAAGATGCTAGTTCTGTATGGATAACAACAAAAGAAGATGTTCCATTATCAATAGCAACAGCTAAAGAAAAAATGAAACCATATACATCTGTAAAAAAACCAAGTAAGTATAATGGTCAACAAGTAATTATTAATTCAGATAGGATAATTCTCAATACAAAGAAAAAACAATTTTTAGCTTTTTCTAAACAAGATATGTATTTTAATAGTGGTAGAGATTGGGGATTGGATGTATCAAAGAAAATTAAAATACAGAATATGGATACTTTTCAAATAAAATCAGATAAAAAGTTTTCTATATTTTCTAAAGATAAAGTTAATATAGATGCAAAAAAGAATATAAATTTTGGAGATAAAAAGGGTGAACTTATAGTTAAAGGTGAAACACTTCACAAACTATTAAAAGAGTTAATAGATGCTATTAAAAAAAGTTTAACACCAGCTGCTTGTATAGCTGGTCCTTACCCAGTAAATCTAACAAACCCAGCTTTCTTGGAAGCTGTTAAAGCAAAATTAAATAAAATGTTAAGTGATAGAGTAACGACAATATAAATAGGAGGTTTCAAATGAAACTAAATGAGTTAAAGAAAATAATAAGAACAACAATAAAAACAGAAGTAAGGAAAGCTATCAGAGAAGAGCTTACTGAAATTATGTTAGGGAAAGAAGAAAAAAAATCTTCTTTAAAATCTATGGTTAAACCAAAGAAAAAGGTTGTTCGACAAAATACTAATGAAGTTCAATATACTGAAAATCCACAACTAAATGAGATTTTAAATAAAACAGTTGGATTTAATGGTGGTGGTGGAGCTGCTTTAGAAGAAGATGATACGACTATTGCTGTGGATAGTAGTGTTGCTCAATCTGGAAATTTAAGAGGTAGGTTTGCTCAGTTGATGGGAGTTGATAATGCTTTTGAAGGTCAAGCATCAACACCTCAAGGTAGAGAAGCTAATTTAGTTCAGACAGCCGCTGCTATGGGTAGAACCGCAGACCAAGTTCCAGATGATGTTGCTAATGCACTAACAAGAGATTATAGAGATGTAATGAAAGCTATTGATAAGAAGAAGAGTGGAGGAGGACCATTAAAGTAATGGCACTTAATAAACAACAATTAGCTAAAGGTATTAAGAAGGCTTTTGATGAAGGTCATAAAATTGTTCAAAAGAATGATAAAGCTGATATGCATTGGGAGATAGCAAAAAGAATGGCAGATTCTATAGATAAATATATCAGAGGTGGTGATGTAAAAGTTGATACGGATACACCTAATATTAAAATAACTCCTGGTATAGCTACACCACTTGGTTCAACTATAGCACCTGGTAATCCTGTTCCTATGTCAACAAGAGGAACTGGGAAGGGTAAGGTAGTATAGATGCCATTAGATAAAATGAAATTAGCAAAAGATATTAAGAAAGCTTTAGATAAAATGGAACAAAAGGGTAAGAAAAAGGGATTTAAAACTCCTGATGATCCTCATGAATTTTTAGGTAAGGAGATTTCTAAAGCTATTGATAATTATATAAGGAAGGCAGATGTAGAAGGTGAACATAATATGTCTAATTACAAGATGGTTCCTGGTTGTCAGACATTAGAATATGCACCACCTTATGCAACGCCAACACCTGGAGCAACAATATCACCTGGTAATCCTGCGCCACAATCGACAAAGGGTCCATTTGGTAAGGGGGCTTATCCTGGTGCTAAAGGAAAGATAACATAGGAGATAAAAAATGCCAGAAAATCCAGATTTAAATGATGATATATCGGTTGGTGTAACGTTACCGTTTGACGGAGATCAACTTGGTGGGTATGCTTTATCCAAGACAACACTACAACAAGCTTCATCAAATATAAAAAATCTTTTACTAACAATGAAAGGTGAACGACCAATGCAACCAACATTTGGATCTGATTTATTTAGAACTTTATTTGAACCTATGGTTGATGGTGGTGAGATAGAAGAACAAGCTGAGTTAGCTATTAATGATGCGATGGAAGAGTGGTTACCTTATATAAAAATAGAATCATTAGATTTTACATCATCAAATACTGAAAAGGATAGAAATATATTTAAAATAACAATGGTCTTCTCAATTGTAGGAGATCCAAATAGATTTGATGAGTTAACATTTACAGTTGAAGGTTCAGGAGATTAATAATGCCAAAACAAGATGTCAAGAAAGAAGTTAAATATTTAAATAAAGATTTTAAACAATTTAGAAATAATCTAATTGATTATGCTAAAATTTATTTTCCAAATTCATATAACGATTTTAATGAAACATCTCCTGGTATGATGTTTATAGAAATGGCATCGTATGTGGGTGATGTATTATCTTATTATATCGATAATCAATTTAAAGAATCATTATTGGGGTATGCAGAAGAACAACAAAATATACTTAGATTATCACAAACACTTGGGTATACACCAAAACTATCTACACCATCAGTCGTTAGTTTAGATGTTTATGTTGTAATACCATCAGACTTAACAGATTCATTAAATCCAAAACCAGATTATACATATGCTCCTATAATTGAAGCTGGTATGGAACTTGGTTCATCAACATCAGGTACAAGTTTTAGAACATCAGAACCAGTAGATTTTAGAAGTGGTGGTATTGTATCTGTATATGAAACAGATGGTGATAATAATCCAATGAGATGGTTGATTAAAAAAAGTGTAATGGCTCAAGCAGGAACAGTTAAAACTTTTACTCAAACTTTCGGAGCTCCAAGTAAATTTGTAACATTTGAATTACCAGATCAAAATGTTATAGAAATATTAGATTGTGTGGATTCGGATGGTCAGACTTGGTATGAAACACCATATCTTGCTCAAGATACAATGTTTGTTGACACAGCAAATACATCTGCTAATGATTCTGAATTAGCTCAGTTTAGTCAAGATGCTCCATTTTTATTAAGACTTAGAAAAACAGCAAGAAGATTTATAACAAGAATAAATAATTTAAATAAAATGGAATTGAGGTTTGGATCTGGTGTATCAGATAATCCTGATGAGGAGATTATCCCAAACCCAACCAATGTTGGTTCATTCCTACCTGGTTCACCAGCAAAGATAGACCATTCATTTGATCCATCAAACTTTTTATATACAAGAACATATGGAACAGTTCCAACCAATACTTCATTGGTGGTTAGTTATTTAGTTGGTGGTGGTATAGATTCAAATGTTCCTCAAGGGGATATAAAAACTATTAATACAGTTGTATGGAATTATGCCGATGAAGAATCTTTAGATGTTAATACTGTTAAAAAAGTAAAACAATCACTTGCTGTAACCAACACAGAACCAGCAACAGGTGGAAGAGGTATTGAATCAAATGAAGAAATTAGAATGAATGCTATGGCTCATTTTTCTACACAAAACAGAGCAGTAACTAAAGAAGATTATATAACAAGAGTTTATTCATTACCTTCTAAATATGGTAATGTAGCTAAAGTTTATATTGTTCAAGATGACCAAACAAATCAAGCTGATGGTGTTGTTGTTACATCTGATAATACTGGTAAATCTGTAAATACAGAAGGAGCGGGTGGAACAACATCTTCACAACAATCTAATGGAACATTTGGAACTGGTGATGTTGTTAATGCTGGGTTTACAGGTCCAGCAGCTGCTGGTAAAGCACAGATACCAAACCCATTAGCTTTAAATTTCTATACATTGGGATATGATTCAAATAAAAAATTAATAAAATTAAATTCAGCAGTTAAACAAAATTTAGAAAACTATTTAAGTCAATATAGAGTATTAACTGATGCTATTAATATGAGAGATGCTTATATAGTTAATATAGGAATAAACTTTCAGATATCGGTATTAAAAAATTATAATAAAAGAGAAGTTATTTTAAAATGTATAGATAAGATAAAAGATTTCTTTGATATAGATAAATGGCAAATAAATCAACCAATTGTAAAAGCTGATTTAATTTATGAAATGTCATTGGTCGATGGAGTTCAGAATGTAATTGAAGTTAATGTTGTTAATAAATGGGATAAAACACAAGGATATTCTGGTAATGTTTATGATATAACAGAAGCTACAAGAAATGAAATAATATATCCATCAGCTGACCCTTGTATCTTTGAATTAAAATATTTTGAAAAAGACATAGAAGGTATGTCAGTTTAATAAAAGGGAGAATAGAAAGTGCATTATTTTATATATCCAAGTAAAGACGCTACAATATACAGTGGAAGTGGTGCTGATAAATTAGATAGGAATACTGGGTTGGATGAGATATTAGAAGTAGATAAAAGAATCCAACCAGATTATTTAGAAGACAATTGGTCAAGAATACTTCTTCAATTTGATTTGTCAAGTTGGGCAACTCATTCAAATGAAGTTTATTATTTGAATATGTATGATGCTGGTTCGGAGGAAATTCCTCTAACTAATACTCTTTATGCTTATGCTGTTTCTCAAAGTTGGGAAATGGGTGTTGGTAAATTAGATGATTATCCAACTACATATGATGGTGTAACTTGGAAGTGGAGAGATGTGAGTGGTAGTAATGATTGGAGTTCTTCTGGTGGAACAACTTATAGTGATAATGTTGCTAGCCAATCTTTTGAATATGGAACAACCGATTTAAGAATGGATGTTACTAATATGGTTAACACATGGGTTAGTGGAACAAGAGTTAATGATGGTATGATGATTAGAAGGAGTAATTCAGAAGAGGGTGATATAAAGAATTATGGTAAAATGAAATTCTTTTCAAAAGATACTAACACAGTATACGCTCCAAGATTAGATATAATGTGGGATGATTCATCTTGGTCTACTGGTAGTTTATCTGCATTAAATACAAGTAATGATATAGTTCTTTACATGAAAGGGTTGAAGGAAGAATATAATGAAAAAGGTAAAGCTAGGTTCAGAGTAGTTGGTAGAGATACATACCCAACAAGAACATTTTCAAATACTTCTGAATTTCAAACAATCAAATATTTACCTACAAGTTCTTATTATTCAATAAGAGATGCTCATACAGATGAAACATTAATACCATTCGATAATTATACAAAATTAAGTTGTGATTCTACAGGAAATTATTTTGATTTATGGATGGATAGTTTTCAACCTGAAAGATTTTATAAAATAGTATACAAAGTAGTTGATAATAATACAACTAAATATTTCGATGATGATTTTAGTTTTAAAGTAGTGAGGTAATTAGATGCCAATAAGTCCAGAAAAACAAAAAGAGTTAGCCAACGAACAACCTGGTAAGAATGATATAACTGAACTTCAAGAGAAAGAAGCAAGACAGAAACAATCAGAACTTCAGGTGTCAGCTAGTTTAGGTCAAATAGAACCAAATGTTAGGGACGCTGCGGGTAATCTTGTTTTATTTGAAGACACAGATGGTAATAATCTTCAAGGTTCTTCACAACACATTACTGTAAAAACTAAAGTACCAGTACACGATGTAGCTGAAATAGATTCTTTGCTTGATAATGTTGTTGAGGAGTTATTACCATTTCAAGAAGAAGAGGATGAAGAAATATCATTGTCAGAAAGAATACGAAACTTCTTTATTGAATATGAAGAATTAAGAGATTTAATATGGGATGAAAATGAAATGGAAGCTCAAGAATCTCATGTTTATTTGGTTAAACAAAGTAAGTCTTACTTACCTATCCCAAAAGTTCCATTAAGATATGATGGTGATGTAGCTGGTATGCAAGGAGAGGGTAAACTTAAAAGTAATAATGTTGTGGAATTAAGAGAAGCTGTATTTCTTCCTTCAATGGAAGGACATCAAATAGATTTATATGGTTTAGCTAAAGATGAGAATCCTGTTCTTACAATCAATGATATCATAAAAACAATTATAACTAGAATGGGAACAATGGAACTTGGTGAAATAGATACACAGAAATTTGCAGCTACTTTAAAAAGGTCATTGAGTGCTAAATATGAAACAGGTCAAATTAGAAAAAAAGAACAAAATGAACTTGATAAGAAATTGGAAGAGGTATTAAAAGAATTATATCCTACTCTTGAACAAGGTGATACTCAAGAGAAAAAAGAAGAAAAAATGAAAGAAGATTTGGATAAGAAACCAAAGAAAACTACAGCAGATAAAGCTTCTGAAAAAAGAAAAAGAAGATTAAAAGGGTTTAGAGCTAGAAGGAAGAAGGGTACTAGATATACAAATGCTAGAATGAGAGTTAGGAATAGAAAAGGTAAAACAACAAATTCGAATAGACAAACTTCAAAAAGAAGAGGAAACTAATGGGTTTATTTAGTAGATTAAGAAGAAGATTAAAGAGAAAGAAGAAAAGACGTAATCTTAAAGGAAAGAAACGTTTAAGTAGACAATCTAAATTAAGAAGACTTCTTAAAGCAAAACAAAAAAATACAAGAAGAAAATCAAGTAGGAAGAAACCTCTTACTAAGAAGGAAGTTTTAGCCAAAAGAACTCGTAAAGTACAGAGACCAACTAATAAAAAAAGACCAATAAGAAGACCTAAAAAATCTATGAAATTTAAACCGGGTATGAAGTTAACAGCCCAACAAAAGAAAAAGGCTTTAGAGTATAGAAATAAAAGAAGAGTTCAAGTTGCTTTAATTAAAGAAAAATCAGAACAAGCTAAAGATGCTCAAAGTCAAAAATTAGAAGAAGCTACTGCTAAGAGAAATGAAAAGTTAGGAATTAAACAAGAAGAAGTTCAACCAGTTACTGTTAATGAATTAATGTTTGAACTTAAAGATGCTATTAATAAACAATATGTGGAGCATGGAAGATCAGCACCAGCTTATTCTGGAACTATAACAGAAATAATAAGTCCTACTGAAGTTAAAGTTGATGTTCCGTTTACTGACCATCAATTAGATACTGGATTTCTTTATAGAGATTTTACAATAAGTTATCCTGTAAATGAATCAGTTGAGATATCTGGAACAGAATTAGAAGAAAAAGATTTAATTATTGGTGAACAAGAATTTGATATAGAACAGAAAACTTTAAAGTTACAAGAGATTACAACAAGGAGTGAAGAGTTAGTAAGTAGAGTTTTACAATTTTTTGCATTGAATGGATTTTTAACAGGTAGTTTAGATGAAACTCATTTATTATCTCAAGATCAAGCACAAACAATTAAAAAGGTTTCAGAAGCATTAACTGGTGCTCAAGATAAATTTACTCTTACATCTCAACAATCAGCTTCATTAGCTGCTATACATAAAGACCCGAGAGGGTGTAGAGCGCCCGAAGATATTATAGCTCCTGATGTTATTCCTGTATTCGAATTTTATAATCCAATATCTGATGATTATTTTTATGTTTTTATCACTTTATTTTTCATATCTGAATATTTACAATCAACTATACGAGATCTATCGTTTGCGCACGTTTTCAGCATCCGAAAAAAATATTTCTAAATTTGTTTTTATATTGATTGTGAAA
>Ga0163180_10001773_pt1 | contig 12214 bp, 8 predicted proteins | sample AtlANTMetagenome_2_FD_109647 | JGI IMG/M metagenome (GOLD analysis project Ga0163180, IMG submission 109647) | Marine eukaryotic phytoplankton communities from the Atlantic Ocean - Atlantic ANT 4 Metagenome | ecosystem: Environmental > Aquatic > Marine > Oceanic | place: North Atlantic Ocean...
CGGATTTGAGCTTAAAATTCCACAAGATGTGTACGTAGAATTTGCCCACCGCCAGCAAAAGTTTGGTAATACTAAAAAAGCGATAACGACGCTTAAACACTTTACTCGCGGTTACCCAAATGCTGCTTACTCCCACATGCGATTATCGCAAGGCTACACGGCTGACAAACAATTTAAGGAGGCTGTTACTAGTATGAAACACGCATTAGAACTTGCTAAACAAAACTCGCGCGACCCACTGTTAATTGATGCACTGCAAGATATGGTGAAGGAAACACAAAATAATTTGTAACTGATTTAACGCAAAGCGCTTTTTAGCTAACGAGATGCTTAAAAGGTTTTACCTGCGCAAATTAATTAGAGACCATAGTTAAAGATAAAAATGCAAATATGGAGCGCTTAAAGTGAGGAATAATAATCAATGACTAAATTTGACTTCCCCGTGGGTTTTACTTTTTCTGCTTTGGTGTGCGTATGCTTTTCAGCTGGTTTTATAGTTGGCTCAAGCTCAATAGGGTCTGCAATTAGCGCAATAGTTATATCAATGCTCTCAAGCTATATATTTTTCTTTTTAACAATTACTTTAAAGGAACGCTCTGAGAAGAAAAAAGTTAAGGATATTAGCAACCCACTAATTACCCAGATCGTAGATACTTTAAAGAGTGGGATTCATAATTCAATCTTATTGCCAAATAAATCTACTCGATCAATACCTAATAGTAAAACTTTAACCGAGGAACAACTTTATAATTACTTAACAGATAGTGTTCTAAATGCTCCTATTGGCGGTCCTAGAACCTACTACCCTAGAAACAAAATTTCGGCTGAAATAGAAACCAACAGTGATGCGCTAATATTAAATACAACTTCTCCAATCAAAATTATGCTAGGAGATCTTAAGCCTTACCTCTACTTGTTAGATATAAACCTAGTAAAACTAATTTATGAAATTGAATATTCAAATTACATGAGATTTTGCGGAGACAACTTGGAACACTGTGGAAGGTTTACTTTTGATAAGGAATACTTTGTTGAGTTCTTTATACTTGTGAAAAAACTAGAAAGCTCAATTAGAATATAAACAAAAACCGATGTTTAAATTAAACATCGGTTTTTCTTTTCTAAAAGCTGACAGCTAAAAACTAACCACTTTACCTGTTGGGTTTCGCTTCGCTCAACCCAACCTACTTATTTACCTATCGCTTCTTTGGCGAATAGGTGTTTTATTGGGCCTAGGTTATCAACGAGTGACAGCCCGACTCCGCGTATTAGCTTTTTAACTGGGTTTGCGCCTTCAAATAACTCTTTAAGCCCTTGCATCATGGCTATGTGTTTTTGTGCGTCGAGCTTGCGGGTACGCTCGTAATCACGAAGTGTGCGGGTGCTGGCAAATTCTTTACTATCACTTGTCAGTAACTCAATTAAATACGCGGCGTCTTTTAGGCCTAGGTTCATACCCAGCCCTGCCAATGGATGAATAGTGTGCGCTGCATCGCCCATTAATACTACTTTGCCGCTTACCCATTGCTGGGCGTAACGCATTTTAAGTGGAAATGCTACGCGTTTACTTTGCACTTCACACAGGCCGCATTGCCCATCTATGGCAGCCATTACGGCTTTATTAAAAGTAGTGTCGTCCATTGCTAGCAATTCATCGCAATGGTGGGGGCTGGTAGACCACACTATTGAATGAGTATTGTCATCGCTTAGTGGTAAAAATGCTAATGGCCCCGTTGGTAAAAACACTTGTCGCGCAGTATTTGCGTGTGGCTCTTTTGTTTTTACTGTAGCAACCAATGCATGGTGATCGTAATCTTTAAAGGTCAGCGCCATATTAAATTGTTTACGAATAGCTGAATTTGCGCCATCAGCCGCCACCAGCAGCTTAGCAATAATAGGCTCGCCGCTTTTAAGGGTTATAAATACGTCTGATTCACTTTGGTGTATTTGCTGGTATTCGGTATCAAACATTAACGTAACACTGCTTTGCTGCTCTAGCTGTTTGATAAGTGCAAAGCGAATAATATCGTTTTCAACTATATGACCTAAATGGTCGAGCTCAAGTTGTTTGTTATTAAAGGTTATTTTACCAAAGCTGTCGGCATCGCGAACATCCATATGGGTATATGCACATGCACGCTGAGCAATAATTTTAGGCCAAACGTTTAATTGCTCTAATAATGTTTGGCTTGCAATACTAAGTGCGCTTACGCGTAAACCGTATTCATCAGTTGGAGGGGCTTGTGTTGATGCTGCATCGAGTACTACAACACTAATATTAGCCTTAGCAAGCCCAAGGGCTAACGTTAGCCCCACGCAACCACCACCAACAATACACACCTGTGTTTGCTTCATAAACGTGAACCTTGTTTAACTTGCCCCATTAATTGTTTTGCTAACGGGGCTTTTAATGCGGGAAATAAATCCATTGAAAACAAGCCAATGCTTCGCCCAAGCGCTAATACTCGAGATGAATTTGAAAACAACCTTACTAAGGCATCTGTTAAAGTCATCACTGTTTTTATATCTTGGCTGCGCAACTGGCCATACTCGCGTGTAAACGCATAGCTCCCTAACTCATTAGGGCTATTGGCAATTAAATCACTCAGTACTTGTGCATCACGCAAGCCTAAATTAAAGCCTTGCCCTGCAATGGGATGAATAGCATGAGCAGCATTACCAATAACCACCGTTCGATGAGCTATTAACGATTCGGCTTGCCCATATACCAGCGGGTAGCTTGCGCGCATACCTACTTTAACAAATTGCCCTGCGCGGTAACCAAAGGCTGATTGTAATGCACTTAAAAACTCGATTTCATTTAAGTCCATGTATGAATTAATTTGCTCTTTTTCCATACACCACACCAATGAATAGCGGTTATTGCTCATCGGTAATAGTGCCATAGGGCCATGCTGAGTAAAGCGTTCAAAGGCATGGTTATTATGCCCTTCGGCTACTTCTATATTGGCAATAATAGCGCCTTGCTCATAAGGCTGAGTATTAAAATTAAGGCCCAGTAATTGGCGTGTAGGAGATTGCGCGCCATCGGCTACAATAAGTAGCTTGGCGTTAAGTTGTTCGCCACTTTGCAAAGTCACTGCGTTGCTATGTAACGTTTGTTTTATTTCGATTACGCTATCAGGGCAAAATAAGCTAATGCTTGATTGCACTAGCCGCTGATGAAGCGCGCGCCCAAATGGATTAACCTCAACTACATACCCTAAAGAAGGTTTTGAAAATTCAGCGCTTTGGATGTGGGTTTTACCAAAATGACCTCTATCAGACACACTCACTTTTTTAATAGCAGAGGTGTAAGGGGCATTTTGATCAAATAAATTAAGTGTTTGTAAATACTCTACTGATTGCTGAGCAAGCGCAATACTTCGGTCGTCAAAGCTTGGATGGTATTCATCGGTCACTTGGCTTGCTTCTACCACGGCAATGTTTATTGAGGGGTTTATTTTAGCAATACTAAGTGCGCAACTTGCGCCAACTAAACCGCCACCAATTACTACAACATCAAATTGCTTAGCCATTGTGCTCTCCACCCGTTATGCGCTTTTAGTTTGTTGCATAAGTACTTGAATATCGCCAATGGTTTTAGGCACGCTTAAAGTAAGGTTTTCATGGCCTGACTCGGTAACGAGTAAATTATCTTCTATACGAATACCAATACCTTTGTACTTTTGTGGCGCGTTTGAGTCTTCGCTTATATAGAGTCCTGGCTCTATGGTTAAAACCATACCAGGCTCAAATGCTCGCTCAACGTTATTTATTTTATAATCACCGACATCATGCACGTCTAACCCCAGCCAATGCCCAAGGCCATGCATGTAATATTCTTTACAGGCTTGTTGCGCCATTAATTCAGTAAAGTCGCCAGTTAAAATACCTAAGTCAAGTAAGCCTTGCGTTAGTACTTCCATTGCTAATTTATTAGCGTGGGACAGGTAACCACCGGGTTTAATTTCTTCAAAGGCAGCCAGTTGTGCGTTAAGAACAATATTATAAAGCGCGGATTGTTCTTCACTAAACTGGCCATTTACCGGAAATGTACGTGTTATATCGGCTGCGTAGCCTTGTAGCTCACAACCTGAATCAATAAGTACTAGATCGCCATTTTTAAGTACATCGCTATTTTGCGTGTAATGCAGAATATTAGCGTTATCGCCGCTACCTACAATTGTGCCGTAAGCCGGATGAGGTGCGCCGTTCATTGCATAATGATGATGAAGCTCTGCTTCTAATTGAAACTCAGTTGCTCCTGCATGTGAAAAGCGCATAGCTCGCATGTGGCCACGGGCGCTAATTTCACAGGCTTCGCGCATTACCTCTATTTCGCTTGGTGATTTAAACAAACGCATTTCATGGATAAGGCCGCGAATTTCTTTTAACGTACTCGGTGCTTTAAGGCCTTTGCGAGCCCCGCCACGAAGCGTACCTAAAAGCGAAAAAACTTTACTATCAAATGAATTATAAGCGCCTTGTGCAAAATAAATCGCATTTTTACCATTTAGTAGCTCAAGCAGTTGCTCTTCTAAATCACTTAATGGGTAGGCCTCGTCAAATAAGTAGTCACTTTTGGCTTTATCAAAACCAACGCGTCGGCCATGCCAAATTTCGGCTAATTTGTCTTTATCAAGGCAAAATAGGGTGCTGGGTGTATCGCTGTTGTTACAAAGCACCAATACAGCATCGGGTTCGTTAAAACCGGTTAAATAAAAAAAGTCGCTGTCTTGTCTAAAAGCATAGTCAGTATCGCGGCTTCGCGTTACTTCGCTAGCAGCCGAAATAAGCGCAATGCTGTTATCGTCCATTTGTGCAAGTAAATGTTCTCTGCGTGCTTTAAACTCTGACTTTTTTATTTCAACCATTATTAGCTAACCCGTTGTACTTTTTAATTAAGTTTAATGAAGCGTTTTTTTATCACTTTGGCTGCTTTGCTCTTTACCTAGCTCGGCAAAACAAAGTAGTGCCGATACACGTACATATTCAATAACTTCATGAAGTGCGTTAGCATCTTCTTCGGTTTCTTCGAAAGTGGTATCTAGGCGTGTTATTTCGCTAAAGTCGCTAATTACTTCTTTCACGTCAGCCGACAGCTTACCGTAATCTTTTTGCTTTAAACCAAAACCAAGCATAAATCCCGATACCCATGATACGAGGCCATTAGCCTGATCGATGAGTGTTTCGTCGTCACTTGGTAAAAATAAATCAAACTGGAACTCTTCATCATTAAAGCTTGCAACAACTTGCTTATAAATAGTGCCAAAAAATGCTTTTAAACCATTACCGAACGATTCACCATCGTTGAATACATCGCTTAAAAGGCCTAGGTACTCCTTGTCGTCAATACTTAGTCCACATGCTAATAAACCACTAATAACACCATGCGCTTCGGCAGGAGAAACAAATATTTCGTTTTTTTCTAAAAGTAGTTGAGCTTTTTCGTAATCTGGTAAATCGTTCATAATCAAGCCTTCGCTTTGCTAGTTAAAGCAATGCTACCACTCGATAAAAAGCAACTCCAATTAATTGTATGATCACGCTCAAAAACTACGCAATAAAGTAAACAGCGAGTTAAAGGTGTGGGAAAACTAAGCGAACGACTTAATTTTTTACGTTTTGGGTTTAAGGATTGGCATATGTCTTATATACTTAATTTGTTCCCTGGGGTACTGGAGCTGGGTTAAGTCCCTGAGCCGATAAATTTTATACCAGGGTTTCTGTTCGTTTACTATTGTGCAAGCTTGGCATGTACCGAGAAGCCTACGGTAAACCGCAGATTCCCGCCCTGAAACCTTCTGGTTTCAGGACTGAAACCGAGTACCGTATCTTGGGGAACACCATCATCTACTCACGTTTTAACACACACACTCAAACCTCTTTATATATCCATTTAACGCCTTAAATAACTTTCAATTTTGCATAGCTAAAAACAAAAAAGCTGCAGGCAATTGAATACCTACAGCTTTTGTATCAACACGTTTTTGTATTATTTAAACCAGCCTTGAAATCGTTCCATCAACATATAATTGACTGGTACTAGCAATAAAGTAATAAAGGTCGCAAAAATAATCCCAAACCCTAAACTTACCGCCATAGGTATTAAAAACTGCGCTTGTGTGGCTTTTTCAAACAGCAGCGGCATTAAACCTATAAAAGTGGTTAAACTGGTGAGCATAACTGGGCGAAAGCGCGATGCACCAGCAAGTTTAACTGCCTCTATTAAATCGCCACCTTCGCTGCGTTTTTTATTAATAAAATCAACCAGCACAAGCGAATCGTTCACTACGACACCTATTAACGCAAGCATACCTAGTAGGCTCATAATGGTTAAATCCATACCCATTATCCAGTGCCCTACTACTGCGCCAATCATGCCAAATGGAATAACACTCATAACAATAATTGGTTGCATGTATGACTTAAACGGAATAGCTAATAGCGCATAAATTATAAAAAATACAAACACTAGCGCCCAAGCCAGTGAGCCAAACGACTCTCTTTGCTCTTTAGCTTCACCTTCAAGTTTATAATCAACCCCCGGGTATTGTTGCATTAGCTCGTCTAAGTATTGTGCGAGGTCGGCTTGAAGCACCGTCATGTTGGTGTTGTTTTTTTCTATATCAGCCGTCACGTTTAGTGTGCGGTAACGATCAATACGGTTTATGGTCGATGGGCTTTGCCCTGCCGTAAGCGTTGCCACATGCGACAATGGTACAGAACCGCCATCGGGAGTATTTATTAGTATATTTTGTAAATCGGCTATGGAGCGGCGCTCATCAATAGGTAAACGTACCATTACACGCACGTCGTCTCGTCCGCGTTGAATACGTTGAACCTGCGAGCCAAAAAACGAATTTCGCACTTGCCCTGCTACATTTACACGATTTAAACCAAGCGCTAAACCTTGTTGTGTAAGCTCTATACGTAACTCTTCTTTACCATCAGACATACTATCGGCAATATCAAACACCGTTGGATACGTTGCTAAACGGTTTTTAATATTATCAGCCACATCTTGCAGTATTGTTAGCGAGGTGCCACTTAATTGAACGTCTATTGGGTCTGAACTTCGACCAATTTCAGCTCTAAATGTTAAGCTTTCAGCGCCAGGGATCACACCTATTAAATCGCGCCACTCACTTGCAAGCTCGCGTGAACCTATGTCTGATTCACGCTTTTCTGCAGGTGTAATTTCAAAGCGTACCGCCCCAGAGTTGGATACACCACCGCGCCCGCCTGTAGTGGCGAGTATATTTAAAATAACGCTTTCGCCAGTGTCAGGGTCGCGATATTTATCTTGCAGTTGCTGGGCCTTTTCAGACATATCAATCACGTATTTATTGGTTACTTCAAACGGCGTACCCGTTGGCAGTGTTAGGTTAACCCGTACGGTTTCGCTCGGAATTCGTGGGAAAAAGATAAACTTAGTCCAACCGCTAGTGATCATGGTTAAAATAATAAAAAATACCCCAACAAATAAACTTACCGTTGCTAATTTATGGCGTAAAGCAGTATTTAAGATAGGTTGATAATATTTTAAAATTGCACTTTCAAAGCCATCTGCAAAGCGTTGTTGAATTGCTTCAAGCTTCGATGGTTCACCTTTTTGGTGGCGTAATTTTATGTATTTTAAATGTGCTGGCAACACAAATTTAGACTCAATTAGCGAGAACAATAACACCGGAATAACGACTACTGGAATTTGCGCAAATAAGGCGCCGCGTGCCCCTTCAATAAATGCTAAAGGTAAAAAGGCAGCAACCGTAGTCAGCACACCAAAGGTAACGGGAGTAGCCACTTCTTGAGTACCCAATATAGCAGCCTGCTCACCCGATTTTGCCGTTTTTAAATGGGTATACACGTTTTCGCCGGTTACTATGGCGTCATCTACTACAATACCGAGCACTAAAATAAAGCCAAATAAGCTCATTATATTTAGTGTTACACCAAAAATTGGCATCGCGATAAATGCGCCCATAAATGATACTGGGATACCAATAAATACCCAAAATGCAATTGCCGGGCGCAAAAATAGCGTGAGCAGTGCCAGTACTAAAATACCACCTTGTAGAGCATTACTGGTTAAGGTTGCGATACGGCTTTTTACTAACTCTGAATCGTCGTCCCAATAGCTTAGTTTAAAACCTTGTGGTAGCGTGGCCTGCTGCTCTTCAATGTAGTTTTTAACATCGTCTGCCACGGTTATCGCGCTTTGCGGGCCAATTCGGTAAACGTCTATAAACGCAGCTTGCTTACCATTAAAACGGGTACGCACTGGCGTTTCTTCAAAGTCGTCTTTTATTGTAGCAATATCACCTAGGCGAATAATTGTTCCGTCGGCTTGGTTTTTAACTACTATGCTAGCAAATTCGTCTTTACGATAAGCCTGCCCTTTTGAGCTGATCAGTACATCGCCACCTTCTGTTTTTAAGTTACCGGCAGAAATATCAGAACTCGAATTAGCAATCGCACTCGATATTTGCGCAAGGCTCAGGTTATATTGGCGAAGTGTGTCTTGGCTAACTTCAATGGCTAACTCATAATCTCGTACACCACTTAGCTCTACCTGCGTTACATTAGGCAAACGCAGTATTTGATCTCGCACTGTTTCTGCGTATTCACGCGTTTCCTTTTCGCCGTAATCACTTGATACAGTAACAGCTATTACTTCTCTTTTTCGCTCAGCCAGCGCAACAATTGGTTTCTCTGCATCACCAGGAAACGTATTAATCGCATCCACTCGGCTTTTTATATCAGCCAACAGCTCACGAGGATCGTAACCACTTTCAACCTCAATGGTTACAGAGCCTGAGCCCTCTGACGAGCGGCTAAATATTTGTTTAATACCCTCTAGGTCTTGTACCGCTTCTTCTATACGAATTGTTACACCCTGCTCTACATCTTCAGGGGTTGCACCACGCAGGCTAACACCTACGCTTATCATGTCTGTTTCGAAAGACGGAAACACCTCAAGTGGTATTTTACTCGATAAACTAAATAGTCCCGACAACAACAAAGTTACTAACAATAAATTGGCAGCAACATGGTTTTTGGTAAACCAAGCAATCATGCTTTATCTCCTTGCTTGGCTGCGCGACGTTTTTTTATTAACTCTTCAACACTGATACCAAGCTCTTTTGCTTTTTGCTCAAGTTGCTCTCGCGACGGGCGCATACCTTTAGGTTTTTTTTCCTTTGGCTCTTCACCTAAAATACTCACTTTAGTGCCCGAACTCACTTGACCAAGTGGCGTGATAACCAACTTGTCGTTTGCTTTTAATCCTGTCTTGATCATTGCTTGGTTTGCGTTTTGCCATGCAAAAGTAACGTCTTTACGTTTTAGTACATCACCCTCAACTACGTACACATAGGTGCCTTGATAAATTGTACTGTTGGGAATGATCAACGCATTTTGTACTGTTTTACCTGCAATTTGTGCCTTAATGTATTGGCCTATTTTAATTGGATATTGGTTACTCTCGGTTGATTTATATGGGTCGTCTATTTTTGCTACCACGTAAAGTTGCTGCGCGTTTTCGTCAATAGCGCCTTCAGTGCGTGCAAGTTGGCCTTGCCATGTTTGTTCGCCCACTAAATCAGAGCTAAATTTAACTAACGAACCGGCTTGGTTTTTAGCACCATCACGGTATTGCTCTGGCAGGTGTACAAACGAAAGGTCTTTATTTTTTATTGGTAAACGAATTTCTACGCTATCAATAGCGTAAATAGTGGCAAGTTGGGTATTGTTACTCACTACTTGGCCTAAATCGACACTACGACTCAGTATGCGCCCAGCATAAGGTGCAGTAACCTTTGTACGCTCTAAATCAAGCTCTGCTTTTTCAAGAGTAGCTTGAGCCGATAACACTTGTGCCTGTGCCGCTGCCAATTGTGGCTCACGTAGTACCAAGCTGCTGGCTTGGCTTGAACCACCAAGGCGCTTCCAATCAGTCAGTGCTTGTTGCCCGCGGGCTTTTTCTTCCAGTAAGCTTTGTTCTGCTGTGAGTAAGTTAGCTTGTGCAGATTTAACCTCTGCCTGATGATCTCTATCATCAAGCTTTAGTAACACGTCGCCTTTTTCAAAAAAACCACCTTCTCTAAACTCATCACTCACGTCGATGATTTGCCCTGATGCTTGAGCAACAAGTAAGCTTTGTGTACGAGGCTTTACTGTACCGTAGCTGTCTATCATTACTTGGTAACTTTGAGGCACAACCTCTAGTACCGACACGCTGATAGCTGCTTTTGGTGCTGAGCCAAAACGCCTCGCTTCTGGCGGGTTACTTTTGATAAAAAACACAATTAAAAGAGCGGTAACAACAACCGCGGCTGGAATAATAATTTTAGCTGTTTTAGTTTTCATCGTTGTTACTCTTTAGGTCGCTTGATGGTTTTTCAAAATCACCACCAAGGGCAACATGTAGGTTGATTCTATTTGCAATTAATTGATTCTTAATTTGTATTAATGAACTTTGCGCATCGAATGAGCGATCTTGTGCATCCAATACTGTGGTGTAAGTGACTAAGCCACTTTGATATTGCTCAAACGATAACTGCTCGGCAGCAAGTGCATTTTTTTGCGCTTCAAGTGTGCTTGTATATTGAGCCTTTAAAGATTGCTGCTGCGAAATCGCGTTTTCTACATCACCAAATGCATCGTACAGAGTTTGCAGATATTGCTGTTCTTGCTTTTGTGTATTTAGGCGTGCAATTTCTTCATTGGCTTGTAAACGTCCCCCCTCAAAAATAGGTGCCGAAATACTTCCTAGCAAAGACCATGCAAGGCTTGAAGGAGAAAACAAATCACTCACCCTGTCTGTGCTATCACTTAAGCTTGCAGTTAAATTTAAACTAGGAAAGCGCTGTTTATGTGCGTAAGCCAATGACGCATCACTAGCCAATAGTTCGTACCAACTAGCAAGTAATGCAGGCTTTCGGGTAATAAGTTCAGATGGAATTCCCAGTGGAATTTCTGTGTTAATAACCGGTAAGTCATTACTTGCAGAAATTGCTCCTTTTGGGTACTCACCTAATAAACGCTCCAGTAGTCTTGCAGCACTGGATAGGCTGGCTGTTTGAGTAGCTATGCGCGAACGTTCGTTATTTAGCTCATTGCGGGCTAAATAAACATCGAGCGCTTCGTTTATACCTTGGCGGTAACCCGATTCAATTATATCGAGATTTTGCTTAGCATTTTCTTCACGGCGTTTATATAAATCGAGTAGCTGTTGTGCAGACACAACATCAAACCATCCTTGAACAACATCCGAAACAAGCTGCTGTTTAGCCTGTTCAAAACGCGCTTTTTGAGCTAAATATGAAAGGTTAGCTTCACGTTTTGAATCTGACAGTTTGCCCCATAAGTCAACTTCATAATTTAAGTTTAAGCTTACGGAGCTAGCATTATTATAACTAACAGGCCGGTTATCTTTACTTCGGCTAGTACGCGTAGATAAATCTAAGCTAGGCCAAAGGTCTGCCCCCGACGCAATAAGTTGCTGCTTAGTAATGGCAACATCGTAGCTGGTTTGCAATAGTTGCTGATTGTTTTTAAGCGCTTGGTTAACATATTTTTTCAGCAATGGCGTGTTTAGTTGCGTTAACCATTCATCATCCACTTGCAAAACTGAACTTGCTGCTTGTTGTTGCCACTGCTTAGGAACATTACTAGGTGCTTGTTGGCGCTCCTGTGGATTTATATTACTCGCACAGCCACTGAGCAGAATCACACTAAGTGCCAATAACGTTGGCTTGTATTGCCAAATCATAATTTAACCTGAATTACTGCTATTTATGAATGTAATTCAAGCACCTTGGCTAATTTTGCTCAACTTACTTTACATAACATTACATAGCTAGCGATGAGTGAACTAATAAGTGAGTTATACGGCAGGTATAGTTAAATGATCAGCAACTTTGTAAATATAAACACTATCAGATCACAACATTATTTATGTAGATTAAAATTAATTTATCAGGAAAAAATAAAGTGTTGTAAACGAGGTAGTGCAGCCTAACCAAATCGAATGGGTAACTTATACAGACTACTGATTCAGTGTTTTGATAATAGAAATAAGTTGATAAATGGTGCCGACTAACCGAGTCGAACGGGTAACTTGTACAGACTACTGATTTAGTGTTTTGATAATAGAAATAAGTTGATGAATGGTGCCGACTAACCGAGTCGAACGGGTAACTTGTAC
>Ga0163180_10001774_pt1 | contig 12210 bp, 20 predicted proteins | sample AtlANTMetagenome_2_FD_109647 | JGI IMG/M metagenome (GOLD analysis project Ga0163180, IMG submission 109647) | Marine eukaryotic phytoplankton communities from the Atlantic Ocean - Atlantic ANT 4 Metagenome | ecosystem: Environmental > Aquatic > Marine > Oceanic | place: North Atlantic Ocean...
ACAGTAATTATTTTATTATTTAAATCCTGAATAGCTTGTTCTAGAGTTCTTCTAGTAACCGCTTCATTATTATTATCATATTCTAAGCTTGGTATAGGTAAAGCAATATTTTTTATATCAGCCATTAGCGTTTTCCATCAGGTTTAATTTCTAATCTTATGTCGCCTAATCTCCATCCAAAGTCACTAGCATTGTTAGAGACTCTTAGTGCAGCCTGTCTGCTTCTAGCTCTAGTATTAGCAAAAGTAGAACTAGGTGTAACATCAACTGTTTGCAAGGTATTTAAACTTTCTAAGGGAAAATCTCTACCCTTTATTGTAAAAGTTACAGTGTCTTCATTAGATTGTTGATTTCTAAATTCTAAATCAGGTATCAATTTTGAAATAAATGTATATTTTTCGCCATCTGGTGCTAAATCAAAATCACTAGATTCTATAAAAGAGGCAAAATTACTACCATCATTGCTATGACCTGATTCATGGTCAAAAAGATAATTATTGTTAGTATTATCATTTTTACTTGCAGCCAGTGGAAATTGCAAAGTAGATGAATCACTCCAAGCTGTTCTAACAAAATCATCAGCTGTTGTACCTATAGACCAAACACCTTCTAAGTAATTGTAAATAACATACCTATCTATTTCAGAACTAGAACTTGATGGATAAAACCATATTACTTCATTTACATTTTCATTAGTGCCAGCAAAGATTTTAAATGCTTGTGTCATATTAATGTCTGACAAAATGTAATCTAATACAGTGCAAGGTAATCTTTCAGCAACACCTGTATAAACATAAAAACCACCTCGGTCCATAAAAAATACTCTGTTGTTAGCATTTATCATGGCATTTGGAGATATTAAAGATGGACCTGTAGCTACTTCTGTAAAAGAAAATACAAAAGGTTCGCCTACAAAACGCATAGAAACTATACCGCCATCTGTCCAAATAAGTATTTCTTGTCTAGTTCTTAATGCAGCAATTATTGTAGAGCCTAATGAAAGTTGTACCCCTCCAGCTTGGTTTGTAGCAGTAGGTGTCCAATTAGCAGCATTCTCAGTATCGGAAAATCTTACTAACAATGGGTCAATTGCAGTACCGCCTATGGGATTACATCCAAAAGCTATGACGTGTTTATCTACATCTGACATCATAATTTGTAATACAGCTGTAGGTACATTACTAGCGTTAGGTAAACTCGTAGCGTTTATTGCTCTTACTCCTGTGCTATCTGATTCATCCCAGTAATACACTCCACCTGCTCTTACTGCAGCTATTGTGTCGTCACCAAAGTTATCTATTGACCATAATCTCAATTGATTTAATGGAGAAAGGTCTGAAGCTGAACCCCAAGCACCTGCACCCCAACTATCTATTCCCCAACCTGTACCTGGTAAATAAACATCTAGTCCTGAATTTATTTGATAAACACCACTTACGCTTCCGCCACCATTACCACTATCACTTGCATTAGCAGTAACAGAATTACCTGAAGTATTTTTAGCTTCTATAGTGTAACTGTTTGAACTTACAACAGAAGCTACTTGATACTCTTGATTTAAAACAGCAGAGTTTATATTGCCACCTAAACTTGATGCACCTGATATTGTGACAAAATCTCCTGCAGCAGCACCATGATTAGAATCAGTAACTGTAACTATGTTAGAACCATTAGTTGCAGCAAAACTTAAAGTATTAGTACTAGTTTTTCTTATAGGAGTTACATCATGTATTGCATTACCACTTTTTACATAAAGTTTTTGATGTGTACCTAATATTGTCAAATTTGTACCACTAGAGGCTTTGTAGTTATAAAGTTTTCTACAAGTTCCTATAAAACTTGCAGTTGTATTTTTTACCCAACCTCCTATACGTTCAGGTCTACCTTTTCTAAATCTAACTTTATCAGCATCAAACCAACCACCTTCATTACTATAATTCGTAGCTTCTTTGTTTATTCCTGGTTTAAAAATATATTTAGCTAATGGCATTAACTACACCTCATGCCAGTCTTTACCTTGAAATAATAAAGCTTCAGCTTCTCTTCTTCTAATAAGACCATCTAAAACTTCACCGCCTGCTTTATTCCATCTTTTTATTTCTGATGGAACTCTGTCAAATTCTGCTTTGTTAAGACATTTTAACATCGTAGATGAAGATAAATTTGTAGGACCTAAGTTATATGTCCATGCAACAAGTGCGTCAAATTGACATTGTGATAAAGGCAATTCAACTGCATTTTCTACATAACCTTCATATTCTTCTAGTTCTTCGTCTAACCATTTTTCTGCTTGTTCTTGTGTACAAGTATCACCTTCTTTTACATCTTTGATTCTGCCGTAAGCTATTGTCCATTTATTAGCAGGGCATAAATATGCTTCTAATTTACAACCTTCAAATCTTTTAATTAGAGCTTTGCCTTCTTCAGATATTTTCATTTTATTCCCCTTTGTCGTTTGTAGTAACTTTTCGATAGTAAACCACAACTTCTTTAAGTTCATTTATATACCTCTTTAGCTCTTGTGTATTGTAAGCCATCAATTCATAGTCAGGTACAGACATTGCTAAAAAAACAACTTTACCTTGGTCTTTCTCAATTTGAGCTAAAAAATCTTCTAAGTTTTTAGTTGATACTACATACCAATAGGGTTCTTTTAAATCTATCTCTCTAGGCAATACTGGCTGAACAATAGTTCTTTCTAATGGTTTTGTTATTACTTCTACTTGTTTAGTCGGCAGCAGACTGCAACTGTAGACCATCATCAAGCACGTCAATATTACGACTGATTTCTTCAATACTCTCAAATACATTTTTAGTTCCTTTATTTACTCTTGGTTCTATTAAACCTGGTTTGGCAAAAGCTAATTTACTCAAATCATGTCTTTTAAAAACATCTAAATATCTTTGCATCTCTGCTTCATATTGTTGATTCTTTGATTGCAATTCTAACAAACCTTCTGTTTGTAATTTGAAATCATTTTGCAAGTTTTCTATTGCTGCTTTTTGTTCTTTATCTCTTAGTTCAAAAGCCTGATTAATTTCTGCTAATCTTGAATTTTGCCAATATAGAAAGGTACAAGCTAAAAACAATATACCTACTACACCTAATAATATTTTACTCATATGTATAAATTTTTAATGGAAATACTTTTCCTTTTACTGAAACTGGTTCTAATTCTTTTAAATTATAACCACACAAACTTTCTGTAGTTTCACTTATAAGTAAATCTACTTTTCTTTCTTTTGTTGCACTTTCTAACCTAGCTGCAACATTGACTGCATCACCTATAGCTGTGTAATCAAATCTAGTTTCTGAACCCATATTACCTATTGCAGCAGGACCTGTATTTATTCCTATGCCTATTGCTATTTTAGGCAATCTTTCTAGTTGCAGCTCTGTTGTTAATTCTTTTATGTTTTCTATAATTTCTAGAGCACAATCAACTGAAGCTTTGGCATGGTCTTTCAAATCTAGAGGTGCATTAAATATAGCCATCATTGCATCCCCTATGTATTTATCTACCATCCCTCCATGATTTTGTACTGCTTTTTGTTGAGCAGTCAGAACTTTATTCATAATATAAGTAACATCTTCAGGTTTTAGTTTTTCTGACATAGCTGTAAAACCTCTAACATCAGTAAAAAGAAATGTTGCTGTTTTAGTTTCACCACCTAATTTTAATAAACTAGGATTGTCTTGTAGACGTTTTACTTGTTTTGGGTCTAAATAATGTTCAAATTGTTTTTTTATTTGCAGACGCAATTTAAATTGTTCTCTAAATCTTAAATAAAAAGCTACCGCAGCTACTATAAATTGTGAAATCAAAGTCCATGTTACATCTACTAGCAGACCTTTTTGTATAAGAAAAAATCCTGATATAGCTGTAGCAAAAAATATTACACTAGTGAATAGTATTCCTGTTGTAATTCCTAAATAAAACAAAACAAACCAAATGGCTAAACAAGAAATTATTAAAATTGTTGTTTCTGCTAACTTACTCCAATCAGGAATATAAGGACTATTTTGTATTAATAAAGACTCTGACAAAGCAGCTTGTATTTTATGTGGTTCTAATAAACCTACAGGAGTTGCTATTTGTGGCATTACACCATTAGCTGTTACACCTATAAATACAAATTTACCAAAAACTTCCATTTCATCTAAATTTGTTTGTGGGGTATCAACCCAACTAATCCATTTTCTACCTAACTTATCTGTTTTAACTGGTGGCAAACCTTGTACAGTAATTTCTTCAATACCATTTTGATTGCTTTTAATTATGTAAGTTTTAGCACCTGTTAAAGATTTTAAAACCTCAGTTCCAAACGCACTTACAAATCCATCTGGTGTTTGCACTAATAAAGGTATACGTCTTACTAAATTATCTATATCTGTAGGTGCAATGGCTATGCCTTGATTTGCATTTTGTTTGAGTATACTTATGTTTTCTACTACACCTTTAGATTTAATTGACTGCGGTATGCCGTCACCTAAATAAACAGTGCCAGATGTTTTAGGAAAATTACCACTATTATTTTCAAACATAGCTAGGATAGAGGGAGATAGTGCTAAAGCCTTTGAAAATTTTTCATCGCCATCAAACCTATCTTTTTCACTAAATGAGAAAACCCAACCGACACCTAGTGCTCCTTTATTTAATAACTCAACATGAATATCTGCATAGTCTTGTCGAGGAAAAGGATAACCCCCTCTATCTGTCACATTCTTTTCAGTAATATTTAAGATTACAAAATTACCTGATGGTTCTTGTTTTTTTACTGTCAGGTCAAAAGTTTTTAATTTTAAAATCTCTATAAAAAAAATATTAAAAAAAACAGGTATAAGCAAAATTAAAAGCAAAGGCAAAATAATTTTTTTCATATTATTGTTGACTCAAGCTTATGGTTGAATCACCACCTCCATTTACTTTTATTGTTTTGCTAACTCCATCTTGTACAAAAATTATCGTGTAAGCGTTACTACCATCAATATCTAATCTTAAATTTTGATTTACATTACGTCTAAAACTTATTATTTGACCTGTGACTAAAGTTGTAATCTGTGTGTTTTTATCCTGACCCAACTCAGTACCAACTAAATTTATACCTGTCACTTGACTAAGTTTATCTTCTTCTTCTTCTATAGCTAAAGCATCAACTATATCTAACAAATCTTCTAAAAAATTAACATCTAAAAAATTTATATCTAATTCAGTAAATTCTAATTCTTCTTCATTATCTAAAAAATCTTCATCTAAATAATCTATATCTAAATCATTAAAATCTAGAACTGTATCTTTTTTTATCTGCTCTTCTTCTATAAATTTTTCATCTTTTTTTGGGGGATTTACAATTAACATATTGTCTATTGCATCCAAAGATAAATCTAAAATAATAGGCTTTGTCGGTGGAGATTCAAAAACAGAAACAGTAGTAGCTTGAAAAGGTTTGTTTAATAAAACACTACCTGTGGCTGTGACTACTTCTATTTCTCCACTAGATAATCCTAATCTATCAGGCAATAATATTATTAAACTTCTGCCTAATTCATCTACAGTAGCTGTAAAATCTGTACCTCTTATGGCTATGTTGGCTGTAGGGGTTGATAACTTTATGTTTTGTTTATCAATTTTATTAAAACTTCCTGTTATAAATCTGGCTGTGCCTAAAGTAAATTTTAATGCCATTTTAGATTTGCTAGGATTTGGGTCAAAGATATATTCGTTTATAACTAATTCAGAATATTCTGTTAACTTAACCTGTGAATCATCTAAAAATTTAATAGCTAAACGACCATTCTTAGTAACTGCTTCATCGTTTTGTTGTATGGCAAATTTTAATTTTGCATCGTAAGTTTTATCTCTTACTATTTGTGCATTGCCATTTAATTCTGATATATCGCCTATACTACTGACATCCAGTGGTTGTGCCTTGGTCGTTTTGGTTGATACAGAAAGTACCACTAGAACCACTACTAATGATGCGTAGCCAGTCGTTATTGAGCGTGCTTTGTTGTGTAACATTAAAAGTTCTCTGATTACCGCCACTGTGGACTAAATTAAAATATCCAGCTGAACTAGCATTTGTACCATCTCCATCATAAGTTATCGTATTATCATTACCATCTATGTTCATATAGTTGGTAGCTCCATCAATATCTAATGATGCTGTAATATTGTTACCTGTACCTTGGATTATCCAGTCTAAATCAAGATTTGAAGCCAATGCTGCGGTGGCTTGATTAAAAGTTAAATTATTTGTACTACCTGTAACTTGTACATTTACATTGGAATTATCTGCTCCAAAAGTATTTGATGGGTCAGTTTGCATAGTAAAGATATTGCCATCTCCAGCAAAATTAAAAAAGCCTGTGTAATTATCTGCCCAAATATCTCCTAAAAATTTATTGTTAGAGCCTATTTGATTTATATCTAAAGTCATAAGACTTCCATCTAAATCTAATGGAGTCAAAGAATTAGCAGTAGAAAGCAATCCGCCAATTAAATTAGAACCTCCTTGCTGTTCTATATCTAAGTTTGCAGTTGCACCTGACTGGTCTATATAAATTTCGTTATCAGCAACAATTACTGTTGTGAAAAATAAAATTAATATTTTTAAAAAGTTACTCATAGGACCAAAACCTCCTTTCATATCCAATATTTACTATTTCTAAAACAGCACTTTCTATAGCTTTTTGAAGTGCTATTGTAGGACTTTCATTTGCTGCATTACCAAATTCTATTTCAACTAATTCAGTATTCAGCTCATAAAATTTAAACACATCCTGTGATTGTCCATAACTGTATATAGTTTTTTCTGATAAAACTTCAATTAATATTTCACCTGTCAAAACAGATACTAGTCTTAAACTGACAGTGACTGCATCTTGTCTATATTCTGTGCTAGCACCAATACCTAAATATCTTGCTCCAGCACCGCCAGTTTTTAAATTATTATCGTAAGCTAAAACCGCACCCTCTATAATTACTCCTGCAAATAATAAAGGTTTTAATTTTTTTTCGTTTTCAGCTTGTCTAGTTGACCTTATTAGTTGTCTTTCTTTTGTTAAATTATCTAAACCAACTCTTTCAACTACTATAAAAAAATCTCCTCTAGCCGTATGTTTTAAAGCTCTTATCAACAATGCTTGTGGAGCTTGTGTTAATGCTGTTGAAAATAAGGCAAACTCACTATTACTTTTTCTTTGTCCTGTCTGGTCAGTAAAACTATTGGGATAAACAGCTATTACAGGTTTAACTTTAGGTCGTTTTACATTCAGTAATTCTTCTGAAAATAATCCTAAAATACTAGCATCTTGTTTTTCTAGAAATCTTTGATTTTTAGTATCTTCTATTACTTTAAATACACTGCAACTAGAAAGTAAAAGAGCCGACAGGAATAGTAATAGTAGTCGTTGTTCCATCTTGGTCTGTTACATTTAAAGTTATAGTTATGCCATCACTTACATAAGAGATTGTGCTGCCTTCTAGTGCGAAAGTACCTTCTGTCATTGGTGTTTCGCCAAATAAATTATCAACAAGTTGTCTTGATAATTGTGCATATATTCTAGATTCTAAATTTCTTACAAATCTAGCTAAAGTTGTATTCTCTGCATCTCTTTCAATTTCATCTTGCAAAGCTTGCAACTCTTCTTTAATAGTCATCTTTCTACTAAATTCTTGATTTTCTATAGTTAGATAGTGACTAGAAGTACCATTACCGCTAAAACTAGGAGATTTAAATTTATGGGTAATTTGGTCTGCAAAAACATTATCTGCAAAAATAAAAATACAAGTTATTAAAAATCCATAAATCATAACTTTACCTAAAATATCTTTAGTCTTTTCTCTGGTCATCTCTTTCTGCTTTTGCAATTTTATCTTTTTGAACTAGTTGTGGCACACCTAACATTGTTTTTAACAATGTATCTTGCCTAATTATTTCATTATCTACACTTCTGACTCTATCTATCAAAGCAACTAAAATACCTTGTTGTGCATCTAATTTAGTTTGTAATCTATCTTCCATAGCTTTTAGCTGTTCATTTACCTTGTCATCAACTACATCTATTTTAGATTCCATACCATCTATAATTCTATTTATTAGTTTCCAAACAAATACACCAAGACCCAAAGCTGCAGCTATTGGAAATCCTAGCTCTGTTATTAATTGTACTGCCTCACTCATTTGTTGTAGGAACAAAAATTCCTGATTCTATTAGTTTTGTTCTATTAGCCATATGTACTGCTTCTATAGCAGATTTGCTTTGTCCAAAATATTTAGCAGCCATAAAATTATCTATCATAGCTTCATTAATATCTTTGCCATCACATACTACAATTCCAAGTACACGACCAAATTTACCTCTCGAATCTTTGAGTTTTGTTCTTATTACAACTTGTTCTGCTGTATTAATTGCATCTTGTAAAAACTTAGCAGATAACTTTCCTCTAGCTTTTTCATCTTTATTTCTAGTTCTAGATTCAGGAGTATCTATGCCATAAAGACGTACTCTAGTTTTGAATAAGATATCAAAACCTAAATCTAGAGTTACATCAATGGTATCACCATCAACTACTCTATCTACTTCGCAACCATATTCGTACATTATCTACTTTTACCTTTATGCAAGCCGTGTCTTGCGTGTTGTTTACCTTTTCTTGTAGCTTCTCTTTTCTTTTTATTAGCTGCTGCAAGTTTTTTTCTACCTTTAGGGGTAGACTTTAATCTGTTAATTTGTGCTTTTGGTGCATATACCTCACCAGTTTCAGAAGATTTTTTACCACTAGGTGTAGTCCAATCTTGTCCAGTCCATTTTTTCAAACTTCTTTGTGACTTTTTTAATGGCATTATTTACCCTCTTTTTTTCTTATAGCTTCTTTACCTTTTTTAGCAATAGCTGCTTGTTGTTTTTTACCTTGTACTTTTGCTCTCTGTTCTAAGACAGTTAGAATTTGTATTTTTCTAGCAAAAGGTTTGTTAATTTTTTTTACTTTGGCTACAGTTTTTCTTGCATCTGCAGGTGTAGCATATTTAATACTAACTGTATCTTTGGGATTTTCGTCTGTATATAGTCTTCTAGAACTGCCTTTGGGTTTTTTGCCAGTTCCTACTTTAGGGTCTCTCTTCCTCTTCATCTTCTTCTTCAAAACCCTCGCTATATAAATTATTAAAAGTAATCAATGGGTCAAGGTAGCTTTCATGTCCTTCAGCAGAATGTAAATGTTGAGAAGGCATAAAGTCTGGAGCACCTTCACCAGTACGCCATAAAGCAGGACTAGTTGCTCTAACTCTATTATTAGGCAGAGCCACTATATTTCCTTTCCACTCACAATCTTCTGTTATATACATAACATGAGATTGTTTATGTTGAGCAGGGTCATCAGCTATCGGATGGTCAGTGTAATCAACTGTAAATAAATATTTAGCTTGATAAAACTGATTATTTATTTTTGCTATCCAAGGACTAGAACTTACTCGGTCCATAGTAATTACAGAATGATGTCTGGACTCACAATCCCAAGGTTGAGCTAAATGGTCTTCCATTGGTAGTGCCCATTCTTCAACAGGAATGTCAGCTACTAAAGCTTGAATAGGCATTCTTGCCCACATTGCACCACCATGTACATTTGGCATATCTTCGTGGTTATCTATTTCACAACCTGTAAAAACTACTTGAAAACTTAATGACCTATCAGGGATTGTATTTACTGCTATAGCAATAGCATGAATAAATTCACCATGATACTTCTGATGATTAGCTGTAAATTCTTTTCTTACCCAACATTTAAATTGGGGTATGTTGCTTATTAAATAAGGCATTAACTCTTATAGCCACCGCCTTTTGCTTTATATTGTTTAGCTAACATCTGTGCTTTTCTTGCCGACCATTGACCAGGTTTACCACCTTTACTACCTGCTTTAATTCTATTAAATAAATTTTTACGCATGGTAGGTTTTGTGTAGTTACCTGCTTTATTTACTGTTGATTTTTTTTGTCTACTCATCCTATAAATTTTGCTGTTATTACTGTAGCTAGTATAAATGGATATACTGCCCATAGCATAGTTTCTATTTTATCAAATCTTTTCGACCCTGACTCTAGTCTTGTATCTATACTTTTGTAGAGAGCCTTGCATTCTTTTTCATGCGACTCAATTGCATTTAAAGCATCTTTAATCGTTGCCATCTTTTTTATCCTTTTTTTTAAAACTATTAATCCATTTAATTATGCTACCAATAATTTTTTTTAAGAATGTTTTTAATTTTTTTATCATTAATTTTGCCTCATTTTTAAAATTAATTTATTTCGCTTTTAAACTTTTTTTTGTATTCTTTTCTTAATTCTTTTTCTTCTTTAATTCTTTCGTTAAATTTTTTATTAATTTCTTTAAGTTCAGAATTTAGTGTTTTCATACTACCCAGTCTGAAGCATCTTGTGCTTTTTTGATGTAACCTTTTACTTGTTTTATCTCAAGAGTTTTTTTATCGTAAACCAAACCATAAGTCCAAATCCAATCTGTTTCTTTATCCTCTGGAAAAGGAAAACTTAAACTATTTTTTTCACAATATGCTTTCATAATTTCTGGAGTGGTCGAAAAGAAAACATCGTATTCATCTGCTTCGGTGCCATCTTCTGAATATATTTTTGCAAAGTAAGGTTCATTGCAATGTGGTAATTGTGGTCTAGGTATAAAAGAATCTGGATTAGTTTGATAATTACTGGTCATATCATTATCTCTTATAACCACTTTAAAATATCTTTCACCAGCATCTAAATCGTATTTAAAACCAAACCAAAAACAGTATTTATAGTCATAGTTAGGGCACTTATATTCTGTTAATAATTCTTGAAACCAACTTTTTTTATAGTACATATGATAAACAGTAATAGTGTTTTGTGATTTATATGGTGGTCTAATCGTATGGTTATCAACATATTTTCCGATAATATTATGGGGGTGGTCATAAAAATCTACCTCACCAGGAAACTTATCATTTACTTTAGTTGTTAATGCTTCCATTTCTGTTTTTTCTGGAGCTTCAACACCAGCAGCATAATCTATTTTTACTATTTCTTTATCAACGTATACTTCATCCCACATAGCACTATTTTTTGGTACTATTGTTACTTCATCCCACCACTCACTAGGCACGTCAACATTTTCTTCTCCATTTCTCCAAGCAAAACTTAATCTATTTATATACTCGTCTACGTTATATGCTTCAACAAGATAAGTTATATCGTCTTCCTCAACATATACACCATCACTTTTTTGTACTAAAAGGTCTGTACTATCAGGTTTATTTAATTGGTAATATAGTTTTTCACCAGCTCTATTCGTAAAGCTAAAAGATAGTCTATTAAAATTATTATTGTTTTCATCTACATCAGGAAAAGTTCCTGTTGTTTCGCTACCCATAGGTTGGTCTGTTAATTTAATTTCACTCATTAGGATATTGTAACTGTTTGTGTTGTGCCGTTAGCTGTAAAAGGAGCAAAATTACTAGCAGCGTTGGTTACTGTAGTTGTTGCTACTGGAGAACCAGTCCAAAGCCAAGAACTAAAACTTCCGCTAGTGGAATAAGTAGCATTAGACCTTGATAAACTAGAACCGCCTATATCTAGAGTTGTAAACGAAGAATTACTATTAGCTACAGAACCTGTAGTTACCTGTAACAAAAGGGTAGGAGTGCTAGAACCTGAAATATTATCAGAAGTACCAAAGTTTCTAATAGCCGATATAGTTGCACCTCCTAAAAAACTAGAATTACTGGTTGGAGATAAACTTCCTAGTGTAGTTGTAAAACCTCTTAAAACAGTTGTTGTTGTACTATATTGACCTACAGTTGTGGAAACACTAGAACCTACTGTCAGCGTCATAGTAAATCCTGATGAAGCACCATAAAAATCGTCAAAATCTACAGTTGTTCCTTGAGTGCTATTAATAGTTTTTCCAGAAGCAGCAGTCAATCCTCTTATATCAGTATCGTTTAAAGAACAGGTAGTGCCAGTAGAACCACCAGCTTCGACATGGATAGCGTCTAAAGTTAATGCTCCGCTTGTAGGTAATGCCATTATTTATTCTCCAGTTCTTTAACCCTAGCTGATAAATCTTTTACAGCTTCGATTAATACCGCAGTAATTCTACTATAATCTACCGACTTAGTACCCATTTCATCATCAGCAGTTAATACTATTTCTGGTAA
>Ga0163180_10001777_pt1 | contig 12201 bp, 10 predicted proteins | sample AtlANTMetagenome_2_FD_109647 | JGI IMG/M metagenome (GOLD analysis project Ga0163180, IMG submission 109647) | Marine eukaryotic phytoplankton communities from the Atlantic Ocean - Atlantic ANT 4 Metagenome | ecosystem: Environmental > Aquatic > Marine > Oceanic | place: North Atlantic Ocean...
AGCTTGGGGGTGTTCTATAAAGGCGCAAGGTGATACCTTTGCATTCTTAATACACCATTGTTTTGTGATTCCGAAAATATGGCATTTTGAGTCATTTGGCCGCTTGAGGCTGGTTTGCAGGTTGCAATTTTTCCTGTCACCGGTGTCAAATTAGGTGGGCAATATACGGCAAGATAAATAGCCACGGTATAAGGGTCTTATGGCTTCGTCAGGAGAAACGACACGGTCGCCACTTCAGGTATGGATTGCCAATGTTGTGCGAACTGTGAAGACCGTGATTAGCGGGATGTTTGTAACTGGTCGCTACTGGTTACGGACATATCGTCGCGGGACATTTACCGAGATCTACGAGTATCCGGAGAAACCAATTCCGGTAGCGTCTCGCTATCGCGGTTTTCATCGGTACGATTTGACGACATGTATTGCATGTGACCAGTGCGCCAAAGCATGTCCTGTGGACTGTATCTACATTGGTAAAGAGAAGGTGACCGATGGTAAAGGTTTCAAGGTAAGCGGATTTACCATCGACTACAGCAAGTGCATGTTTTGTGCATTGTGTGTGGAGCCATGTCCTGTGGACTGCATCTTCATGGGGGCATCACACGACCTTAGTTGCTACAGTCGCGACGGTTGTATGGTCGACTTCTCGCGATTGCCGGTTTCGGTGGGTTGGGGGCGTTCATCACTGAATCCAACCGCAGTGGCTCAGTCGAAGGTGATTGTGGATCCCGTTCATGGCGGTCCAAATCAGTAGGTATTAAATTAAGAGACAATATGCGGGCTTAACTTGCTAAAGCAATGTGGTTCGCCAAACAACACAAATTAGGGGTCAGGCAGTGACGAATCAGGTAACCAAGCTGTTCACTATCGAGGAAGCCAATAAAGCTCTTCCCTTAGTGCGCCTGATTACGCAAGATCTGGCAGAGCTCTCAGGAGAAGTCTTTCAGCGGCAGCAGCGTTTGTCACGCCTAGCCAGTGGACGCGAGATAACTGGAGGTGACCCATACTCAGAAGAACTCATGCTCGTTCAAGAGCAGTTAGATGTTCAGATGCAGCGGTTAAATGAGTTGATCGACGAGCTTCGAGAGTTAGGGGCTGAGCCGAAGAATGGACCGGGTGGTCGAATTGATCTAGTAGACTTTCCGTCTGATATGGATGGCCGCATGGTTTACTTATGTTGGCAGCTTGGTGAGGCAAATGTTAGCCACTGGCACGAACTCGATACAGGGTTTGCTGGTCGGCAGGTATTACCGGGATATGAAGTACTTCCAGAATTTTCAGATCCGGAAGTGGATGCTTCAATGAATTGATTGGTAATCGGGTGAGTAAATGTTATTAGCAGAATCAACCGCACTAGGCAGTTCCATCGGTGCTGTGGCAACACTTGCGTTGTTTGTCACCATCGGATTGGTCTTTCTGTTTGTCAATCTGCTGGTTGGCCGGTTTGTGCGACCTCACAATCCTGATGCACATCCGGAAAAGGGTGATATCTACGAGTGTGGTGAGCCAACGATCGGTTCGAGTTTTGTTCAGTTTGACTTGCGGTTTTACGTCGTTGCATTGTTGTTCATTATTTTCGATGTAGAGGTTGCTTTCTTTTTTCCTTGGGCGACTGTGTTTGGGAAGAGCGAGCAATTGAGCGAGATGGCACAAGTTGAACAGGCCGTTAAGGGTAATGAGTTGTCTGCAGACGCCAAGCGACTTTACCGTGAAATGGGAGTGCGAGACACTTCGATCGGCGCTGTTAGTAATATGACAAATGACGATGTATACACCAGTTCCAAGACGCTTGCCCGCATCACGTTAATTGACATTGGTGTGTTCTTTGCAGTGCTTATTTTAGGATTTGCATATGTTTGGAAACGCGGTGACCTTGATTGGGTGAAAGCGGTAACAGAGCAGCGGCGGTTGGCAAGGTTGCCTACTGATGAATGACCTGTTAATCAGAACGTAAGAATATTATTTAGGTGACAAAACGAGAGCAACAAAATGAGTGATCTTGTAAGTCAATTGAAAGAGAGATTCGGTGATGGCATCGTTGATGTCAATGCTGAGACGATCGACGACTGGATTGAAGTAACGCCAGATGTGTTGCTTGATGTTTGCGAGTTTCTCGCGGGAGATTCAGCAATCAAGCTGGACATGCTGAATTGCATTACTGCCGTCGATTACCTGCATACTGATCCAAAAAAGGCAGCCAAAGCGGATTTCGATCCGCATATGCAGGTGGTGTATCACCTAAGCAGTATTGAGCACAAACACACGCTAGTGCTGAAAGTAAAAGTTGATCGCTGGAAAAATGGTGAAGAAGGGTCGCTTCCAGAAGTTCCTTCGGTTGCCGGAATCTGGCGAACAGCAGATTGGCACGAGCGCGAAGTATACGATTTGTCGGGTGTGTTGTTTACAGACCATCCGAACATGAAGCGAATCCTTTGTCCGGATGACTGGGTTGGTTATCCGCTACGCAAAGATTACGAGATGCCGCTTGAGTATCACGGTATCCGGGGACGCTAGGTTTCGTTTTTAGAATCGAGGAATGACAGCAATGTCGACGAAAGTTGATGATCCGAGAGTAATCGAGTTTGACGTCCGAACGGACGAAATGCTGATCAACATGGGCCCGCAACATCCGAGCACCCATGGTGTGTTGCGTTTGATTCTGCGCACAGATGGCGAAATCGTATCTGAAGTTGAGCCTCATCTGGGTTATCTGCATCGATGTGCTGAGAAGATCGGTGAGAATTTAACTCCTCGCCAATGGGTTCCATACACCGATCGTATGGACTACCTGGCAGGGATGAATATGAATCTTGGCTGGGCGCTGGTGGTCGAAAAGCTACTTGAGCATGACTTGCCCGAGAAGGCACGCCATCTGAGAGTGGTCATTAGCGAGATGGGTCGAATCGCCAGTCACTTGGTAGGCATGGGTGCCTATGGATTGGACTTGGGAACTTTTAGCCCGTTCCTCTATGCATTCCGCGAACGAGAAAAGATTCTCGATTTGTTTGAAAAAGCTTGCGGGGCACGTCTTACCTACAGTTATCTTACCCCGGGTGGAGCAACAGGTGATTTGCCACCAGGTTGGGTCGACGAATGCCGTGACTTCTTGGCTCAATTCAAGCCATGTATTCCGGAGTTTCATGAATTACTGACAAACAACCAGATCTTCATTAGTCGTACTGCTGGTATCGGAGTGATGTCAGCTGCGACGGCAATTAATTACGGCTGTACAGGTCCCGTGCTGCGTGGTAGCGGTGTGCCGTATGACCTACGGTTTAATGGTGAAGAGCGATATACAGAGATGTACGAAGGCTACCAGTTCGATGTGATCGTTCAGGATCCGGAAACTGGTAAATATCCAGACCCACATCTAAAAGAGTTTGGCGATGATCTGGATTACCCGGAAATTCCCAAAGAAGCTATTTTGGGTGACTGCTGGCATCGTTTTTACGTGAGAATGCTAGAAGTGGTGCAGGCAATTCGTCTCGTCGAGCAGGCCTTGGATAAATACGAATCTGCGAGTGGTGATTGGGGTCAACCCATTAAGCTCACACAGAAGTTGCCTAAAGGTGAAGCCTATCTGGAAACGGAAGCTCCACGGGGTCAGATGGGATTCTATCTGGTTAGTACAGGTGACAGTATTCCATGGCGAGTGCGTGCACGCAGTAGTTGTTTTTGCAACTTGTCTGTAACCAGTGAATTGTGCCGCGGCACACTTCTGGCAGACGTTCCGGCGATCGTCGGAAGTCTCGATGTGGTAATGGGCGAGATTGACCGTTAATTGGACGGAAAGTGAGAGGGAGCCTGGTTTCGACCGGGGCTTCAACCGTGACTGAATTTATTTCACAAAACATATTTGGACTCGATGATCCTAACTGGTTCATGTATCTGCTTTGCGGTGTCATTGCTGCAGTGCTCGTATTACATGTAATTGCAGTTGGTGCTTTGTTCTTTATCTGGGCAGAGAGAAAGATTGCTGGTCGCATCCAGGACCGTCTTGGTCCAACGCGAGTCGGCGGCAAATTTGGTTGGCTGCAGACTTTGGCTGATGGTGTAAAGCTCATAGCGAAGGAAGACTTTGTCCCACGAGATGCCGATGCACCGCTGTTTAAGATCGCACCATATATAGCATTTGCAGCCAGTTTTGCAGCATTTCTTGCATTGCCTTTTGCAGATGGAGCGGTTGCTCATCAAGTGAATACAGCAGTGTTCTTTGTGTTAGCTGTACTGGGGCTAGAAGTATTTGGAGTCATTTTGGCAGGATATGCATCAGGGTCAAAATGGTCTCTGTTTGGTGCGATGAGAGAAGCAGCACAGGTAGTTAGCTACGAAGTCCCGCTTGGCATGTGCGTCGTCATCCCGGTGTTCGTTGCAGGCACTATGAATTTGACGACGATTGGTGAGATGCAGGCTGGTTGGTTCAATAACTGGCTAGTGTTCCATGATCCATTTACGTTTATTGCAGCAATTGTTTATTTCACATGTGCAACTGCCAGTGTAAACCGTGCTCCATTCGATCTGGCTGAAGCCGAGAGCGAACTCGTTGCAGGTTTTCATACAGAATACTCCGGATTGCGATGGAGTTTCTTCTTCATGGCTGAATACGGCTCGATGTTCCTAGTGAGTGCACTGGCATCAATCTTGTTCTTTGGCGGATGGCATCCCCCGATTCCAATTGATATCTGGATTTTGGAAGCATTCGCTGATCCAGACTTGGTAGCAGCAGGTCCATTGAAAGATGCGGTACCGAGTTTAGTTACGTTCTTGGTTATGCTGATTGGGATTGCAACTCTCGTGGCCAAGTCGGTAATCGGCGTTGTTGTCATGATGTGGGTAAGGTGGACCTTCCCGAGGTTAAGAATTGACCAAGTGATGGCAACGTGCCTGAAGTATTGCGTACCAATTGCAGCCGTGTGTTTTGTTGGTTCGATGACCTGGGAAACTTTGGACTTGCCGTCCATGAACACCATCAACCGATATGAAGTTCATGAAGATTGGTCAGAAGATCTTGCTGTCAGCACAGCGGGACAGGATGAAGTAGATCCTGATTTGCCGGAAGACAAAAACTACGACGACGAATCATCCGACGTGATGGATGGTGAAGAGGCACCGATCGAAGAAGACAGTGTTGCAGTACAAAACGGGCTGTTGCTTCAGGAGGGTGAATAACGATGGGAATCTTGGCAGCAGTGAATAGCGTTTACTGGCATGAGTTTTTCTTCATGCTGTTTGCCGGCATATCGGTCGTATTTGCCGTGTGTGTATTGCTAACTCAAAACATTGTTCGCATGGCGTTCTACCTCGTGCTTTCATTAGGTTCAACGGCCGGGCTATTCTTCTTGGCAGGCGCAGAGTTTGTTGGTGCCATGCAACTGATGATCTATGTTGGCGGTACGTTAGTGCTGTTGATTTTTGGAGTGATGCTCACAGCACAACAGCGATACATCAAGATGAATACACATCCCACCGATTGGGTGCTGGCAACCATTGTTGGTGGTTCCCTGTTGGTATTGCTCATTGGTGCAGCTACAGGTGTTGATTCGTGGAAAGATGCAAGTGCATCGACGAAGGCGTTGACGACACTTGATGCAGATGATGCCCGTACGGCTACGCCGTTAGGTTTGGCTCTCACCGGTGTTCGAGTAGATAAGTTGGATTCAGATTCTGCACTGACAAATGGTCAGAGTGGTTATTTGCTGCCGTTTATCATAGTCTCCGTTCACTTGCTGGTCGTTCTTATTGGTGCAGCGTATATGGCACGAACCAAACGATCGGCAACCGCACCTGTTGGACGTGCGGAGCGGGCTCGGCTGAACATTATGCAAATGGAACATGAAACGGATGATGTTGTTTACTCAGCATCAAAGCAATCATCTTCGAGCTTGCTTAATTCCGATCAGAACCAGGCTGAAGAGTCCACTGACGAGGCAGAAGAATAAGGTTGGCAGTCCCTTAACGGGCATCAGAAGAAGAAACAAAATGTTTGGATTGGAAATCACACCGGTTATCGCAGCGATCACAGTTTCGCACTATCTGATTGTAGGTGCGATCTTATTTGTGATTGGTGCTGTATGCATGGCAACCAAGCGTAATGCACTTGGCATCCTGATGGGAATTGAATTGGTGCTCAATGGTGCAAATATCAATTTTATTGCATTTGGTAGTCCCTATTTGCGAGATGATAACCTTGGTCTGGATGGCCAGTTGATTTCACTTTTTGTAATTGTTTTGGCTGCTGCAGAAGCTGCGGTGGCATTAGCGATTGCACTTAACTTTTACAACAACCACAACACAATCGACATTGATCGTGCAGATGAGTTGAAGGGTTAATGGACACACTTCATATATTATTAGGACTTGCGACGCTCATACCGTTAGGTGCGTTTTTCTTTAACCTGACGTGCGGGAACAAGTTGCGCGAAGCGGGGAAGATACGCGTTGGTGCATATGTGAGCACAATTGCGATCGCGTTCTCCGCGTTGTTGTCATTCCTGAGCTTATTCATTTGGCTCGGTGGTGGGGAAAACTGGGAAAACTTAAACGCTTTATTGGCCGGTGAGCATGCTCACTTTGACGCAATTTCCGGTGAATACTACGTTCTTGGCGAGTTTGGCGATAACCTCAAATTGTCGATCGGTTATTACATCGATTCTCTGACCGTCTGCATGTTTACGATGGTCACACTGATTGCGACCCTCATTCACATCTATGCCCTGAAGTACATGGATGATGAACTACCGGCTCAGGAGCATGATCACAGCCATTTCCCGTGGCCATGGGCCGGAAAACATGGTCATGGCGAACATGATGAGCACCACGGTGATGATCACCATGACGATCATGGACATGATGAGCATGAAGAGCATGAAGAGCAGGGTCATTTTGATGAATACTACGTTGACCACGAAGTGGTCATGGAAGACGGAAGTCATCTGAAGCGTCGTGGGCGATATCATCGCTTCTTCCAGGCACTTTCGCTGTTCTGCTTTAGCATGCTTGGCCTTGTCCTTGCTGGTAACGTGGCAATGACATTCGTCTTCTGGGAGTTAGTCGGAATCTGTTCCTTCTTCCTGATTGGCTTTTACGTGGAACGCCATAGTGCATCCACAGCGGCTAACAAGGCCTTTATCGTAAATCGTGTTGGTGACTTTGGGATGATCATTGGCTTAATGGTCATCTGGACAGGCTTTGGCACGTTTGACTTTGGAGACACCGACATTGATGGCCATAAAACGCTCGGACTGTTTTCACAAATTGAGCGACTTGCCGATGACGTACACGCTTCCGAAGATGCCGGACACGCGGATGCTCACGCAGCATCCCCTAATTCAGAATTTATAGCTGGTGCTTTGACGTTTGTTGCAGCTGAAGATGAGTCGCAAGAAGCTGATACCGCAGATCACGATGAATCGGAATCACATGAGGACGGTGAGCATGCAGATGGTCACGACGAAGGACACACCGAGAGCGATAATGCGGAGTCACATGCAGACGGACACGATGAGGGGCATGACGACGGACATGGGCATGATCATGCACGTGTTCAGGTCGTCGTACCAGAAGGACTAGTCATCGCTTCAGCTCGCGAAGAAGTGAACGCATATATGCAAGAGCATGGTGTGGATCAAAGCGTGGCAGCGAAGGCTGTGCAGGCGAAACAAATTGAAGAAGGTGGCATACCGTATGGCTATTGGCTGCTAATCATTGGCGGCATTGGTATTTTCTGTGGCTGTATTGGTAAAAGTGCTCAATTCCCATTGCACGTTTGGTTACCTGACGCGATGGAAGGTCCCACACCGGTATCCGCACTTGTGCATTCAGCAACGATGGTGGCCGCAGGCGTATTCCTGACGGGTAGATTCTTCCCGATGTTCGTGCCAGAAGTTCTCTTGGTGATTGCGGTGGTTGGTGTAATTACCTTATTCATTGCGGCAACCATTGCGATTACAGCGGTAGATATTAAGAAGGTACTGGCGTACTCAACGATTAGCCAACTTGGTTATATGATGATGTCGCTTGGTCTTGGTGGTTGGCTCGCCGGCTTGCTTCACCTGTTCACTCACGCGTTCTTCAAGAGCCTGTTATTCATGGGTTCTGGAAGTGTAATCCATGCTGTTCATACAAATGACATGCGTGAGATGGGTGGTCTTTACAAGAAAATACCAGGTACCTGCTGGACGATGTTCATTGCCTGTCTGGCGATCGCTGGTGCAGGTATTCCGTTTCTAATCGGTACAAGTGGCTATTATTCAAAGGACGCTATTCTAGAACAGGCGTTTAGCTTCTGGAGAGTAAACGGTGGTATTGCGTCTGGGTTATTCTTCTTCCTAGCTGCAGCCGGTGCTGCAATTACAAGTTTCTATATGTTCCGAATGTGGTTTATGACCTTTGTCGGCAAGCCACGTAATCAGGAGCGATTCGATCATGCCCATGAATACTCCAAGATGGTATGGCCATTGGTCATTCTTGCCGTATTTGCCGTTGGCGTTGCATGGAAGTCGGTTGGATTCTGGGAGCTACCATTTAGCCTCTCTAATATGATTGAAGCATCCCGTCCGGTAGCCATCAGCCACGTGGATCAAGCGGGAGTCATTTCGAGTATGGTCTGGCCTGATGAGCATGCGAGCCATGCTTGGTCGATCGTTTTCCCGGTAACACTGTTGGCTACGGCGACTGCAATTATTGGATTTCTACTAGCCGCGGCGTTTTATTGGAAACGGGCGCTTGATGTTTCCGATGTCAAAAACAACTTTGAGTCGATCTATCGACTGCTTTGGAATAAGTGGTGGTTTGATGAACTGTACGACACCTTGTTTGTCCGTCCGGCACACAAGATCGGCAAGTTTGTCGCCGCAATAGATAAGTGCATCTTTGACTGGCTGATCGACAGATCAGCGGTTGTTCTTCGTGCTTTCTCCAACCTTTGGAATAAGTACATCGATCAAAAGGCAGTCGATGGTGTTGCAAATTGTGTAGCTGGGTGGATTCACTCGCTAGGTCGCGGGCTTTCCAAGGTGCAAACCGGAAATGTCCGACAATATGTGCTGTTTATCGCCATAGGAGCACTTGCTTTGTTCCTGCTGATTACCGTGTTCTTCAGTTCGTCGATACAAGCACAATAAATTGGAATTTTGAAATACTAAATTACTTTCGTTTCGAAAGAGATAACTCGGATCAGTCAAAATGTCAGCTCTGATTTCCACAATTATTTTCCTGCCAACCGTCATCGCTCTTGGGCTTGGGTTCATGCCTAATAAGAAAGATGAAGACGGCGTCAACGATCCTGCAAACAAGAACCTGTTTCTGGGTATTACGTTAGTTACATCTATCGTGGTGATGTTGCTTACGTTTGTACTCTGGACCAGTTTTGATTCTGGCAGTGGTGAGATCCAAATGGCGGAGAATCTTGCCTGGATTCCATCATTTGATATTTCGTATTTGATGGGACTGGATGGGATTAGTCTCCCGCTTGTATTGTTGACATCTGTTGTCAGCGTACTGTCAATTGGTGCGAGTTGGTCGATCAACAAGCATGTGAAAGCATATTGTGTACTGTTCTTGTTGCTGATGACCGGTATGCTCGGCGTCTTTATGGCGTTGGATTTCTTCCTGTTTTATATCTTCTGGGAAGTAATGCTATTGCCGATGTATTTCCTAATCGGCATTTGGGGTGGCCCGAGACGTGAGTACGCCGCCATCAAGTTCTTCATTTACACGCTCGTTGGTGGTGTGTTGATGCTGATCGCAATCCTCATGCTGTATTTCAGCAGCGATGTAACGGAATTGGCACAGCATATCGAGGGCGATGTAACCGCTGAGGTTGTCCAGGCTGAACTTGGTAACCTGCATTTGCACGAAACGACTTACACAGCCATTGCTGATAATGTGAATAACGCAGCAGCTGGTGAAGCCGTCGATCCAATTCACACTTTTAATCTGCGAGCACTGGCTAGCATTGGGCAGACGACAGAACAGTTCAGTGTGACGCTTCAACGCTGGGCATTCCTGTTGTTGTTCATTGGTTTCATTATCAAGGTACCCTCCATTCCGGTTCATACTTGGCTGCCGGATGCACACGTGGAAGCACCTACACCGATTTCGATGATTCTTGCCGGTGTTTTACTGAAAATGGGTGGATACGGTATTATCCGAATCTGTTATCCGATTTGCCCTCACGGTGGTTATGATCTTGCATATCTGGTTTGCTTCCTTGGTGTCGCCAGTATGTTGTACGGTGCCTTTGCTGCACTTGCCCAAACCGACTTTAAGCGACTGGTTGCATACAGTTCTGTCAGTCACATGGGATATGTCGTACTCGGCATGGGTGTGTGGTCGATTTACGCACCCGAATACAACGGTGATTATTGGGCCATGGGTATAACTGGTGCGATGTACCAGATGATTGGTCACGGTATTAGTTCCGCCGGTATGTTCTTCATGGTCGGAATTATTTACGACCGTGTGCATCACAGAAATCTGGCCGAATTTGGTGGCTTGTACGGCAAGATGCCGAGATACACGGCTTTGGCGATGGGCTTGTTCTTCGCTGGTCTTGGACTGCCCGGCTTGTGCGGATTTATCGGTGAAGTACTCGTTGTGCTTTCCGTTTGGAACTTTAGCAAGTGGCTTGCCATTCTTTCCGCCGCTGTCGTAATCCTGACAGCTGCATACATCCTTTGGTGTTTGCAACGTGTATACCTTGGACCTCAATACAACGGTCCGCATGAAGAAGATATCAAACCGATCAATGCTCGCGAATTTGCCATCGGTGGCACATTACTAGGATTAGCAATCATCTTCGGTGTGTTCCCGAATATCCTGATCAGTCGAATGGATGACACGATTAAGGCTCAGGTAAGTGACCTAAATACCTGGACGCAGGAAGTTAAGCTCGCAAACGCCGAGGACGCTGAAGAAGCGGATGAGGCTGAAGCAGTTGCGGACGATGAAGGTCATGCAGAAGAAGCCGATCACGGTGATTCTCATGACACCGAAGATGCCGCAGATGGCGAAGCAGAAGATGCGGTTGAAGCGTCAAATGCTGATCGCAGCGAACCCGCTATTGAGCAGCTTTCAGCATTAGCTCCTTAGCATCCGGATAAATACAAGATACGCATTAAACAACACGAATTTACGTTATGAACCTGCAACAGTTAATTGAACAACTCGTGAATGACTCGACAGAAAGCCTGTCGTGGTTCTTGCCAGAGATCGTACTTTGCGCCGTGATTATGTTGTTGCTACTTGTTCGCCTCTTTGACGGTAAACAACGCCTAGATCTGTGGTTTGTTGCAATTGCCGGATCGGTAGTTTCCTTTTTGTTCTCACAGCCCTGGCTCGTTTGTGGTGGAGGAGTTGAACGCACGGAGATTTTTACTGGTCTGCTGGTGATTGATGGATTCACGATCGCGGTACGATCCATTATTCTGCTGTTCCTAGTGCTGTTCCTGATCTTTACAAAGATTTCCGGCATTCCCGATAGCGATGACTCGCCGGATATTTACACGCTCGTTTTCGGTGCAACTGTCGGAATGTGCCTGATGGTATCGTCAAACCACTTGTTGATGGTTTTCCTGGCGATCGAGATGGCATCGGTTCCTTCATATGCTTTGGCCGGCATGCTAAAGGGTCGAAAGCGTGGTAGCGAAGCGGCACTGAAATATGCGATTTACGGTGCTGGTGCAGCTGGGGTCATGCTCTACGGCATTAGTTTACTAGCTGGGCTGACCAGCTCGGCGCATCTACCGACGATCGCACTTCAGTTAGCTGGGAATCTGGGCACGATGTCAGGTAGTGAGCAATTGGTATTGGTGCTCTCAGGACTACTAATAACTGTTGGATTAGCATTTAAGCTATCTGCTGTTCCTTTCCACTTCTGGGCGCCGGATGTATTTCATGGTTCGTGTGCTGAAGTCAACGCATTTTTGAGTATTGCTTCAAAAGCAGCGGCATTGGGATTGCTGGTGCGAATTGGGATTGGTGTTGGCTATGTTCCGGGTCTGGAACAAGAAGTTGCACACGAAGTCGAAGCGGGCCCAGCGGTCATTGCTGGGTTACTGCCTGTCGCTGAAGAAGCGATGGAGCCGACCGAAGAATCAATTGAGCAAGAAGTCACAGTAAACGAAGCATTGCAACCGGTAAGGGATTTTATCGGCAAACTCATCGCGCTGCTGGCGATGATTACCTGCACCTTTGGAAATC
>Ga0163180_10001778_pt1 | contig 12197 bp, 9 predicted proteins | sample AtlANTMetagenome_2_FD_109647 | JGI IMG/M metagenome (GOLD analysis project Ga0163180, IMG submission 109647) | Marine eukaryotic phytoplankton communities from the Atlantic Ocean - Atlantic ANT 4 Metagenome | ecosystem: Environmental > Aquatic > Marine > Oceanic | place: North Atlantic Ocean...
ACTTGTCACGCTGGAAAATATTCCAATGGAAATGAGTGTATTGATTGTCCCACAGGCTACTGGAGCGATAGTGGAAGTGATAGGGCTGATGCATGCACGGAAGAAAAACAATACCACATAGATAAATATAAAGAAATGGTAGATTGCTCACTTTAATTTTACTTCAATACACATAGCCTGTAACTCTTGCACCAATAACTTGAAAGCATAAGGTACTGTCATTGACCTGGCTGCACTGTCACACCGATTACACACCCCACCCCTCACGCTATGTGTTAAACCACATGCACACACGCTCATCTCATAAGCATCTGAAGAGTGCATCAGTCTCTCCACCAGCACATGAGGCACGCTGTGAGCGAGTAAAGCATCCTTCTCCATCTCCCCCACTCTCAGAGCACCTCCATTGGCTCTCCCCTCGTTCGGTTGACGAGTCAGAAAGCATGTTCTGCCCCTACCTCGAGCATGGATCTTATCGTCCGCATTGTGCTTTAGTCTCTGATAGAATGTAGGACCAATAAAAATCGGTACCTGATATCTCTCTCCCGTGATACCACTCTGCATCACTTGGGTACCATCTCTCTTAAAACCCATACTATGTAACATGTCCATTAAATTCTCTGCTGTATCTCCATTAAAGGGAGACCCATCCTGTAGTCCCACATGGCATCCATACTTACTCTTGAGACATTCCAAAATCTGAGCCATCGTCATCCGAGACGGGATCGCATGAGGGTTTAAGATAATATCCGGAGTAATCCCGTCCAGAGTAAATGGCAAATCCTCCCCACGGACAAGCATACCCACTGTTCCCTTTTGTGCACTCCTCGATGCAAACTTATCACCAACAGTTGGTACCCGCGCTTTCCTAAGTCTTACCTTACATGCATCGCTACCATTGCGCTCTTTATACACGAGTACCTTGTCCACTACACCCTCGTGGATTGATTCCAAAAAAACATCTTTCTCAAAAGCAACCCTCTTATTATTTACCTTCCGATATCCCTGCTTCTTTTTCTCAATTAACTTATCTCCCTTTTTTACATGACGATTCAATGGAGGGAACTCTGTATACGTTTCATCAGGACACAAAGTATCCTTAATTGTTTTCAACTGAGTACACCTACCAAAACCACGATCCACGCTATATCTATTCACAACAATAGAATCCTCTTGATTGTATTCGAAAGGCATAATAGCCACAATCGCATTCACACCCGTAGGTAAAGCATGTGGGTACACACGTTCCACCTCTGTAGATACAAGAGGCTTCTGACCATAATGCAACACATTTGTTGTCGTGTCAAAACGCTCTAAAAAGGCTAACGAATTTACACTCTGTGCCTGCTTTAACATAGCAGCTTGGTATGTATTTCTAGGAGCTGGGTTACGATCAGAATAAGGGGTCGTTCCCACGCAAAACCCTAACATTAAGCTTGGATCAATCTCTTCGTGAGTCGTTCCAATATGCATTGTATCCTCTTCATACACATCTAAGTATTCTACAACACCCTCGGACAACATTTGGGTAAAAGACATACCCTCTGAAGGTTTTCTGGGTATGATATATAGAGGTCTGCAGATGCGTCCACTATTGGTCCGTATACTCACGTTTGGTACACATATTGTAGCATCGTTCACTGTTACAGACACATCCTTTGATATCTGACCAGAACGTCTAGCTGCACGGACTACGTGAGCCACCTCTTCGCTCCCATAACCTACGATTCCACCATTAATTAAAACCAGTAACTCTCCTGTAATATCGCATATTAGTTCGTAGATTGCATCCGATGGAGTTTTGATAGACACATATGCACCCAGGCTTAACTGAGACTCCAATCCCACACTCGCACCTTCGGGAGTTTCAAGATAACATAACCTACCTCTATGAGTACCATGTAAAAAACGAGGTTTACTCAATTTTTGTTCTGGTTTGATTGATGAAGACACTCTCCTAAGTTGACTAATAGCAGTGTAAACTGTGCCCCTCTGTAACAGTTGAGCCACCCCAACTCTCTGACGTCCGTCAAAAGAAGGCGTATTCCAATTGCCTGTACCCAATGCGAACTGCAACCCGTCTGTTATTGTCGTTGTCCGTGCCAACAATTTTAGAATTGTACGCTTTTGTATTTTCCCAGTCATCTTCTTGTGTAGAAATTGATAGATAGTGTGCGTCATTTTATTTAATAAATGATGCATTAAACCGCTAAGTAAATCATGCACCATCTCAATCCGCTGAAACATAAGACTATCTTTATCTGACCATTGTTTAGCATGAATGTCGCGATAAAGCTGCTTTAACATCAAAAGAATATAATCAGCCTTATAATTAGTGTGAGGAATGCAATATGACATAACCTTTTGTACACGATCATCTTCTTCTTCACCCAATAGGTACGTATCTTGGATGCACACATCGGTTTTTATATCAAGACTCTCTTTAAAAAAAGATGTTTCTTCTTCTGTTAGGGTCACAAACCTGGGTTTGGGAAGTAAACTCAACAATGTACCCACTGTAATTTCCTCTTTCATTTTGGGGAAACTCACCATCGCACGTCCATTCCACTTGATTGTCGTCACAGCAACACCGTCACCTTCAGATTTGCAACACACTGCAAATGAATCAACACCATTAGATAACCTGTGCAAGGTAATTGTGCAATTGTGAATATGTGCCTTTTGGAAAACTATTGTTTTCTCACTGCCCTTCACAATAAAATACCCCTTAGGGTCGTGGGGGCACATGGGTTTATTTGGATCATGTATAGAACCCACCATCAGAGGAATCTTTCCCAAATACACAGACTCGAATATTTCCTTTTTACCATTCAAAGTCACATGAACATTCGTATACAGGGGCAAACTATAACTAAGATTTCTTTGCAAACACTCTAAATGACCAACTTCGTGTGATGTGCCATCCGCTTCTAAAAATTTTGGACGTTCTAGTTGGGCACCCACAAAATCCATACGAAAACGCTTTTCACCATCAAACACATACCTTGTAATATCCACATGATGACGATTCAGGATAAAAGGTAAAGAAGCGATAAAAGCATCATAGGACGCACATGTCTGGCGGCTCAATGGAATCTCCTTCGCATGGGACTCCATGGATTTGCATGTCTGAGGTTACATGGGAATACACCGTTATATGCGGTACCAAAACGCGACTTCTAGCAGATTTGGAGATAATATTCTTATTCCTAAAAAAAAAATTTTTTTTACTTTTTTTAAAAAATGCTCTTAATACAAGATTAGTGCTCAAAACCGCTAGAAGTCGCGTTTTGGTACCGCATATAACGGTGTACCTAAAAGACCACATTGAACACATACGTAATCGTATCCGTCTACTTCAAATACATGCGTACATGTATGTTTGCGAATCTTTTCTCTTATTTCCTTTGCACTGAGACTGCAATGGGCAGCTAGAACCTCGATAGATTCCATTTAGATTAGATGTTACATGCTTATACATCCTCACCCATAATACGATTTCGCAATTTGGGAGACAGGCTTGCTAATTTATTCAGGTTTTCCATCAAACTCTTCTCCTCCTTGCGTCTGCGAATGCCTTGAGTTTGGGGCTTACGGGGAGCCAATGGTGGGCGGTCCATAGGGGGAGCGTCAGGAGATGGGGGCGGTGTTACAGGTTTGATTTTTGGTTTCGGACGCTTTTCCCAGATCCACCCTGCACATTGGAAGACCAACCACACGATTGACAAAGGCGTCACTCCACTCGTCCATTCCAACATCTCCAACAAATACCAAGGCATCTTACAGGCGTACTCCAAGACCTCGCTATCATAGGCGTAAGTAGCATTCGTTGCTAGAAAGCCAAGTTTGTATGATTTCAAGGTGTCCAAAGTCAACCGCTGATCTTCTTGTACAGCCTCAAAACAATAAACATTCCTTGCAGATTCTATGTCTGTTTCTCGGGCAAAAGAAAGCAACTCCTTACATCGTGCAGCTCCCCCGTTGTATGTATTACTGATGGATTGAACTAAAAAGCGAAATGCAACAAAAAACAAAACGTATTTTATCATTATGGTGTATCACAAGAAATAAGTACTATTACGATGGGAAAGAACAAGTACGACATATCTCAGTTGTCACCAACAGCCAAAGATGCACCCCTAATTAATATACAAAACTGTGTAGCTACCTTCTCGCTTGGACTCACCAATCTCAATTTGAGAGACATTTCTCAGAAACTTGTCTTTTGTGATTTCAACCCCCCCAAGTTCGCTGCCATGACTATACGCATTCGTGAACCGAAAACCACTGCACTCACATTTAGTTCAGGGAACATGGTGTGTACTGGGTCAAAAAACATTCACGAATCGCTACTATCATGTAGAAAATATACAAGACTGTTACAGAACGCTGGCATTAAAGTATGCTTCAAAGACTTTCACATCCAAAACATAGTTGCATCTGCAGGTGTTCCATTCCCACTTAAACTGCACCAACTCGCTTCCGATCATGGTCCGTATGTATCTTACGAACCCACACTATTTCCGGGTGCAGTTCTTAGAGTTGAAAATCCTAAAGTAGTTTTCCTTCTGTTCAGATCGGGAAAGGTGGTCATTACTGGAGCAAAAGACATCGAAGAAATTAAAAATGCATTCTTATGTATTTACGAGCCATTTATTTTAAAATATAGAGATAAACAGGATCTCACTACAAGTAGTTCCGCATATAGAATTAATTCAAAAAAAAGAAGAATTATGTTTTAAATTGATTTTTTAGTCGGTAAAGAGTAATATTCAATCTCTTGCATCCTCCTCTTATCAGAACATGTCTTTTTAAAAATCCACAAACCCAAAATTGCCAACAAGCCAAGTCCCACAAATATCTTATGAAGATTAGCTGTAATATCATAATAAAATATACTACATCTCCCATGACCACAAATGTTTAGATCTGTTGCAACATCGTGCAGTGCTGTAATGACAGGATACCTGCCCAAAATTTCTTCTGCATCTTCACACTTGTTAAATCTACCAAGTTTAGAACGTAAAAGGGGATTCTGGCAGTTTTCGGATGCCATAAAGGTGATTGCCTGACCGTATTCTTTCGAACGATCAATCCAATACTTGTGGTAATTCAAACCCTGACTCACAAAAAAAGCTATTGTAAACATAGATAAAGTACCATAAATGAATGCTATAAAGTCATACATTGGATTACTATCACTAAAATATATACTAATAAACTAAATGGTCACTAGACCTTGGTCACTAGACCTAATCGGTACGCTGTCTCTTAGAAGAAGGGGCAGCAGGGGCATCAGTATCTTCATCCTCGAAAAAGATTACTGGCTTGGATACAACTCCTGACTTGCGTTTCTTGGGTTCACACAACACCACAATGTCCTTATCAAATGTAAGATTTGATCCATACATCATCGGAGTAGAGTAAAAGTTCCTGCGAACACGAGGGATGAGCAAAGTATTCTTAGGAACATAGTCACCAAACTTCTTCTCATAATACTCTCCAGTAATATTACACCGATGAAACATAGGTGTCGTATCTACAAGAGTACGTTCTTTTTGAGTACCACCCTCAGGCTTCACATAGCGAACACCACGAACCTTGCGCTTGACCTTGAGTACCATACCTGTGACCTCCTCACCATTGTTTGTCCATGTCATCTCCTTCATACCACTGTCGTGAGAATCTTCAATATACATCTGCAAAGCAAGTGTTTCAATCTCTTCATCTGAAGGCTTCTTGTTCCCATCCTTCTTAAGTTTGGTCTTAGCTTTCTTACGGGCTTTCTCCTTACCACTGCACTTTACCTTCTTGTTGTTAAAGGCTTCTGTCACGAGATCAACATGCTGCTGCTGTAAGATCTCAAATGTTTTCTTCTGATTGCTAAGAAGAGCTGGCATTGTCTCCTTCACCTTGGAAAAGGCACAACCCTCTGTAAGGGTGAAAGTAGCGCAAGCCTGGTCCACTGGCTTGTTAAACTTGGAATGATCTCCCAGTGCATCTCCGTCCTGTCCAAGCTGAGAGTACAGTACAGACACAGGAGCAGTGCGGAAAAACACATTGTAATCTGAACCCTTTGCTAGGATCTTAGGAGTAAATGTAGTCTCGTCTCCACGCTTTCCTTCTACTACTTTGCATTCGTACTCGGTTTCGAGGATCTCATTGTAAGTGGATGGTTGAGTAGCTTCTTGTTGCTGCATCATTTGTGTTCTGTAAAGCTTATCTCGCTGTAAGTACACCGTTAATTTTGTTTATATTCCCTCCCAGTGCTTTTCAGCTCATCTCACAGCCACCATTAATATGGGAACGTCTCCGAATGGTGTTTTTCTTAGTTCTGGGCTGTCTACAAAGGGGGCAGATTTGTTTTTTCCATTTCTCCAGACATATTGTATGTATACATTTTTTACAGTGAAGACACCAAGTGGCGTGCGACCAAATTGGTTCCAAACATATACAACACTCAGGAGGTAAATATAATGGATTTAATACATTCATTGATTAAATATCTCTAAGGTAAATACGTCGGGCTGGCGGGACCGGTGTCGATCTGCATAGGTCCGGGGTCATATGTAGGACTAATAGGTCCAAAGTCCAAAGCCATAGGAGCCCACATATCTACCCCTTCCTCTTCTTTGGGTGGATCAATCTTCCATTTTTTTTCCATAACGTGATCTTTGAGCACCGTAACAGTATTACTGCCTAACTTTGCCACTTTACCCGCAAGAATACATGGACTCACACCATTTACAGGATCCACTTCTTCGTTCAAAGCAGCCTCGTGAAGAACTGTGACAACTTCCTCGAAAGTACATCTTTTCAACGCAGATGATTTGCTCTTCTTTAGTCCGTGTCTTGTCAATGGAGTAAGAACACCCTGTTGCGTCATCGCATCTATTAAAATAGAAAGATGACGGCTGTTCAAGTAAATACCATAATGATCCAAAATCTTCCGGATCTCGATAAGAATGCAAGACCGTGCACATTCGATTCCATATGTCTTGTACATCTTGTAAATATCGTTTGTATACACTGTTTCAGAAGAACAGATTTCCATAATCTTTGAAAGGTCCTGTAAAGTTGTTTCCACCCTTCCATTAACCATCTTACACCATTCTGCTCCAGGAACACCTCTGGACTCTGGAATATCACCAAACACATCTAACACGATACGATCTCCGTGTTGTTGATAAGCAGCGTATTCAAACATATTCACTATAGAAACATCAGCCTCCAACACTAATCTTAAAGGATCACCCCATTTCGCATACACTTCTTCCTCTGTCATATCCCCATCAGGGAACACCCAATAATTATCAATTGTATCAGAAGGCAGAGGCGAAAGTTTAATATTCGCAATCACATCATACTTTAACTGCAATGCAGTCTCGTCCCTAATCGTTGTCAAAGGCGTCTTCGGTTTTTTCGAAACTTCTAAAATTTCACGAAGGCGTGGAATACCGAGGGTTACGTTCTTACTACCAATGCCTGCGAAATGAAATGTGTCCCTACATCCTATACCATTCAACGCACACATATTCTTTGTCTCGGTCACTGTCAAATCGTACACATATTTGTGCGTTGAAGCAACAGAATTCACAGCTACCACTTGCTCCAAATAAAAACCAGGTACCTCTTTGGCAGGAGCAGACAAAGCCTGAACAGATTCTGGGTCGAGCATGAAACCCAAATGAGATAACTTGGCATGGATACCCAACCCCAGTAACATAAACGTAACACCATCACGCATATAATCACCACAATGTACACAAATGTACCCGTCCTCAACTTTACCCTTTAACTTTATATAAGCTCTGCAAAATTGAAGACGGCACTCAGGTGCAAAAGTTAACATCACATTGGGGAACTTACCCGTATTAGCCACCATGTAGTACAAACGTCCACACAGGATTTTCAACTTATCGTCTTCATGCACGATTGTTGGTTGAAACGATCTCATGTATCTATCAAAGTATGACAAAGCGTTTTTTGGAAATAAAATAGCACCCCCTGAAACCTTACCACATGCGTAAAATGCACCCAAAAACCCACCAATGCCAACAAAACCACCAGTCCCACCAGTACAGGCAAGTACAGGCATCATGTCCCCCAATACCACATCGGCACCGTCAATAGCCATCAACCGTCCTTCACGATGCACAAGGAAAGACTTGGCTCTAGAAGCAGTCAACACACGTCCTGACGATAATTCCACACGAACGAGCATGTTTGATCCCTTGTGGTACCGTGGAGGGTGTCTCGTCACATGAGTAATCTTTTTCCAAGAAGTTTCACCCGCATAGTTTATCGTAAAAGCTTCCATACCACTAACCTCTGTCACATGCGAATGGTTTTGCAAATCATACCCATCGCGTTCCATTATAGTATCAATAACTTTGCCAATGCAATCGTCCTTAGGATAACCACGTATAACCAACCACTCCTTGTAATCCACACTGTTTAAAGTACATTGGGTAGTACGCTCTCCTATACTTTGCGCTGCAAGGGCACCCACACATTCACCAGGACAAATCTTTGCACGGTCTAGGTACTTAAAAATCTCATTCTCGTATCTTACCCGAGTGATTGCTGTCATATTGGGAGTATGGACATTAATAAACGCACTGAGAAGTATGTTATCTATACCATCTACAGGCGGTCCACAGCCTGGAAGCACTCCACCATATAGCTCCATTCGTCTAACAATTCTATGAATTGGTACTGGAAAATGATAACTAGATTCCGTAAGAACTTTTAAATCTTGCAAATGAGCCCCAGGAAGGGGTTTTAGACGCTGAGTTTCCACTTTTGATCCATCAAATCCATCGTCTCCATACATGAACTGAATTATTCTTTCACCATCCCTAACAGTACCATCCACGTGTGTAGTGATATTTTCCAAGCATTTCATGAGTTTCCTCTCTGTATACCCCGTCTGAGCGGTTTTAATTGCAGTGTCTATCAACCCTTCTCTCCCACTCATACTGTGAGCAAACATCTCAAAGGGTGACAACCCCTCCAAAAACGAATGTGACACGAACCCTCTACTCAGAGGACCGTTTTCTCCTCTTGCAAACTGTGTAGAAGACCTTTCTCTCCACTGGAGAGGCATGCGTCCACCTTGTACATTCATCTGACCCAAACATGCCTGCACCTGTGTAAGATTAATAAGTGACCCCTTTGAACCAGAATGTACCATTGCATAGAAATTATTCGTTTCGTCCATACCTTCTATAACTGCTTTGCCCATAATAGCCCTGCAAGCGTTCAAACGAGCATTTGGATCTTCTAATATTTTAGCCTCTTCAAAGGCTTTCTCTCTTTCCGCTTCACATTTGATAGTTGCTTCCTTTGACCTCACTAGATCTCCAATACCTATTGTAAACCCACGTATCTGTAGATATCGATGAGCAAGCCTCTGCAGGTTGAACATAAACTCAATACATGCATCTGGTCCGATGTCATTATAGATTATATGATTAATCGAACCATTCGATTTTCCAACATCTTTCTTTGTTAGACGTCCCTCCAAAAAAACACCACGAACGATTTTCACGTCACCGCGTTCATAAGTAATATCTGGCAGGACTGTGCTTATAATTTCTCTGCCAGTACAGCCGGTGGGCTGCATAGCAATCTGCATAGCCTGATCTGGTCGCAGTGTTGCCCCACTAAGCAAGTACGTACCTAATAAAGCATCCTGAATCAGACCAATCACAGGGCAATTAGACTGTGCAGAGATTATATTATGCTTGACAGCCATAATTTCTCGTGCCTCACATTGAGCCATAATCGTTTGTGGCACATGCAGATTCATTTCATCCCCGTCAAAATCGGCATTGTAGGGTGAGGTGCAAGCCACATTCATACGAAATGTTGAGTAGGGCAGTATACGCACTGTATGACCCATCAATGATTGCTTGTGCAGAGAGGGTTGGCGATTAAACAGAACAATATCACCATCCTGTAAATAACGCTCTACAAGACACCCCACTTCCAAAATAGTACGCTTAGAACTGCGAGAACCATCTTTGGCAGTGACATACTTTGTATCCCCATTGTCTACGAGTTCCTGAAGATCAGTTTTGTTATAATCAGTAACTTTGACAGGGACTGTTAATGTACGGGCAACGCTTATGGGTACACCGATCTCTGATAGCTTTAGACCATCATCTCCCGTAATCACACATCTAGCAGTGAAGTTAGCTCGCTTACCCATCAAGTTACTCCGAATACGTCCGTTCTTTTTCTTAATGCGAGATTCACAGGAAGCATACTCTCTTTTATTACGAGCTCTTCTTGATGGACCTAGCTTTTCATGGTTAATATAACCAGTCACTGCATTCTGCAAACCCTCGCGTCCTTGTTGGATGATCTCAACAGGACGCTTACATCTTTTTAGTTCAGACAACTGTTTGTTCTTACGAATAATATTCTGCAGTCGGTATGTAAGATCATTCTCACCTTTAAGTTCACCATTGACAAACAAAGGTGGACGCACATGTGGAGGTGGTACGGGTAACACTGCAATTACAGGAGGATCGTCCATAATTTCAAACAATTCACTAGCAGGGAATACTTCACCATCCTTTGTAATAGTAGCTTTATGTTTATCCCAAGTAAACTTTCCTTTGTGTTTCTTTAGTAAACGCAACAAGTGGGGGATCCATGAAATGTGATATACTGGCTCAGACAAACGAATAGAACCAAAATGACCAGGACAATTATGTTTTGTTTGGTAGCATGTCGGACATTTACCTCCAAAAACCACACCTAGCAAGGGTGACGAAAGGTCTGCTTCTTTCTCAACAGCAATTACACTAGATTTTAAAATAGAATAGGGGCGCCACCTTTCGAAGGCAACTTGGGAAATAGAAAGCATGTTTACATTATTGTGTTTGTGTATATACACCGTGTTACAGTCTTAACCTAGGGTAATCTATTCTGCGGGCAATAGGCGGACCATCATCGTCAGATTCTTCGTCAGTAGTTCTGTCTGCAAGTTCGTCGCTGTCCATTCCTTCCCAATCCGTGCCCGAGTCAGGGTCCACAACTGCAATAGGAATAGCATCTGGGTCGGGACTGATCTGATTTTCAACTTCCACAATTTCACGTCTAATTTGCCCAATTGCAAAGCTACATGCCATTCTTTCAGGTAAAATGATATTATCATGTGGTACGAATAATTCGGAAATCATACGTTTTAATTCCGCGTGCCCAGGCAGACTGCGCAGTTTCTCTCTTACTGTTTCCAATGTGATTTCCCCATCCATACATCTTCTAAAATCACCGAGAAGTGCTCTTAAATTTACAAGATCTTCTTCAGCACTAAAAGGGGCAAAGTCTGACATTACAGACATTTACATAATAGGAAAGAACTACTTATATGTTATATTAAGTTTGTGGAAAGTGCTGAGTGTCGGAGTTTCGATCAAATGATCATCAACATTTGTCACTAATTTTGGACCTCCAAAAGTCTCGCAATATGAATTCTTGACTTTACGTGACACACCAAGGAAATCCAGCACACCCGTGTGTGGACACTTTCCCCAATCTGTCAAAGTCAAACGCTCTGCTTGATGTCCCATCCACTCCCATGCAGCTCTGTCATAGCTAGTCCACAATTCATATACCTCAGTATTACGCACTCTTCCTTTGTACTTTAATTCTCCGGGATCCACTTTCATACCTGTTTCCTCCCATACACCTCGGACTGCACATTGAATAGCAGTCTCTCCTAGCTCAATCCTTTCCCTAACAGCCCCAATCGGAAAAACAAGACTATCCTGGGCTTTTTGATCTGCTGCCCAAAACTCTTCGTTCACAACTTTTGGGATCCACCCTTTGCTTTTCATATGTTTCAGAATAGCATTTCGCTTTTCCTCGTCTGTGAACTGTGATTCAGCATACTTATTGCCCACTTCTGCGTATGGCAAAAAAGGGGCGTCAGAATGAAACAATTTTTGGTACTCTTCCTTGTCTTCTTCTGTTTTGAATTGACCTCGGTCTCCTGGGTACATAAGCAAACCGTGGCTTATCACCCCGTCCTTAACCCTGTGGCTATGAATGAAAACACACGCACCAGAAATCATCTTTTATAAAAATATGATATGCTGAAATACACCGTTATATGCGGTACCAAAACGCGACTTCTAGCGGTTTTGAGCACTAATCTTGTATTAAGAGCATTTTTTAAAAAA
>Ga0163180_10001780_pt1 | contig 12192 bp, 13 predicted proteins | sample AtlANTMetagenome_2_FD_109647 | JGI IMG/M metagenome (GOLD analysis project Ga0163180, IMG submission 109647) | Marine eukaryotic phytoplankton communities from the Atlantic Ocean - Atlantic ANT 4 Metagenome | ecosystem: Environmental > Aquatic > Marine > Oceanic | place: North Atlantic Ocean...
AAATTCATGTCAATGCTCGAAGACTTCTGGTTACCCAGACGAGAAGGGGGACGAGGCACTGAGATCACTACGTTGCCAGGTGGACAAAATCTTGGAGAACTTGAGGATGTCAAGTACTTCCAAAAGAAATTATATAAATCACTCAACGTTCCGAACTCAAGGTTAGAAACAGAGACCACATTTAACATTGGTCGTGCTGCTGAAATAACAAGAGATGAGGTTAAGTTCCAAAAATTTGTTGCACGTTTACGTAAACGTTTTGGAGAATTGTTTATTGATCTCCTCAAGACTCAATTAATTCTAAAAGGAATTATATCTATTGAGGACTGGGAAGATTATAAAGAGCATATTCAGTTTGATTACATCGCTGATAACTACTTTACTGAACTCAAAGAGATTGAAATCCGTAACGAAAGGATGAATGAAGTTAATCAGATGGATCCTTATGTTGGTAAATACTTCTCTATCGAACACATACGTCGTCAGATTCTTAAACAGACTGATGTAGAAATGAAAGAAATAGATAAACAGATAGAGGCAGAAACGGAAGCAGGTTTAATCATGTCGCCAGAAGACCAGATGGCGGCAGAAATGGGGATGGTTCCTGGTCAAGAAGAAGGTTTACCTCCAGAAGAAGGAGCACCCCAAGACCCAAAGTCCGTAATTGATCCCGCAGATTTAAAACGGGGAGAGTTCTAATTACTAAATAGATAATGTAGGTGGAGTTATTATGCCAAGCGAAATAGCAAATACAATCGTCGATAACATATTTGGCGATGAAAAAGCAAAAGCAGTTGATGCATTCAATGATGCAATGTCTGCTGTTGCTTATGATGCAATACAAGCTCAGAAAAAAGAGTTTGCACAAACAATGGGTTTTGAACTAGATCAAACTGCACAACATGCAGCTGATGAACTAGAAGATAAACTTGTTGATAATGGAGATGCAGGTGAGCCAAAAGTGGAACCAGTACACGGTAGAATGCCACACGAAGCACCACCAGAAGAAGTTGTTGACGCAGCTCCTTCATCTGTAGAAGACCCTATAGAGGAACCCAATGAGACTAATAGCTGAAGAAATTACAAACGTAGAGTTTATTACCGAAGAAAAGGGTGGTAAAAAATCACACTTTATCGAAGGTATATTTTTACAATCTGAAATTACAAACAAGAATGGGAGGATGTATCCTTTCAAGACACTTCAGAGAGAAGTTGCTAAGTACGAACAGGCACAGATCAAAACAGGTCGTGCACTTGGAGAACTTGGACATCCTGACGGACCTTCTATTAACCTAGACAGAGTATCTCATAAGATCGAATCTTTGAGAGAAGACGGAAATAATTTCGTTGGAAGAGCAAAGATACTCGATACACCTATGGGTAAAATAGCATCATCACTATTAGGTGAGGGTGTGAGACTAGGAGTTTCTTCAAGAGGAATGGGTTCTCTGAAGAAAGAATCTAATTGCAACATAGTCCAAGATGACTTCATGCTTGCAACTGCTGCTGATATAGTGGCAGATCCTTCAGCACCTGACGCTTTTGTGGATGGTATTATGGAAGGAAAAGAATGGGTTTGGGATAATGGAATCTTAAAAGAGTCTGCAGTAGCGGAAATTAAAAGAGAAATTGACCATGCCACACTTGTAAACATACAGGAAAAGAAGCTTTCCGCATTTGAAAAGTTTCTTAAGAGTCTGTAGTTTATAAATAAAACTGTATATAACGCTAAGAAATCGGAGTTAAACAATGTCTGAGACCTCTAATAAAGAGTTAGATAACATGGAGCAAGTGAAAGAAGACGCAGCAACTGGAACAGCAGCTATAACAAAAGGTGCAACGTCTGGAGAAAAGATTGACACTTCTGGTGGCAATTACACTGATATCGGTGGATCCGATAGTAAGGGTAAGCCTGAAGGAACTGAAAATCTAGGAGCTAAAGCTGCAGCACCTGTAGGAGCAACGAAGGATTCATCTATTAAGACGAAGCCATCTGCTGCAGGAACATCTAACGTAAGTGCAGGTCTTTCAAACAAGATCTTCGATGATGTGGAGAAAAAAGAAGATGAAACAATCCAAGAAGAAGGGTCTACCGAGGAAACCAAGTACGACTTTACTGCGGATGTTGACGCTCTTGTCGGAGGTGAAGAACTTTCAGAAGAATTCAGAGACAGAGCAGTAACCATCTTTGAAGCCGCAGTTACCTCAAAGGTAAATGAGGAAACTAAAGCGTTACAAGAAGCATTTGAATCTACTCTGACTGAAGAAGTCGAGAAGATCAAAACAGAATTGGCTGAAAAAGTCGATGACTATCTATCTTATGCTGCTGAACAGTGGATCAAAGAGAATTCACTCGCTGTTGAGCACGGTATAAAGACTGAGATGGCAGAGTCATTCTTTAACGGTCTAAAAGGTCTCTTCGTAGAACATAACTTTAATGTTCCCGAAGAAAAATATAATCTCCTAGACGGAATGTCAGGGGAACTTGATGAAATGGAAAAGAAACTCAATGAGCAAATCGACGCTAACGTATCTTTGAACAAGAGAATTGGCGAGTTTGTTAAAATGGAAATCGTGAACGAATGTGCTGCAGGTCTCGCAGAGACTCAAAAAGAGAAGCTTGCTTCTTTAGCAGAGGGTGTTGAGTTTGAAAATGAAGAAGACTTTAAATCTAAAGTCGAGACAATTAAGGAATCATATTTCACTAGGAAGGCTGAGGTCGCTGCAGAATCTGCAAAGACTGAACCCACCGAGGAAAGTTCAGAACCCTTAGTTGAAAGCACAGCAAGCGGTACCATGGGTAAATACGTGGATGCAATCGCTCGTTGGTCCAAATAATTGTAAATAACTACTTACTTAGGAGACATAATGTCACTACAATCACTCCAAGAAAAGTGGGCACCCGTTCTAAACCACGAAGCTCTTCCAGGCATCGAGGACACATATAAGAAAGGCGTAGTCGCACAACTTCTTGAGAACCAAGAAATAGCATTAAAAGAAGAAGGAAACGTTCTTAACGAAACCCTTCAGACAGTAGGAACAGGTGGATTCGGTTCTGGTGCAACAGCAACAGGTCCAGTCGCAGGTTTCGACCCAGTTTTAATTTCATTGATCAGAAGATCAATGCCAATGTTGATCGCTTACGATATCGCAGGTGTTCAACCAATGACAGGTCCTACAGGACTTATCTTTGCAATGAGAACAGCTTATGGTAGCGAGAGAAGTCCTGCTTCTTCCGACTTCCGTGAAGCAATGTTCAACGAGCCTAACGCAGGTTTCTCTGGTGGTGCAGGTACAGGTTTATCAAACTATGACCCAACAGCATCAGGTTCTGCAGTTAACGACGCTGAAGGTGCAAACCCAGGTGTTCTTAACGACTCATCACCAGGAACTTACGAGTTAACAGGTGACGGTCAGGCAATGGCTACAACCACTGCTGAAGGTTTAGATGACTCTAGTGCATCTACAGCATTCAGAGAGATGGGTTTCTCAATCGAGAAAGTAACCGTTACAGCGAAATCTCGTGCGTTAAAGGCAGAGTATTCAATCGAACTTGCTCAAGACTTGAAAGCAATTCATGGTCTTGATGCCGAGCAAGAATTGTCTAACATTCTCTCAACAGAGATCCTTGCAGAAATTAACAGGGAAGTTGTTAGAACAATCTATGTGAACGCAGTTGCAGGTGCACAGAACAATACTTCTACTGCAGGTATCTTCGACCTAGACGTTGACTCTAATGGTAGATGGTCAGTTGAGAAATTCAAAGGACTATTATTCCAGATAGAAAGAGATGCTAACGCTATCGGTCAGCAAACTCGTCGCGGGAAGGGCAACATCCTAATCTGTTCAGCAGACGTTGCTAGTGCCCTAGGTATGGCTGGAGTTCTTGATTACGCTCCTGCTCTTAATGGTAACAACGCTTTGACAGGTGTAGACGATACATCTTCAACTCTTGTTGGAACATTAAACGGAAGAATCAAGGTTTACGTTGATCCATATTCAGCAAACGTAGCAGACAAGCACTTCTATGTTGCAGGATACAAAGGTACTTCACCTTATGACGCAGGATTATTCTACTGCCCATACGTTCCGTTACAGCAAGTCAGAGCTATCAATCCTAATACCTTCCAACCTAAAATTGGATTTAAGACAAGATACGGTATGGTTTCTAACCCATTCGCACAAGGTCTTACTCAAGGTAGTGGTGCTCTTACAGCAAACACAAACAAGTACTACAGAAGAGTACAAGTTGCAAACATTATGTAAGCGAGATGCTTATATATTTCAAAGAGACCTTCGGGTCTCTTTTTTTATGATCATAAATAATTAAAAAAGTTTAATGGCAAACTGGTATTCAGACCAACTTACAAATAAAAACTTTTTGTCTCCTATAGGATTTCTATTCCTATTAGACAAGGCAAGAAAGACTTCTTTCCTATGTCAAAAAGCAAACCTTCCTACAATGATACTAGGGGATGTTGATATTCCTACTCGTGGTTTCGTTCCTTTACCTGTAGAAGGTAACATGAGATATCAAGATTTAACTATTGAGTTTATTGTTGATGAAGATTTAAGAAATTATATGGAACTCCATAATTGGATGAGAGCATTAGGAACACCTCAAAGTCGTGGAGAAAGAAATCAATGGCAAGTTAAATGGGAAGATGATCCCTCAGAAGACTCAAGATTTTCAGATGCTACTTTACAGGTACTGAATAATAACAACCTTGCTAATTTTGATGTAATATTTAAACAACTATTTCCTGTAGAATTAAGTTCTCTACCATTCGATGTCACATCTGGTGACAATAACTACCTAACAGCTACCGCTACGTTCAGATATATACTATATGAAATAAGAAATGTGAACACTACCATCAGACGTTAATGCCAAAAATAAAGTTTGAGAAGACACTATTAATCGGATCAGGCAAAATTACTTGGTATATGAAGGCAGAAAGGTGGGTGAAACGAAAGTTTAAGAACCCCTTTACACAGCATCTTTTATTAGGTATGATCGAATACTTGAAAAAAGAGTGGATACGTGTTAAGATAGGTAATGTCATGTTGGACGTAGATTCACAATCGAAACAACTACTCGAAAAATGGGAGCAAGATGACAGACAACACCGAAGCCAAAGAATGGTTAAGCGGGTGGAGAAAGGAACTTTTGGAGAACCCAACTGGTCTATCGAAATTTCAAATCCAATTATTGAAAGAAGGACCGAAGGGTCTGAGTCAAGCTTGGATGTTGGGAGCACTTCATCAGAAGTGGAGGGACAGCAAGGGGATTAAGGAAGATCATCCATCTGAAAACAAAGGGCAAATGCAATCCTCATTGAAGGAATATCTACAAAGTCAAAAAGATCAAGGCATTTAATTATGAATCTAGAGGCATTACAGGATCAGTGGAGAACCGATTCTGTTATTGATCCTGATAAGTATGGTGAGGAGTCTACAAGAATTCCTCAACTACACTTGAGGTACATGGAAATATATAACACATATGCCTTGATGAAAAAGGAAAGACAATCTGAATATAGAAAATTAGTAAGAGAGAAGTGGATATATTATAAAGGAAAAGCAACTGCGGCAGTATATAAAGAACTACCCTTTGACTTCAAGTTAACAACTAAAGAAGAAATTAATATGTTCATCGAGTCAGATGAAGACATACAAAAACTTCAGTTAAAGATTGACTATATAGAACAAGTCCTCTTCTTTTTAGATGGAGTCTTGAAGCAAATTGGAAGTAGAAACTTTCAAATCAAAAATGCTATCGAGTGGGAGAGGTTTCAAAGTGGTATGTAATTCATGGATCTTACGATCAAAAAGAAGAATGAAGTATATTTAAAAGTTGACGCAGAACCCTCCACCCATCAAGAACTAGCAGATTTTTTTACCTTCGATGTTGATAATGCAAAGTATATGCAGAAGAACCGAAGGTATAAAGGATGGGATGGAAAAGTAAGATTGTATTCTCCTGCTACTGGAGAGATTTATTGTGGTTTATATTCGTATCTAATTGATTGGGCACAGAAGAAGGGTTATACATTTGAGATTCAAAAGCACGAAAACTTTGGTCTTCCACTTGAGGAGAACGATCTAATAACTCCTGAGGCTGTGGCAGGGTTTGTACGGGCACTCTCTCTTCCTGTAAAAGTACGCGATTACCAACTGAAAGCAATATACGAATGCCTGAGATACAACAGACGAGTCCTATTGTCGCCAACTGCCAGTGGGAAATCCTTGATGATCTATTCATTAGTTAGGTTTCATGTAAATGTTAAACGTCAAGTCCTTATTGTAGTTCCTACTACTTCTCTTGTAGAACAAATGTATGGAGATTTTGTAGAGTATGGATGGAAAGCATCTTCATACTGTCATAAAATCTATAGCGGAGAAGATAAGTATACAGATCATCCAGTAATAATTACTACTTGGCAATCCATATACAAAGAACCACGTAAATGGTTTGAACGCTTTGATGTTATTATAGGCGATGAAGCACATTTATTCAAGGCTAAATCACTAACAAGATTGATGTCTAAGTTACATGACTGTAAATATAGGTATGGATTTACTGGAACATTAGATGGAACTAATGTAAATCAACTAGTATTAGAAGGTGTATTTGGTAAATGTTCTAAGGTAACTAAGACAGAAACACTGATGAAGAAAGGTTATCTTGCTCAGTTAAAAATAAAAATTATATTATTAAAGCATAATGAAAAACTATTTGAAGGGTATCAAGAAGAAATAGAGTACTTGACCGAACATGAAAACCGTAATAAGTTTATCCGAAATCTAGCGTGTGACTTAAAAGGTAATACTCTAGTGCTTTTTAACTACGTAGAAAAACATGGTCTCCCCTTATATGAGATGATAAATAATAATACAGACCAGTCTGTCTACTTAGTTCATGGTGGTGTTGAGACTGAGGATAGAGAAGAAATAAGATGGTTGACTGAAAGGTCAGACAATTCTATTATTGTTGCATCTTTAGGAACATTCTCTACAGGTATCAATATAAAAAATCTTCATAATGTTATTTTTGCTTCACCTTCTAAATCAAGAATACGTAACCTACAGTCTATAGGTAGAGTATTAAGGAAAGGAGAAAACAAATCTAAAGCTACTCTGTATGATATAGCTGATGATATTTCTACAGATACAGGAAAGAATTATACTCTCCGACATCTATATGAAAGGATCAAAATTTATAAAGAGGAAAATTTTAAGTATGAAGTTGTAGAAGTTACTATCTAACATGGCAATCAATTACGCAAAACATGAAGAAGAATTCTACGGAGTTTTTAAACTCGTAAGTGGAGAAGAAGTACTTGGTCGTGCAGTTATGACAGAAGATAATGGTGAGTCTTTAGTTTTTATCCAAGAACCAGTTTGTATTCAGTTTATTGATAAAGAAATAAGTGAAAAGAAACTAGCACGTGCTATAGGATTTTCTAAGTGGCAACAATTATCAGATGAAGATTTTTATATTATAAGAGAGAAAGATATTATTACTGTTTCATCTATGAATAAAGAAGTTATTTTTATGTATGAAGCATATATCCACGGTGCCGACGGGTTGGGTGAGAAAAAATCTCGTATGAAAACTGACCCCAGTATGACTAAAGGGTATATTGGAAAGATTGATGAAGCGAGAAAGAGGTTTGAAAAGATATTTAAAGAAGACCCAAAATCCCCTTGAACCCTTACATGGTTATTGTATAGGTATTTGACACCTTTGTCAAGCCCTGCTATAATGAATCTATTGTCGGAGGACAAAAATGAGGAAGGCGAATCCTAAAAAGAAGCAGCACTACGTTGATAACGCTGAGTTTTTAAACCAGATCATCAAATATAAAAGAAAAGTTAAGGCTGCGGAGGAGTCTGGTAAAGCCAAACCCCGCGTGAACAATTATATTGGAAGTTGCTTTTTAAAGATAGCACAACATTTGTCGTACAGACCGAACTTCATCAACTACATGTATAAAGATGACATGGTATGTGATGGGATAGAGAACTGTATCCAATATATTGATAACTTTGATCCAGAGAAGTCAAGAAATCCTTTTGCCTATTTTACACAGATAGTTTACTATGCCTTCCTTCGTAGAATTGCCAAAGAGAAAAGACAGATGGATATAAAAGAAAAGATATTAGAGAAATCAGGTTACGATCATGTATTTTCAGTTGACGGAGAAGCAAATCCCGACTATAATCAAATTAAAAGTCGTGTTGAGATGAACACTAAACGATGAAGATATTATTAATAACTGATCAACACTTTGGTGTTCGTAATGACAACGTGTACTTTATAGAACACTATAAGAAGTTCTATGGGAATGTTGTTATACCTTTTATAGAAAAGTTAGGTATAAAAGAAATAATTAATCTAGGTGATACGTTTGATAAACGTAGATCAATAAACTATATGTCTCTAGATGAGGCAAAGAAAATGTGGTTTGATCCTATTACAGACCTAGGATGTCATATGACTAGTCTAGTAGGTAACCATGACATATATTATAAGAACACACTTAGAATAAATGCTCCAACAGAACTGTTAGGAGAGTATGAAAACTTTGATACAGTAGACAAACCAACTACTCTCAACTATGATGGGTTGGATATTCTTATGTTACCTTGGATATGTGAAGAGAACTATGATAAAACTCTTAGGATAATTACTGAGAGTGAAGCACCTGTGTGTATGGGTCATCTAGAACTCAATGGTTTTGAAGCACATCCTGGTCATGTAATGCAGACTGGAACTGACATGTATGTCTTCCAGAAGTTCAAGAAAGTATTTTCTGGACACTATCATACCAAGTCTAATATGGATAACTGCTATTATCTTGGTAACCCTTATCAATTATACTGGAGTGATTATGGAGCAAGAAGAGGATTCCACGTCTTCGACACAGAGACTTTACGAACTACTTTTTACAGAAATCCCTATAACACTTTTCATAAGCTTTATTATAATAATAAACTTGTGGCACCGAATGAGGAAGAACTGGAAGGAACATTCGTAAAATTAATTGTAGAAGATAAAGGTGACTATGCCAAATTTGATTATAACGTTAGAAAACTACAAGACATAGGTCTTGCAGATCTTAAAATTGTTGAAGACCTTAGTGTTAATCTTGAAGAGGGTGAAACTACGGTAGAGACTGAAGACACTTTAACCTTGCTTGATAACTACATAGATGAGATTGAAGTTAAAGTAAATAAAGATAATGTTAAATCAGTTATGAGATCTCTTTATATGGAGGCATCAGAGTTGTAATGTTTATACTAACAACTGGAAAAAAAGGTGGTGTCTATTCCGTTCTGAACAATAACAAAAAGAAAACTGTACAATGCTTTGAAGAAAGAGAAGATGCTGAAAGGTATCTTTATCTACTTGAAGCAGAAGATACTCTAGGACTGGAAGTTTTAGAAGTAGATCCAGATATAGTTGCACTCAACTGTGACAATTATGGATATAATTTTGCAGTCGTAACCCCAGATGATTTCGTAATCCCCCCTAAAAAATGATAACCTTTGAAACCTTGAAGTGGAAAAATTTTCTTTCCACTGGTGACCAATGGATTGAAATAAATCTAAATACCACTACATCAACTTTAATAGTAGGTGCAAATGGAGCAGGTAAGTCCACTATGTTGGATGCACTTACCTTTGCTTTATTCAATAAACCTTTTCGTAAAATAAGTAAAGGTCAATTAGTTAATAGTATTAACGAAAAAGGAACTAAAGTCGAACTGGTATTTACTATAGGGAGGGATGAGTACCGTGTATTCAGAGGAATTAAACCAACTACGTTCGAGGTTTATAGGAACAATAAGCCACTTGATCAGGATGCTGCAACCAAAGACATGCAGAAATATCTCGAACAAAGTATTCTCAAACTCAACTACAAGTCTTTCACACAAGTCGTCATCTTGGGTTCATCCACATTTGTCCCCTTCATGCAACTCAAAGCTCCTCACAGGAGAGAAGTTATCGAAGATTTATTGGACATCAATATCTTCTCACAAATGAATCAACTGCTGAAAGACAGAGTTCGATCAGCATCACAGAAAGATAAAGACTGCACTCACTTAGTCACACTAGCAGAAGAGAAAGTATCATCACAAGAAAAATTAATTGATTCTCTTAAAGAAGTAAATTCAGAATTAAAAGAAGAACAATTAAGAAAATTAAATAAAAAACAAATACAGATATTAGATTTATGTAAAGATAAAGAAGAAAGTGAACATGAACTATCTGATTCTGAAGGACAGTTAAAAGAATTTGATAGTCATAAAAAATCATTACAAGACTTACGATCTACAGAGTCTGATCTTAAATCAGAACTCAGAAGAGTTACTAAAGAAACAAAGTTTTTTAAGAACAATGATTCATGTCCTACATGTACACAAGTTATAAATCCAGACTTTAAGAAAGATAGGATAGATGTCTTAACAAAGGATGGTGTATCTCTTACAAAGAAAACTAATGAATTCAAAGAAGAGATTACTACTCTTGTAAAAACTATTGAAGAACTTGAATCTATATCCGAAGAGGTATATCAACTTCGTAGTAGAATATCATCATATGATAGAGATATAATTCGTCTGGAAAAAGACACACTGACTATTGAAAAAGAATTAGATAAGCTAGGACGTGATACTCCTAATATTGATAAAGAGAATCATATTCTAAATGCTCTAACAATGGATCTAGAAAATACTAGAGACAAGTGTGGTAAGGTGTCTGCTGAACTAGATGAATACAAAGTTGTAGCTAATTTATTAAGAGACTCAGGAATCAAAGCAAAAATTATTAAAAAATATATTCCTGTTTTTAATACATTGATCAATAAATATCTGCATAACATGGACACCTTCTTTAACTTTACTCTTGATGAAGAATTTAATGAAGTTATTAAGAGTAGATTTAGAGATGAGTTTACTTATTCATCCTTCTCTGAAGGAGAGAAACAGAAGATTGATTTAGCACTTCTCTTTACATGGAGAGAGATTGCTCGTATGAAAAACTCAGCAGCAACTAATCTTCTTATACTTGATGAAGTATTTGATAGTTCTCTTGATGCATCTGCTGTGAATGATTTGATTAGTATACTTTTAAAGTTAGGTCAAGATACTAATCTATTTGTCATATCACACAAAGGTGAAATCCTCATAGATAAGTTTAAGAGGACACTAGAGTTTGAAAAAGTAAACGATTTCTCAAAGATGTCTGAAGATACCTAAAAAAAATATGAGTGAATTTGTCACAAGACATATCGGTCCTTCTAAGGATCAACAGACCCAGATGCTACAAGATTTGGGTCTTTCTACTTTAGACGAACTTGTTAGAGAAATAGTTCCTGACTCTATTTTACTTCGTGGTGATTATAAGTTACCAACAGGTTGTAGTGAGTATGAGGCATTAGGAGAACTAAAAGAAATAGTTAAAAAGAATCAAGTTAAAAGAAGCTTGATAGGTCAAGGATATTACGGTACAATTACACCACCAGTAATACAAAGAAATGTATTAGAGAATCCTTCATGGTATACCTCTTACACACCTTATCAGGCAGAGATATCACAAGGTAGATTAGAAGCATTATTTAATTTTCAGACATTAGTAACAGAACTTACTGGACTACCAGTAGCAAATGCATCTCTATTAGATGAAGGAACTGCAGCTGCAGAAGCTATGACACTTGCATATAATGCAACATCTAATAAAAATGTTTTTCTAGTTGATAATAAAATATTTCCACAGACATTAGATATTTTAAGAACAAGAGCAAAACCTTTAGGTATTAAAGTTCTTCCAATAGAGTTAGAGAAATTTGAATTAGAAGATTTCACTAATGCATTTGGTATTGTAGTTCAGTTACCAAATAATCATGGTGGGATAAAACATCCTGATGGTTTACTTAGATGTGCAGAAGTATATAAGTGTATTAAAATAGCAGTTGTAGATCCTCTAGCACAGGTATTAATGCAACCTGTAGGAGAGATGGGATTTGATATTGCTGTAGGTAGTATGCAGAGATTCGGAATACCTATGGGTTTTGGAGGACCTCATGCAGCATTCTTTGCAACCACTGAGAAATATAAACGTAAGATTCCTGGACGTATTGTAGGGCAGTCGGTAGATAGTCAAGGTAATAAAGCACTACGACTA